>MKWU01000259.1_pt1 | contig 99605 bp, 97 predicted proteins | sample 809101 | NCBI WGS metagenome assembly MKWU01 (sample SAMN05860141, study PRJNA318959) | sponge metagenome | host: Aplysina aerophoba | place: Slovenia: Piran, Adriatic Sea, Gulf of Piran | collected 2013-05-07
GGGGGGATGGGGCTGTCCGGCTCCATCCCCCTTGGCGCCAATCGAGGTTTGCCCGAGATGGGGGTCACTCCCAGCCACGTCCAAGGAGCGCAGACTGGCGTCCGCGCTCCGCTGGCCGTGGTGCAACCGCAAGCGCGCCAGCGACATGGACGGCCGGGGCCGTGTCCGGCCGAACGGCGATTTCGTGTCCGGCGACCCCCAAAGTGAGCCGGACACGCAGGACTTGCCACCATCAGGCATCACGCCGCACCGACACGGGGAAAGGGGGCGACGCCCCCGCCCGCGCAATCCCACCGGAGCGCGGGGCTTGTTGGGGATCGAAGGGGCAACGTCCCTCGCCAGCCCGCGGTTATACCGGGGGTATGCTGGCTGACCGGCCTTAGCCGCGCCAAACAAGCCCGTGGGCGACGTGTCCGAGACGCGTCGTCGGCTGCCGCCAATACGGTGGCGGCGCACCACCGCACGCGCTCCGGGGAACCCGTTCAGACGGGCCTCCCGAAGCGCGGCCAACGGTGGGATGGTGGCCAGCGATGCCGGGCCATCCATGTACGCCCGAAGCCGGAGCGGCGACTGATCCCGCCAGCGTCCCTGTCGAGGGGCGCGGGCACCGGTTCCGCCGTGGGGTGGATCAACCTGACTACGTGCGTCTCCTCCGGTGTTTCGCCTCGTTTGCACGTGCTGCCAATCACCCTTCGGTGACCCGAAGGGCGACATCTTACGGACTTGACTCGCAATGGTTTCATCCTGGCTCTCTCGCCTTAGCGGGCAAGTCCGCGCGCCGATGCGAGGAACCCTCCGTCAGGTCAGAATCGTCATACCCTACAGTCATGAGGCCGAATCCGACCTTGTCAACTGCGCCGGAATCGGCGATGTCCAAGGGGTTCCAGCGTCGTCCCGAAGACCGAATTGAAGCCGCCAGCGGCGCCTCCCTCACCCTTCCGACGCCTCACACGAGGCACACCCATGCCCGGCTCGGTGGCGGCTGATCAGGAACGGTCTGACGGGCGCCGAATGCCCGCTGAGCGTCTTCAGGTACCCATGTCTGGTCGTGGCGAGCCGGTGAGCCATCCGCTTCCTCCCTGTCCGCCGCTGACAGCTCTTCGGTCCGCTTCGGTCGGTGCCAGCCAGCGATGGCCGAAAGGAGGAATGGTCGCCCGCCAGCCGTGCGCGCCGTTAGATTAGAAGAATTCTAGGGACTTCCTTCTTCGCGTCACTGACCCCAACCTGCCCTCGTTCATGTTGCCAACCCTCCATTCGTTCAAGCAGACGATGCGTCACCTCACTCTCGCGACGTTCCCACTCCTTCTGGGGGCCTGCGGCTCCGGCTCAGACGGAGCCGGTGAGAGTGAATGGTCTGGAACCATGGACACACTTCCGTCCGGCGAGATCGTCGTCCGCAATGCCGACGATCCGCTCTGGACGCCGGAGGAGGCTTGGTCGGTGGTCGAGGAGCTGAGAATCGGGGAAGCCCAGAGCGAGGGACCCGATCTGTTCGGGGCCGTATTCTCCTTCGATGTCGACGCGTGGGGCCGGATCTTCGTCCTCGACCATCAGGCGCAGGAGGTCCGCATCTTCGACTCTGGGGGCAACTTCGTTCGAACGGTCGGTGGGAAGGGAGAGGGGCCGGGCGAGTTCACCCAGGCCGGTTCAGTCGATCTTTCCCTGAACGGAGAGATCTGGGTGATGGGAATGTCCCAGGGGCGCGTCTCTATCTTCGACACAACCGGCACCTACCTGAGAGGGGAGCGGACCAACACGGGCGGCAGGATCATGCTGCCGTACCCCGGAGGGTTTGACCCGATGGGCCGGTACAACGTCGTGTTACCGCCCAGCGTTATGAACGGGATGGCCCGCTTCGACCAATCGTTCAACCCGATCGACACGATCTCCCTGCCCGAGAATCCGGTGGAGGCCGAGTACTTCGACTTGGTCAACGAGGACGGCTTCGTGACGATGAGTGCGGCAGTCCCCTTCCAAGGTTTCATGGCTTGGCGCTTCTCGCCGACGGGGACCGTGTGGACGCTGTTGACCGGCCGCTACGAATTGATAGAGATGACGACCGGCGGGGAGATCCTCCGAAGGGTTACGAAGGAGCATGAACCGATTCCGGTGACGGAAGAGGAGCGGGAGCAGGCCATCGAGAACCTTGAGTGGTTCACCAGCCAAGGCGGGCAAATCGATCGGTCGAAGTTCCCGAAATCCAAGCCTTCCACGGCTTCCTTCTTCATCGACGACGAGGGGAATCTCTGGGTTGAACAGCAGGTTGCGGCCTCTGACTCAGACAATGCGGGCCGCCTCTTCGATCTCTTCGACCCCGAGGGTCGCTATCTCGGAACACTCAGGCTGCCCTTCTCATTGGCATGGTCGCGTCCTGAGCCGATCGTGCGAGAGGGAATCCTCTACGGCGTCACGAGTGATGAGGTCGGGGTGCAGTACGTCGTGCGCGCCCGGATCGCCAAGCCCTGAGGCCGGTCGTTGGCGAGTTAGCGGCCTGGAACGGGGATCGCGACTTGGCGGACGGTTCGGCTCGCCGGGGCTCGATTCCTTGGGAAGCCTATAATAGCTCTCATGCCGTACGCGAGGTGTGCAAGCGACATGGGAGGTCGATGCACGACAGCGGAGGAACAGCGGCCGCCAGTCGGCTTCGCGGGGACGAGGGAAAGCAGGGCTTCCGGGACCTTCGGCGAAGTGGCGGCGCGGGCGCGGGAATCCCGCCATTCAAATCCGTTTTTCCCGCTTTCGCGGTACGATCCAGCAAGGTCCAGTACAACGGCAGAAAACGCAGATCGTGCAGCCCTGTAAGTAGTTAGACGATCTTCTGCCGTGATTCTGGCCTCGTGTGCTCCGCCGTTACGTGAGGGTGTCTTAAGCAGAGGCCGAGGGCTGACCTGCTCAGCCGGCACACGCCATCTGCGACAGGAAGGGAGACCCATGATGACGCATGCAACCCTGGCAAGAGGTCAAGACCACGCGAGAGGTGTCATGCGGCGCTCAGCGACGGCCGTGGCACGGTCGCTATTCCCGTGGGTCCTGGCAGCGGGCACCGTCCCGCTTGCCGCCCAGGAGGTGATCGAGCTGCCCCGGGAGAACCGCCTGCTCGATGCGGACTTCGAGGAGGTCTACCGTGTGGGGGCGTTGACGGGTGAGGATTGGGAGACCTTCGGCAATGTCTACGGTGTAGTGTTCGACCGGTTCGGCAACTTGTACGTGGTCGACAGCGGGGCCGCACGGATCGTGATGGTGAACACGAAGGGAGGATTCGTCCGGCAACTCGGAGGAGCCGGCGAGGGACCCGGAGAATTCAGTCAACACAACACCACGTCGATCCGGATTGCGGTGTTGCCTGACGGGCGGATCGTGGCCTTCGACCAGCGTTTCAGCGTGTTCGGCCCGGACGGCGAGTTCGAGCGTACCGTACGCGTGGGGGGTGACGGCGCGATGACCTTCATGCCGCGCCTGGATGTTGATCGGCAGGGCGGGGGCGTCCTTGCGACCGGAGCCCTCCGGGTGATCGATATTGCAATGCTGCGCAGCCGGGCTGATGGCACCCCCGCCGAACCGGAGTTTCGCCATATCGTCCGCCTGGATCTGACGGGTGACGAAGCCACCACGGACACGGTTGTGTACGCCTGGAATCCGCCTGGAGACGCAACTGGCTTCATACCTCCGCTGGTTGCCGGCGCACTTCCGGACGGTGGCGTGGCCTACACCGATTCGACCGCCTATGCGATCAAGATAACCAACGCCGACGGGACGCTGGAGCGCATCCTCACAAGGCCGTTTCAGCCCGAACCTGTAACGGACCGTATCCGCGAAGAGGAGAGAGCGCGCCGCCTGAATGACCTGGAGGGCGACCCGTTGGGGGCCGGCAGGTCCGGCGGTCAGAGGGGTGCCATGATGAGCACGATGACCGATATGATGCGCCGGAACGCCGAGTCGATGGAGTTCTACCCCGTGATACCGGTCTTGCGCAGCCTGCGAACGAGTTGGGAGGGGAATATCTGGGTCCAGCGCCGCGGCGAAGAGCCGGTCAGCGACGGCCCCATCGACGTGCTCACCCCGGACGGGCGCTACCTGGGTACCTTCGCGGCGGATGCAACGGCGATGCCGAGCGCTTTCGGGCCGGATGGCCTGGTCGCGTTCGTGGAGAGGGACGAGCTGGATGTGCAGACGGTGGTGGTGAAGCGGGTCACGGGGAGGGGTTGGTGAGCGACACTGGAAGCCGAGTCCGATCCGGGCTTGGAGGGAGAGTAGGAGTGCCGGGCTGCCGAAGCCGCGTCGTTCCTGTGCTCCTGTCGGCGACTGCCGCGTGCGGGGCCGACCCTTCGACGACCGGCGATGTCACCGTCCAGATCCAGGACAGCGCAGGCGTGCGGATCGTCGAGTATGTGGGCGTGCCCGAGGTCGAGCCGTCCTTCGCCATCGCGGAAGAGCCGGTGTACCGCCACGGCGCCAACCCGGGCGACTACATCTTCCGGTTCATCAACGTCGGCCGGCTCTTCCCGGATGGAGGCGCGGTGGTCGCCGGTCGGGAGAACAGCGAAGTGGTCGTCTTGAGCCCGGACGGCACGACACACGAGGTGCTCGCCAGGCAGGGAGAGGGACCGGGCGAAGTCATCTACCCGTACTCCATGTTCGTCCTGGGCCAGGACAGCGTCCTTGTGCCGGACCGTCGTCAGTCTCGCTTCACCGTCTTCGTCGGCGATTCGGTCGCGCGCATCGCGAGCCTCCCTCGGGCAGCCCACCTCGGTGTGGCAGGAATCGGTTCATCCGGTGAGCTGATGATGATGAACCGATACCCCGCCGTTTTCCGGACCGTAGGGGAGGAGGAGTGGCTCGCCGGGCACATGTCCCTGTTCGATACTGAAACCGGTGCCCTCGACACGGTCGCGTCGTACGACAACTGGCCGGGCAACCCACCGGGGCTGCCGTCGAACCCGATCAGGCCCATTGGCGGGGTCACGGTCGCCACCGGGCGATTCATCTACACGAGGTCCGACAGGCCCGAGATCACCTGGCGCCTGCCTGACGGCACGGTGACGCAGATCGTGCGCTGGCGGCCCGAGCCCACCGAGCTGACCGAGGAACTCCTGGAGCCCGTCGAGGCCTATGACCGAATGATAGGCCGGATGAACTACCAGGTATCCGATGCCCGGCTCGAGGAGATAGTTCAGGAAGGCATGTCCTGGTATCGCGCCATGATCGGCCGGCCGCTGCCGCTCTTCGGTTCCCCCTTCGCCGACGCCGACGGAAACGTGTGGCTGCCCTCCTACCGGCTGGCCTACCCGGAAGAGGGGTCGCCGTACACCGTCATTTCCCCGGACGGGGAGTGGCTGGGACAGGTCGAAGCTCCGCCCAGGTTCCGAATCCTCGATGTGGCGGGGGGGCTCGTGCTGGGGGTGGTCAGGGACGAAATGGACGTGGAGAATGTCGTGATGTACGGGTTGATCGGGGGGTAGCGCACGCCTGACGACTTGCAGGCGACGAAGGCGCGCTCCGGATCCGTGGCATTTTTCTTGCGGAAGGGCTCTCGAGACCCGAAAGTTCCTTCAGCAAGGAGATTCAAGCATGACCCGAGGCCTTCGACCAACCCTCATTGGTATCACCGGAGCGAGCGTTCTGGCCGCTGCCGGGTGCGCCAGCCGCAGCGCTCCGGTCCCGGACATCGTGACCTTGCACGCCTACAACGGCGAATGGGTGCTCGAGGCGGGGGAGCGTGCCCCCGTCGGCATGCAGTTCATTTCCCAGGACGGCTACGGGTTCACTTCCGAGGCAGCCGGGAAGATCGTCGGTGCGATGGCCATCCGGACAGAGCGATTCCGTCTGGAGGTGAGCGACTCGATCTTCCGGATTTCCAGCGATCAACAGGGATCCTCCTTTGCGCTACCTATCGACGGCACCGCAATCGAGGTGCCCGGGCAGGACGGTGAAGTACAATCCTTGACGCTGACGTGGGATCGGGGCGCACCGGTCGTGCAGCGCGCGATCCCAGGCGTCGGCCGGGTGTCCGAGCGCTTCGAGCTGACCGGGGACGGCGCTCTTGTCCTGACGCGTACAGGTGCCCTGAGGAACTCCGGGGGCAGAGTTGTGGAAGCCGTCGGCATGCGGGAGCTATTCTACACCCGGAATCACGGTTCCAACCCGTGACCCGGCCTGCTCACCCCGGCAGGCGGCGCCGGGGGTCCGCGTTGCTGCTATCGCTATGGCTACTGTACGCGATTCCCGCAGCTGCCCAGGACATCATCGAACTCCCCGCCGACGACACCCCGCTTGCGGCCGACTTCGAGGAGGTGTTCCGGGTCGGATCGTTCGATGGACCCGAGTGGCAGCAGTTCGGGGTGATCTTTGACGCCGCCTTCGATGGCGCGGGCAACCTCTACCTGCTCGACCTTCACGCGCGCAGGGTCGTCGTCGTCGATCCGGCCGGTGACCTCGTGAGATTCATCGGGCGGCAGGGGGAGGGTCCGGGCGAGTTCAGCTTCCCCGGGCTCTTGACGACCATGGCGGACGGACGCGTGGTCGTGGGCGATATCGTCGGGCGTCGCTCGTTCCAGGTCTTTGGCACAGACGGCACGCTGGATCGGAACGTCCGGGCAGGGGACGACCTGCTCAACGTTCGGGGCCGGATCTACCCCGACGGCGGCGGGCGAGACGCGGTTGTCGTGTCTGGAGACCTGGTGACCATCGAGACGATGCGGCCGGCGGGCATGGAGATTCCGCCCGGCAAACGCCGCATCGTTCGTCTCGCCCTCGATGGCGGTGCCGTGAGCAGGGAGACGATCACCCACGCATGGGCACCTCCGTCCGCCGGCATCGTCACGTTCCGTGTGGGCGGGCAGGAGATCACTACCGGCGACCAGACGCCACCCCCACGCACATTCGATCCCGGGCTGTTCGTGGGTCCGCTCCCCGGCGGCGGCGTGGCGTTTTCCGACTCCACGGCCTACGCAATCAAGCTCACCGGGCCGGATGGCGCGGTTTCCCGGATCCTCGGTCGCCCGTTCTTTCCGCAACCGGTGACGGACCGGATATTGGCGGCCGAAATCGAGCGCCAGCTGGAGGAGTACGTGGCCATGGAGGCGTCGATGAGCGCACAGACACGGCGGGTGATGGATGGAAGGACGGGCGAAGTCGTCGATGGTGTGCCGCGCAACATGATGTTGGAGGGTTTGAAGAGAACGAGGCGCGTTTTTCTCGACGCCCTGCCGTCCGCGGATGAAGTCCCGGTCGTCATCGACCTGCGCACGACCTGGGAGAGCCGGATCTGGGTGCGCCGACGGGGCGAGGATCTGCTCAGCGATGGTCCGATCGACGTGCTCACCACGGATGGCCGTTACCTCGGGAGCTATCCGAGCGACACCGCCATGCCGACCGCCTTTGGTCCGGGGGGACTGCTGGCGTTCGTCGAAAGGGACGAGTTCGGGATGAACACCGTGGTGGTGAAGAGGGTGGTGTCAGAGGCAGGCCGGTAGACCTTGCCAACCCGGCCCCACTTCATCCTCGCGCTCCTGACGCGGATCGTACTCCTGGGCTTGCTCCCCGCCTGCGCCCCCGACACTTCGCCCCCCACCCACGCCCCACCCCACGTCGCCGACAGCGCCGGCGTACGGATCGTCACGTACGACCACACCCCAACCACCCCGGCCCATTTCCGGCTCGCCGCCGAACCCCGCTTCTGGCACGGCGCCGACCCCGGTGACTACTCCTTTCAGGAGGTCAGCGTCGGTCGTCTCCTGTCGGACGGGAGCGCGGTCGTGTACGACCCGTGGAACGTCGAACTGGTGGCTTTCAGCCCGGACGGCACAACGCACTCCGTCCTCGCGGGGGAAGGAGAGGGACCGGGGGAAGTGCGCTACGTCAACGCCATATTCGTGCTGGGGCAGGACAGTGTCCTGATCGCTGACCCGAACCTCGCCCGCGTGACGCTCTTCGTCGGCGGTTCGGTCACGCGCATCGCCGCCCTTCCGCGCTCCGCGGGCCTCGACGTCGAGGGCATCGGGTCATCCGGCAAGCTCCTGCTGGCTTCTTCCTTCGGCTCGTTCAGCGACGAAGAAGCGTGGCGCCCCGGCCACATGGCCCGGTTCGACATGGCGACCGGAGTCGTCGACACCGTCGCGTCGTACGACTTCATGCCGCGCATCCCCCCGGGGCTTGAGCGGGAGCCGATTCCGGCTTACGGCGAGGTAACGGTCGCAACCGGGCACTTCGTCCAGACCAGATCCGACAGGGCGCAGGTCACCTGGCGCCTTCCCGACGGTACAACAACGCAGATCGCCCGCTGGCAGGCCGCTCCGGCCCTGCTGACAGAGGAGTGGATGCAGCCCATCGAGGCCGAGTATCGGATGTCCGTCCGCAAGCACAGCCCCAGCGTTCCCGAAGCCGGAATCACGGAGAGCACCCGGCGGGTCATGGGCATCTATCGTGCCAGCATCGGCCGCCCCATGCCCCTGTTTGCCGAACCGTTCGCCGACTCCGGGGGAAGGATCTGGCTGCCCTCCTACAAGCCGAGCGGCGAGCGCCACAGCGTGCCGCCCTACACCGTGATCGCGCCCGACGGCACATGGCTGGGCACGGTGAACGTCCCGCCCGGGTTCCGCATTCTCGATGTTGCCGGCGGGCTCGTGCTCGGCATGGAGCTGGACGAAATGGACGTGGAGAGCGTGGTGGTCTACGAGTTGGTGGGAGGGTAGGGGCCTTTGGAGCGCCGCGGGCGAGGCGCACTCAGTAGTGATACCGTGCCGCAAGAAAGTAGACCCGGTCGTCGCTCACTTGGTAAACCAGGCGGTGCTCGCTGTCGATGCGTCGCGACCATCGGCCCGTGAGTCCACGGCGGAGGGGTTCGGGCTTGCCGATGCCGTCGAAAGGATCGCGGAGTACCGCTTCAACCAGCCTGAGTGTGCGAAGGGCCCGCTTGCGGTCGGTCCGCGTCCAGTAGTTCAAGTCTTCAAGGAATCCGGGATCGAATACGGCTTCTCGGCACTGCCGTCCGGTCATTCCTCCGCCAGACCGAGCTGCTTGCGGAGCCGGTCAACATCAGTGGGCTCGCCCTCCCCCGAGTCGGCCCGCGCCATGGCCTCCCTGAGTCTCTCGGCGTTGGCCGGCGAGCGAAGCAGGTAGTCTGTCTCCATCCACGAATCGAGATCCTCGGCCGCGATCAGAGCGACGGGTTCCTTTCCCCGCCGCCGGATGACGACCGGCTCGTGGGTGTCGGTCACCTGGTCCATGAGGGATGCGAGGTTTTTCCGCGCTCCCGTGTAGGTGGTCTCTCGAATCATGTGCGCATTCCTGGTCCAGATCGTCGTGGCTGATCAGAAAACGTACAGATAATCTGTACCACTACGCAATCCCGGTCACCTCAGAACCCCACAATCTCGAGCGCCACTATTGACGATTCGCCCAAACTGCCGGTGTGGAGCGTCCAAACCCTGCGCCCCCTTGCTTCCAGCAATCGCTGGCCGTCCGGAAGGCGAATCGAGCCAAGAAACCGACCGGACTGGAGGAAGACGTCATACATGGCTCCGGGTGCCCCGTGTCCGTCGAATGTTCCAGGCAACGGACGGTCTCGCTGAGCCCAGATTCTCCCGTCCAGGTCGACGACGATTCGGGAGATGATCGGCGGGTTCGGCGGCACACCGAATTCGCGCAGAGCGTCCCGCCACGCGTCCGGCATTTCCACGTCCGTATCCTCCCCGCGCTCGGCAGGCGAGAGCGGGACTGCCTCGCCGACATGACAGAATCGAACGAGGCTCGTGCCATCACGGTCGAAGACTTCCAGTTCGTAGCGCCCGTCCGGGTTGGAGACGACCCATGTCTCTGCACCGACACCCAGCAAGGCCCGCGGCCATGCGGCCAGTGTCGCACCCGCAAACCCTCTGGCACGGGACCACATGATCGTGTCGTTCACGGGATTGTCGGGAGACCAGCGGACGAAGGATCGGTCCTCCCAACCTTCCTCGATTGGGCCGGGGTATTCCAGCCACACGGTGCTGTCCGGTTGGAGGGCCACGAACCTGACCTGACCTGATGTGTAGACAGGTGACAGAAACGCCTGATCGACCGGCGTGACGCTGGCCGAATGGGAAGCAAGGTCAAGCGCAGCTATCCGGAATGCCCCGAGGTCCAGGACAAGGAGCGTGTTGGCGTCCACCCAGGTCACCGCGGCGGGTGCCTGGACCTCCGCCGGGCCTTCGCCGCGAGTCATGACCGGCCCCTGCCACTCACCGCCGGGGCCGAGAACGATGACTTCGGCCAGGCCCCAGTCTGCGATGGCGACCGATCCGTCAGGGCTGACTGCGACCCCAGCCGGCCGGAGCAGTGTTTCGTCGTCATTGAGGCCTCCGGCACGCCAGACCTCACGCCAGGAGAGCTCCGCAGGCCAGGCACCGAGGCTCGTGTTCGCTACAACCTGACCATCGGGGTCCATGATTTCGCAAGGAGCGGAATCGGGCAAGTCGCACCCGGCGATCACGGCCGTCCAAAGCGACATCCATGCCGGTCTTGTTTCGATGCGTCTCACGATGCCCTCCGGACGGCTCGTCAAATCACCCTGGGGACGGCCCCTCGGGCTCCGGCCTGGTGGCAGTCTTCGAGTCTCGACACCCGTACCAGATAGCAGCTCCTCGACAATCAGCCCCTGGCCGGCACCGGCGACCAATACGGGTTGGCGAATGTCGCCGAGGATCAGACGCACGCTCGACAGGCTCAGGTAGTTGTCTTCGATGCGCCAATGATGTGGTGCCAGCGTGTCCCAGTAGTGCTCGCTCACCGTCGATCCGCCATTGACCTGAGGAAACCGCCCGCTACCGCCTCACGCGCACTACGTCGCGAATCCGGTCGCGCACCTCTTCGGCGCGACCCCCTTCCTCCAGCAGGCTCCAGAGCCGCTCGATCGTCCGCGCGTCAACATAGCCGGGCACGGTCGTCCGCCAGCCCTGATCCGCGCGGAACCGGTCCACCGCTTCCACCGTCTCCTGGTCGTAGACGAGCACGCCGGGCGAATCGACGGATGGGGAGGGCGAGGCGGGGCCGAAGTAGCCCAGCGCGTGGAGCATCACCTTCAGCTGGAACACGTCACGGCCCACGAACTGCTCGAGTCTGCGGAAGCCGAGCGTCTCGGACGCCACCGCGTAGATCCGGCGCAGTTCGCCGACCGGCTCCGGGTGTTCGCACACGTTGATGTCGGCCGTGACCCCGTCGGGGCGACGGGACATTCCGGGCCGCGGATCCGCCACCAGCACCGCCGCGGACTGGGTCTCCCCGTGACGGCCGTCGCCGCCCAGGAGCTGGCCCGCCCGCAGCGACTCGATCAGCCTGTCGGCGAGGTGGCGCCCCGATCCCTCACTTCTCTCGAAGACGACGGCCACGGAATCCACCACCGCCGTGCCGACCAGCGAGTTTCCCTGCACGGCGTAGTGCAAGCCCGTCCGCTCGGCCACCCAGTCGCCCTGCTCTTCGGCTCCGTACTGCCCCGATCCCGTCCACTGCGCCGACCGCCCATCCGCACCGATCACACCCACTTGCCTGCGCTCGCGACCCTCGTCCGCGGCCACCACCCTGTCCATGGCTTCCTGCGGCGCCACCCCCTGTTCCAGCAGATCGAGCAGGTCGTTGCCGTACTCCACCCGGGTGCCCCCCTGGGTGGCCACGGCGCCTACACCCGCACGGACCCAGGGGACCGCGTTGCCCACGCAGGGGTTCCGCGTCGTGACCGCCACGCCCGATTCACCGGTCGAGGGATCGATCGCCACGATCGAGAAGGTGTTGAACAACGGCTCGATGTCGTTGGGAACCGGTTCCAGCCGGACCACGGCGGTTAGCTCCTCGGCGTGCTCCAGGGCCAGGTAGACGAGTCCGTCCGGGCCCTCGCGGACGTCACGGATCCGTCCCAGCTCTCCTTCGAGGAGCGTCTCCAGGCTGACAGCGTCGCGACCTTCCAGCGTCACGCGGGCGAGCTGCTGGCCGACCATTCCGCCGACGAATGCGCTGCCGCGCCACCAGGGGAATGCGTCCCCACGGTAGACCACCATGCCCGAGACACCGATCGAAGGCGTCCAGACGAACCTGGACGACTCCAGGCCCGGGCGTTCCGTCTCGTTGGTGAACACGGTGCCGTCGTAGTTGATGCCGTGGGAGACCACCGGCCAACCGTAGTTGGCTCCGGCCACGATCAGGTTGAGTTCGTCCCCGCCGCGGGGGCCGTGCTCGTTCGACCAGACGTCTCCGGTGAGCGGATCGACCGCGAGCCCCTGGATGTTCCGGTGGCCGTAGCTCCAGACCTCGGGGAGGGCATCGTCCCGTCCGACGAACGGGTTGTCGGAGGGCACGCTCCCGTCGTCGTGAAGGCGCACGATGGACCCCATGTGATTGCTCAGGTCCAGCGCCGGGTGATCGGCCAGCGCGTTCGGTGTCACCATCCGGTCGCCCACCGCGACGTACAGATAACCGTCCAGGCCGAACGCCATCCGGCCGGCGAAGTGATTGTTGTTGTCGCCCCAGGCGTCGGCTTCGAAGATCTCTTCCACGTCCGTCACCCGGTCCCCCTCCCACCTTCCCCGGACCACCGCGGTGGCCCCCTCCGACCCGTCGTCGTTAGGCTTGCCGTAGCTCAGGTACAACCACCGATTCCGCGCGAAGTCGGGGTGAGGAAGAACGTCCATGAAGCCGCCCTGCCCCTGTTCGCGATAGACCGCGGGCAGACCCGCTACCGGGTCCGGCTGAAGGGCACCGTCCCGGACCACCCGGAGTCTTCCGGGACGTTCCACAATCAGCATCTCCCCTCCCGGAAGCCACGCCATCGACCAGGGATGGTCCAGTCCGTCCGCGACCGTCGTCACCCGGAAGTCGTGGCGGGCCGACGAATGCACCCGGTCGGCGTTATCGTTGCCGGCAGGCTGCTGCGACGGCGGTGCGGGCGAGCACGCGCAAGCCAGGGCGGCGATCACTACGCTCGTCCTGATCAGTGCAAGTCGCAGCCAGGAGCGTCCCTCTGAAACCGTGATTCGTTCCGTCATCGTGTCCTCTTTCCGGTCTGGCTCATTCCGTGAACAGATCGGAGTGGGTGCCAGTGCGGATCAAATGCAGTTCGTTACCTCTGACGCAGTATATCACGAGGCAGTCGGGTTCAATGTGTGCCTCCCGATGTCCTTTCCAAATGCCCCGAAGCGGATGATCGCGATGTCGTGCGGCCAATGGTTCCTGCTCGATCAGCGACTCCAGCAGCACCCGCAGCTTGCTCAGATCCTTGCCTCGCGCCCCGGCTTTTCGGACATCGCGCTTGAGCCGGGAGGAACGTACGGGGATCAGCACGTCAGATGTCGAGGTCGCGGAACAGCTCCTCGGCGCTGTCGAAACGCTGACCCTTACCGTCGTCCAGTTCCTTCATGGCCCTTAGGGTGGTCGGGTTTGGTACCTGGACGGTGAACGGCAGTCGCTTCTCTTCCGCAACACGCAGCAGCACCAGGCGGATCACGTCGGACACGGACAAACCCATGGCCTTAAGCGCCTCGGTGGCGCGTGCTTTGGTGTTGCTGTCGATTCTCGCGCGCACAACGGTGTCGGTGCTCATCCTGGATCTCCTCCTTGTTGTAGCGTTATTGTAGCTACACATGGTAACTGCGGCAAGCTGCGCGACCAGTGGTTGCCGCCCCCCCAAAGCCGGAGACAAGGAATGAAAGCCTACGCCATCGTGACGACCCTCCTCACCCTGCTGGGCCTGGTGGGTCTGTTCTCCCTCCGGGTCCTCGGTCTCTACAGCCACCAGGCGTTGGCGGTCGTACTGCTGCTCGGCTTCGTCTGGGCGGTCGCGAACCGAAGCTGGCTGGCGTGGAAAGGGCGACTGGATACGGGGTTGCTGCGCGGACTCGGGAGCCGCGACAAACGGCCCCAGCTCCTGGGAGCGGCGGGACGCGCGAGCTTCTGGGCCATGACCGCCGCCGCGTGCCTGGCGGTTTTTCCGCGCTCTGCGGAGATGACGCCTCTGATCGCCGGCCTGGTCGTCGTCTCCGTGCTGCGTGTCGCGGCTTCGTTCCTCGTCTCGCGCCGGACCAACCCCGGGCCCGCCCTCGTCATGGCGGCGGGCGCATTGGTCCTGGCATTCGATCTCGGTCGCGCCGTCCTGGGCGGGCGCTTCGGGAAGGGCGCGGCCGCCGTCGTCCAGATTGCTCCACCCTTCGACGGGGAGTGGCTGGTGCTGCAAGGCGGTCCAAGTCCTCTTCAGAGTCACCATCTCGTGGCCTACAACCAGCAGTTTGCCCTCGATCTCGTTCGGCTGGGCGACGGCGCGATCTTCACCGACGAGACGGGCAACGCGGGCGTTCACAGCTGGGAGCAACCGCTGCAGTCGCCCGCGGACGGTACGGTGGTCGTCGCGCGGGACGGGATGGAGGATTCAGAGGGCGTCAACCTCGTGTCCGATCGTGCGGACGCGGCAGGGAACGTCATCGTCATTGAGCTCGACAGCGGCCATTTCGTCGTCCTTGCGCACCTCCGGCACGGAACGCTCCAGGTCAGCGAGGGCGACAGGGTTCGGAAGGGAGATCCGCTGGCCCTGGTCGGCAACTCCGGGAACACGACCATGTCACACCTTCACCTCCAGGTGCAGACTCACAGCGACCTCTGGGATCCCGACAACCGCTCCTTGCCCTTCGCATTCGAGCCTGAGGGCCGCGTCTTGGCTCGGAATGATCGGGTTGGGGGCCCGGCGCGGTAGCTCCGGCGGATATCACCGGGCCGCAAGGCGTGCTTCCGCCCCGCCCTGTCAACTGTGAGTGACATGATGTAAGGTGGAGTTTACATCCGGTCAGACTCTGGGCAACCCGTTCCCCCCAGGAGAACCCACCCATGCCGGCACCAATGGCCGCATCCGCCGCAGTCGCCGTCTCATTCGGTCGCCCGCGAACCCGAATCCACCTCATCCTCGCCCTCGTGGCACCGCTCGCCGCCTGCTCCCCCGACCCCTCCACCCCCGCCCACACCGCACCCCACGTCGCCGACAGCGCAGGCGTGCGGCTAGTCACCTACGACCACACCCCAACCACCGCCGCCCCCTTCCAACTCGCCCCCGAGCCCCGCTACCGCCACGGCGCCAACCCCGGTGACTACGCCTTCCAGGAGGTCAGCATCGGCCGGCTCCTGCCAGACGGCAACGCCGTCGTCTACGACCCATGGAACGCCGAACTGGTCGTGCTCGGCCCCGACGGCACGACACACGAAGCGCTCGCCACGGAGGGAGAGGGACCGGGAGAAGTCAGCTTCGTCGCCGCCATACTTCCGCTTGGGCGGGACAGCATCCTGATCGCCGACCCCGGCCTCGCCCGCGCGACCCTCTTCGTCGGCGATTCGGTGGCCGGCATCTCGGCCCTCCCGCGCGGCGCCCGCCTCGAAGTGGAGGGAATCGGTGCATCCGGCGAGTTGCTGCTGGCCACTGTCGTGGGCGCGTGGGGCTTCGAAGGGGAGTGGCTCCCCGGGCATATGGCCCGGTTCGACGCGGAGTCCGGCGCCCTCGACACGGTCGCGGCGTTCGACTTCTGGCCGCGTACCCCGCCCGGGATGCAACGGAACCTGATCGGAGCCGTCGGCGAGGTGACGGTCGCCACCGGGCACTTCATCCAGACCCGGTCCGACAAGGCGGAAGTCACCTGGCGCCTGCCCGACGGCACCGTAACGCAGATCGTCCGATGGCAAGGCGAGCCGGCTCTTCTGACCGAGGAATGGCTGGCACCCGTCGAGGCCGAGCACCGGATGCAGGTCCGCATGCACAGCCCCGACCTTTCCGAAGCCCGGGTCGCGGAAATCACCCGGAGTGACATGGGCGCTTATCGCGCCATCATCGGCCGGCCGATGCCGCTCTTCGGTTCCCCGTTCGCCGACGCCGAGGGAAGGGTATGGCTACCCTCCTACAAGCCGGGCGGCGAGCGGCACAGCATGGCGCCCTACACGGTGATCGCGCCCGACGGAGAGTGGCTTGGCACGGTAGAGGCTGCGCGCGGGTTCCATATTCTCGATGCAGGCGCCGGGCTCGTCCTGGGCGTGGAGCGGGACGAAATGGACGTGGAGAGCGTGGTGGTGTTCGAGTTGATTCTCGGCTAGTTGCGCAAGAGCTCTGTCGCGAGCGCGATTACCCATCTGGGCCGGACTCCACAGTACCATTCCAGGCCACGTGGTGCTGCAGTACCGGCGCTAGTGGCTCCCAATGGATCCGCTACGCTCGCTCTTCTGGGTAATCGCGCGGACCAAGCGCTGGATCACTATTTCTCGAGCCCGTTCCGGCAGTGTCTCGACTGCCTTCCACAGCTGGCCCGTGCAGGAACTACTCCGATATCGGTACCAGTCTGCGCCCCTGGACCTGTCCCGAGTACCGAGCGTCGACATGCAGCCCCCAGACATGCGTGTGGGTAGCGTCGCCAAGCCGGAATTCTTCCGGCAACAACACATGGCGTGGCATGGCAGTTGGGTCCGTGCGATCGATAACGTACCAGATGGCCAGCGAGTCGTGCGACTCACCGCTTCGAAGCCATACCTCATTCGATGCCGTTGTCACGACCGAGGTTACGGGCGGCAGATGATCAGGAACGTAGAGGGCCGCTTCGACCATTTCGTAGACAGTCGAAGTCGCCAACGTGTCTGCACTCGACCGTAGCGGTTCTGTTATGCTACGCATCTTCGCTGCGATAGCCGCCTCGACACGTTGCCGTTCCAGTGGCACCAAAGGCACCCGCACTCGCGCTTCAAGGACAGTGTCGTTGCCTGGTGCGATTTCGACCACGGCAACTTCGCCCGTGCCTTCATTCCTCTTGACGATTCCCAACGCGCCCGCCTGTTGGTTGAAGTAGATCAAGTGGTGATCGGCGAAGGGCTGGCCCGAGAACGTCTGGCTCCCACGCAACGCGACGCCAAAGTCACGTCCATACGAATCGTGAATGGCGAGCGTATCAGCCACCCATCCCTCTTCGGCCAAGCGGAGATGGGCCACGGCGACCTGCCACCCCGGGTGTCCCGCTTGCCAGTCGAATACACGGTGCGGGAAGGGAAACCGCTCACGGGCCAGGAGGGTCCCGTCACCGAGAATCGCGGTCCCTCCTCCGAGCCACTCGTCGGACGGGCCTGGTACCGCCCGCTCGAGACGACCTTCGAGCGAGAATCGCCCCGGCCCGCCGTCAAATCGGACCCAGAGCCCGGCCGAGTCCAACTGGACGCCTCGCGGGTTACCCAAGGGTGCGACCTCGTCGCGTGACCCCAACTCGAACACGGGCCCGCCCAAGCGATCAGGATCCCAAACCGTGACCCGTCGAGACTGAAGGACAGCGATCGTGTTGCCGTTCGCGGCGGACCTCACTCCTACCAGCAACGGCAACGCATCGTCCGTCCCCGGTTCTCCCCCGATGACCATGTCGGGTTCCGTCGACCAGTCCTGCGGCGAAGTACGGATACCTCCTTCCGCCGACTTCGCAAGACTCATGGTGCAGGGTAGGGCGGCGAGCCAGAGCAACACAATGCGTCCCGAGACAAGTCCCTTACCCGTCATTCGGAATCTCCTGGGTCGCGAATCAACAGTCGGCCAACCACATAGCGGACGTCAAAGGAGTCGTATCGGGTGCCCCACACATGGGAATCGGTAGCATCATGAGGCAGAAAAGTGGTCGGCAACAGGATTCGCCGCACGGGAGAGTTGTCCGGTGCACCGACCCGCACCGCATACCATACGTGCAGCGAATCAGCGCCCGCGTCTTCGTAAGTCCTCATCCAGATCTCGCCGTTGGACAGCACAGCCGGGTCTTGGACAGGCGGATAGTGTTCCGGCACGTACAGAGCCTCTCGGACCGCGCTCCTCGCGTCCGCCAGCAACAGATTCGATCTCCTGTTCGCGATGGTCGTTGCGGTGTTCTCGACGATTTCCTCCACCTGTCTCGCCGGCAGAGCAATGGGTGGGAAGCGCAAGCTCCGGGACCAAACTGTATCGCCGTCCGCTGACAACTCCGTCAGATCGACCACCCCTGGGCCTAGACCTCTCCGTCGGGTGACTATGACCGTTTTCGACCACGGACTATAGCTCGCCACGTCCGTGTCCCGGTACGGTTGAAGCGAGAACGACGTCAAGCCAGGATCCTCCTCATCCTTGCCGGTCGCAAGGATCTCGTTTCGAGTATCGAGCACCGTCAAGGTATCGACGGTCCAATCGCCGTCTCGTTCTCTTAGTCGGACGACGGGCAACTCCACGACCGGATCGTCGCCCCACCATCCGGACTGGTAATCCGGTGAAACCCTCGGATAGGCCAGGAAGCTGCCGTCGTCAAGTAGCGATGCGGGGCGAAACCGAAATCCGCGATGGCTCACCGAAAGAGGTACGGACACCGTGCGGACGTGTAGTCCATCGCGCGAGAACACGACGAAGCGATCCCGGTCCCGCACCCGGAATCCTTCAGGTGTGACCTGGACTTCATCTGGACCTCGAAACTCTCCCGGTCCTTGTCCTTCACCTCCGACCGAATACAGAGGCGATCCGTCGGGTGTCCAGACGGTCACTCGGAAGTCGCTGGGGTCGACCACGTAGATCCGGGTCCCGTCATCCCCCAAACTGACATCGGAAACCCTGGTGAACGCGGCATCTGCTGCGTGCAAGCTGCCGATCTCATACTTCGGCACCGTGGTCCAGGTATCGGCAGCGTCAGGGGATCCCGGTGGTGAATCGGCACCACAGCCGAACACTGCGACTAACGCCGACGCTATGACCCACCACCGGATCCTGGATGTCACTTCTTCAGCCCCGACTAGCCAGCCCGGACACCTCAGTGGGGGGTCCTTGAGCCACGACAACCCCGACCAAAGAGCCATCGCACTTCTTTCGCACGAAAAGCCGGTTCCCTTGTGTTCCCACGAAGTAAGGCGTGTCGGCGGGCAGCTTTCCACTACTTGCAACTAACGCGAGGGCTTCCTGAGTCGCGGCTTCTTCCTCCGCCGGCGCGAGCGCAGATCTTCCGCAGAGCTGGGAATCCGCAGCCGGCAGACAGATGCCCTGACCTATGACGGGACCTGCGCCAACCCAGCACGTGGAGAAACCGAATTTACCCGCGTCCTGATGGGCGCACAGGTCAGTGTCGAGGTCGCACGTGTAGCATTGCGCCATGGCGGGGGTTGCGCCAAGAGCGATTCCCACGAAGGGAAGTGCGATCATCGCCATTGCACCAGCGAACTTCTTGATCATGTGTCTGTCTCCATACTTTTTGGGGCCGAGGGCCCCCTCAGGTTGACAAGTGGTGACTTTCGCCACTCCATATACTTGACAGTTCTCACAGCCGAATTGTGCAATCCGTTGCGGCCGGCTCCAGATCGCAGCATATCAGGTCGTCCCCCGGCTGAGCGCTTGAGCAACCTCGGGAAGGCCGTTGCCATGGCCATCGGTCACGACCCGGCCCTGCTGATCCAACGCGATTACCCAAGGTGTCCGTTTAGTGAGGTCGTTGCCACCAACCTGCCCTGCATGACCCTCCACTGACACGACCTCAATGGGCCAATGGTGCTCGTTCGCAAAAGCAATCGCGTCGGCGAGGGGTCCCGGCGAAATCGCCAGAATGCGATATCTGTCAGACTCTCTGCCAGCAAGCCAGGACGACCAGGCTGGCGCAACCCGACGCGTGTGGGCGCAGTCGGGATCGAAGACGAGCAGCAGGGTGGCCCGGCCCGCCCCCAGGTTGGCTTCGGTCCCGTCGACATACCTTGCGGTCATGGACGACAGGTCGTAGCCGACCGAAATCAGTGGAACTTGCGAGTCGGCATCGAGCTTCGGGGCGCCGAGGACCACTGCCTGGGCAATCGCCGATACGGCCAACACCGCTACGACTGCGCCGTTCCGCCACGCTCGCCCACACACGAACCCTCGGTCCACTGTGCGCGTCACGAGGGAATTCCGATCTCGTTCCAGGTCATGTTGATTCACATCCGTTGAATTCATGAGTGAGTGATGCACGCCCCCACACCTCAAGGGCGACCGCGAGGCGTTCCTCGGATCAGTTGCCGGACCTCGTCCCTGAGTGCGCGAAGCTCGTCGGGCGGGTCATCGTGACCATCGGCGATGAGCAGATCCAGTATCTCGCTGAAGCGATACACCAGTACTTCGACGCGCCGCAGCCTTTGCGTCAGGGTCAGTCGCACTTCCGGAATGTCGCCGGCGGCTCTGTCGGCCATGACGTGTCAACTCCAAATGATCCATGTCGAACCCCGCATGTCGAGTACTGAGGTCCGTACTTAATTGACAGTTCCCGGGACGGAAATGTGCAATGCGTTGCCCCCCGGCCCCGGGTCGGAGCGGGGCTCGTGACGGACGTCTGGACGGTTTCGCACCGCTTTCGGGAGTTCGGTCAGCGTCTGCTCAGGGACGCAGATTGCACATTTCTCCTCTGAGAACTGTCAATTAACAGGCCAGTCAGTTTCCCCTCCACGACACGGGGACCGTTCAGTCCCTCAATGGGAGAACGAAGAAAGTTGCGAAAGACCAAGGTGGTTCTTATCCTGCTCAACCTCGTCCTGGCAGTGGCTCTGGCAACGCGGGCGAGCGCAGCACGTTCGGCCCGGGGCTGGGCTTCCTGCTGCCGGGGCGATGGCCCTGAAGCGTACTGCTGTCACAAATGCTGCTGGTGGCCGCCATCTTGCGACACCAACAGCGACTGCGGTGACGCAGAATAGAGCCCCCAAGCTCTTCGGAGGAACTCGACGGGAGCAATGCCGAAAACTCTAACCGGATCCCGGGGTTGGATGGGTGCCGTCGGGAGGGCAATGCTCCCATGGTATCTCCTCTTCGTCGTCGGTATGCTCCTGTTGGATTCCCGATGGCCTCCGCATGATGGGCCCGGCTTCTTCACGCGGTTGTTTTGGCGTGTCACCGAAGACACCGCGCTCGTGCTTCCGTTCCTTCTTTTCGGGGCTGGCGTGGCGTTGGGCAGCATGCAGTGGCACACCCGTCGCCTCATGCACGTCGCTCTCGGCGTCGGTATCTCGGTCAGTGCGGTTGCCTACGGTCTGGACGCTTGGGCCGAGCCGGTAGTCCACGATCAGGTACTGGCCAGCCTGGAACCCGAAGTCGTGGATTTGCGTCGGTTCGGGCCGCGCACCCCCGTCGGAGTCCTTGAGAATCTTCGCTTCGTGGAGGCAAATCCTCCCGCGGAATACACCTTGAATGTCAGCGCTCCGGACCGATTCCCCCCGAACGTGCTCCGTTGGGAGCTGCATGGCCCCCCAGCCATGGCCGTGTTCGGCCTCATCAACGTGCTTCTGGGTGTGCTGGCCGCAAGACTGACCGTCGATCTCAACCGTCGGGCACAGCGGAACTCTCGACTGGCAATCGGCGTGATCGGTGGGATCGCGTTCTTCGGATGCCTCGTCGTTGCATCTCCCGTCGAACCGTTCCTGCGAGATGGAACCATGCGATCGGGGACTCTCGGCGCCTGGGGCCCGCTCGTCTTCCCGTTGGGGCAGGCGTTCGTCCTCATGCACCTGGTTCGCAGGCGGGGACACCGCCGACCCGAGCCACAACCACCCACGTCCGTCCGGAGATGACCGATGTGAGTCCGGCAATGGAAGTGTCGGCAGATTCCGATGGGTGAATCGACCCGGCCCAACTTCGACAGTTTCCGGAAACTGCTGGAGCGTTTCGGGCCGCTCATAGAGAGTGTTGCCGCACAGTATGCCAGTGATGGCGATGACCTGGACGATCTATACCAGGAGATCTGCATCCACGTCTGGAAGCGACTTCACCAGTTTGAAGGCCGCGGCGCGCTGGGCGGTTGGATTCAAAGGCTGGCGCACCGCTACGCCAGAAACTGGTACAACGCACGCACCGGCCACGAGTCGCTACTGGAACGATACGCTGCGGAGACGCTTCCGATCGACCTTGCTGAATCCCTGACCGACAACCCATCGAAACTCCTGGACTACAAGGAGTTCCTGGGAGGTTTGGGGCGCGCCTTCGCCAGCCTTCCGGAACGACAATCGGACGTGATGATCTTGATCCACCTGGAGGAGCGTAGTATTGCGGAGGTGGCAGAGATCCTGAACTCGAGGGAAGTAACGATACGTTCCCATCATCGGCACGCCAGACAGAATCTTCGGAGGATGTTGGAAGATGGAAGAGATGACTTGCCCTGACCCGACGGCCCTTGACCGCACAGGCACACCGGATGCCGACCCGGCGCTGGTGGAGCACCTGAAGACATGCCCCTCGTGCTGGCTTGACTGGCAGATTCAGCATGGCCTGCGCCACGTCATGGACCCCCAGCTGGAGGTCCGGACCGACCTGAACGAACGGGTGATTGCCAGGATCGCCCTGAGAGCAGCACGGTTGGAGAAGACCTTGCGGTGGCGGGATCTTGCGATCTGCGCGGCGCTGGTCACGGCGGCGACGTGCGTCTTTGTTCTGGCAGCGGTCGATAGCACAACCCCGGTAATGTCGGTCTCAAAGGTGCTCTACACGATCGGGGCAGGCATCGCGGCCGCGCTGTACGTGAGACGAGAGGACAGAAACGAGCGCGCGTCGGCAGTAGGTGCGGCCGGAGCGTCTCTCGGGTCGCCCGCCTGAGTCTCGCGAACGAGTACCGCTTCCTGTACAACAGCTACGACCGGCGAGGGCGTGTGGCTCGGTGCCACTGACGACTACCAGGTCGAGTTGATCGACTGGACGGGCGAGACGATTCGCCAGGTGCGGGGGTTGGTGGAGGGGAGGTAGGGGGCTTCGGCGACTCTGTCACCATATTGTCACGCTATATCATCGAAATATCGCGTATTCACTATATGTCGGTTGCGGCGCGTGCCCTGTTGGCCGATGATAGTGGGGTTGGTCGTGCTGGTGTGCCCAGGTCTGCAACTTCGATGCGTTTTCGGAAATCGTGGCAGATGATCGATCCGTTGTGGCTGACACCGTCAAGCTGATGAATAACGAGGGGTGCGCACGTCAACGCCCCGATGCCAGGCCGAGTCGACACCACGGCCGAGGAGAAAAGGGTGACCAAGGCCGACATCGTTGAGCGGGTCGTCAAAGCGATTGGCCCGGAAGTCGCCCAGGACGATTGCGGGCTGGTGATCGACGCCTTTCTCGCTGCTGTGCGCGACGCGCTCGCGAGGGGTGAGAGCATTCAACTCCGGAGATTCGGCACCTTTGAGGTGCGACGCCGCAGGGCGCGACCGGGCCGCAACCCCCGCACCGGAGAACCGGTTGCGATTCCCGCCCGAGATGTGCCGGTCTTCCGGCCCTCCAAACACTTTCGCAGACGCGTTGAGCGCGAGCACGGATCGTCCGTCACCGCTTAACCCATGGAGGGGGGTGCCAAGCCCGCGCCCGCTCTCGACGGCCGCGGTGTCGATCGTCAGGGTTGACCTTTCTCCTCCATGATCTGGATCAAGTTGCCGCACGAATCGTCGAAGACTGCGGTAATAACGCTCCCTAGGTCCGTTGGCGGCTGAACGAATCGCACACCTTTCGCCAGGAGACGCTCGTGCTCGGCTCCGGCATCGTCGACCGCGAAGGAGGCACTGGGGATCCCGTCCGCCACAAGCGCCTCCCTGAACGGAGCGACTGCGGGGTGGCCATCCGGCTCCAGCAGCAGCTCCGTCCCCTCTGGAGCTTCCGCGGATACGACGGTGATCCAGGCGTGCTCTCCCAGAGGGATGTTGTGCTTCACACGGAAACCAAGGGTCTCTGTGTAGAAGCGAAGTGCCTTCTGTTGGTCGTCTACGAAGACACCGGTCAGGTTAATCCTCATTTGCGGCTGTCCTCCTCTGTCTGGTTTGAAATGCTCTTGTCTGTCGAGATCGGCCACCGCTCACCGATGGCCTTCAGCGGGGCGCCCACGAACCAGTGGAGCTTCGACCTCCCCACGCGCCTGGTGCGAATCAGCCCGGCGGCTTCCAGGACGTCCAGGTGTTGCGAGATCGCCTGCCGCGAGGAGTTGATGCCGTGCTTCATCGTGAGACGTGCGCAGAGTTCGAAGAGCGATTGACCTGACCGATCGACGAGCTCATCCAGGATGGCTCGCCTGGTTCGGTCAGCGATCGCGCGGTAAATGTCCACATGTTAGTCAAAGCAAGTGTTCGCCTAATGCCATGGCTTCATGATATGCAAGCATGGGCTTGCCTGTCAACAGTGACCGCGGTGTGCAACCCCGCAGCCACCACCGGTGTCTCAAACCGTGAGAGTCGAAATGCAAGCCCCACGCGCCGAATTCCGGTTCGCAAGGAGATTTCAGTGAGTACGAGTGCCGAGCAACTCAAACGCACGATTCGTTGGCTTCAGGTATATGCCGCACTGATCACCGTCGCACTTGCCGTGCTGTTCGTCAGGAGCGGGACGCCTGCGGACGGGGTACTCAGAGCACGCGGACTGATCATCGAAGACGAGGCCGGGCGCGAGAGAATCCTGATCGGCGCCCCGGTCCCCGAGGCCGCCAACCGTGTTCGTACCGACGAAGCCCGAGTGCAGGAGGCCTGGGCATCCCGGTACCCGGACGCCGACGGCTACATGGGCTACTACCAAGGCTATAGCCACGAAACCAACGGGCTGCTGATCCTCAGCGAGGACGGGTTTGATCGCCTCGTGCTCGGGGATCCGGTGCCCGATCCGAACATCGGCAGGCGTATCGCGCCGAGCACGGGCATGGTGATCAACGACCTCGAAGGATTCGAGCGGATGGGGTACGGCTTCAAGGTTGTGAACGGTCTCGGTCGGGTCGGTTTGGGTCTCGACACGGATCGTATCCAGGAGGGCCTGCTCTTGACCCTGGACGACGACGGGCTGCTCGGCGTCACAGTGGGTACCGGGGCAAACGGGATCTTTCTTGGCAGCGCGCCCGCCGGACACGGGTGGACCGGTCTTGCGGAAGCGTTTCAGGGGCTACTGGTCAGGCGAGACGGCGAGATCGTCCACCAGGTGAATGCCGCAAAGGGCAGGTGAGGCCCGCCGGCGATCGGTCGATTCCAGCAGGTCAGGCCACCAACTCATACACGGCCACGCTCTGCTCGTCGAACTCGCCTTCTTCAAGCAACAGCACCCAGCCCGGGCCTGCGTCGACAAGGGTCCGGCCGGACGGGATCGTGAGGCGGCGGAGCCACGCGCCGTCGGGACCCAGCAGATGGAACTCGTCGCCTCCCATGTCCCGCCACGCGTGCGGCACTACCCACACGCTGCCGTCCGGCAGTGACAGGAGCCCTTCCGATACGTAGGCGGGAAAGCGCTCCGGCAGGTCGTCACGAATCTCCGGCCACCTTTCGCGCTCGAAGCGCCGGCGCTCCTCGGGCGTTTCGTACCGGGCCAGGTAGGCGTCCCGGTATCGGCTCAGGTGCTCGCGCGTGACCTCGAGGTCCGGCCCGGCCCACCGCGCGATGCGCGTGACGCGGCCGGTAAAGTCGACGTGTTCCAATTCGTAGTCGTCGGCCGATCCGTACCACACGCCGGTACCCGTGACCGTGAAGGCCATGTCCTTCCCCCACGTTCTCGGGCCGGAGCCGCCACCATAGTTGAAGCGCTCCGCCCCGGGGACACCCCTGGCCAGGGTGACCACGCCATCGTCCCGCTCCAGGCTCACGTCCACCTTCCAACGATAGAACTCGCCCAGCGCCACGGCTTCCGCGTCATCCCACTCGCTTTCGGGCCACTCGTCGAACACCAGATCTCCGTTCGGCGCGCAGGCGGGCTCGTTGTAGGGATTCACTTCGACTCCGGCGAGCACCCGCGTGTCGATCACGGATCCGTCCGGGCCGAGTCGCGTGATCCGGTTCTGGCTCCAGTCGAATACCGTGACCGTCGCTCCCGGGCAACCCCGCATCAGACGGATCCCCCGGTACTCGCCCGGCCCCTCGCCCTCCCGTCCGCTCGTCCACACGTGCCGCCCGCTGGCGTCGAACATCCGGATCTCGAAGCTCGACTCGTCCGCGACGACAACGCTCCCGTCCTCGAGCCGGACAGCGCCCGTGATGTCACCGAAAAGGAACTCGTCGGGCCCATCGAGCATGCCGACCCGCACCAGCGGCTCGTCGGCGAGCACCAGATCCGCCTCCCGGGGGGAATCGCTCTCCACGATCGTCCGAGCAGCGTTTCGTGAGATCGCCGGCGTCGTTTCGGTCTCCGGATTCTCGCTGGTTTCCCGGTCCTCGGCCGAGGCGAGCTGCTGATCCCGGTGGGCGGAGAGTTTTGTCAGGAGCTCAGCCGGAGTCCCATAGAAGCGTAGGCGGTCGATGAGATTCTGCGCCAGATCCCCCGGTGTCAACTCCGTTTCGGCGTCCGGGATGTCGGTTGGCGGCTCTGCAACCTCGGTGATGTCGCAGGTCAGGCCGACCACGGCAAGAAGGGCAGCGGTGGCGAGGCGGGTGGCGGTCATGAAAGCGCTTCTGCCTGTGAGAAAGAGCCGAAACCGTGAACGATCCTGATGTTTGGTACGACAGTCGATTGGTCGCAAGGGTTGTCTTGCCTGCTGCTTTGCAACCTTCGCCGGTTGCTGGAGCGTCGAACCAACGGTCAAGAATGAACCGATGTGATAGGAGATCCCGAAGCATGGCGCGACTGTCCGTATCTCGTCATCGAGTTCCGACCACGGCGCGCTGGCCGAATCAGGCCGTTGTCGTGCTGGCCGCTCTGGTGGCCGGCCTGGCCACAGTGCCCCCCCGGTTCCTGTCCGCCCAGCTGGGGCCGACGCTCATCCTGGAAGACAGTGTTGTCCTGCGGGAGACCGATGAACACCATGTCGGACAGCCGGTCAGCCTCATCCCCGTCGGAGACGGTTCCTTTCTGATAGCCGACGGTTACTCGAACAGTGTGCTGCACTTCGATTCCCGCGGTCGGCATCAAAGGACATTCGGGCAAAAGGGTGACGGCCCCGGAGAGTTCGGGTTCGTCAGTTACGCCGGGTTTGTGGCGGGCGACGTGGTCGGCATCGGCGACGATCGGGTGTTCGAACTGGAGTTGTTCGACCTTCGTAGTGCCGCTCACATCGGGGCGGTAAGGATGAGTGCCCTGGTGGACGAGTATGCCGTGCGCGGGGATACCATCTGGTTCGGTGGAGTCAACACGGAGAATTGGACCTCGGTCGGATCTGCCGAGGTGGACGACCTCGTCGCTGTCGCTTCCTCCGTTCTTCGTGTCGAGCGTGAGAGCGGACGGCACACAGCCCTGCCCCGACACCCTAGTCCCCACAGCCGGTGCGGGACTGCCGGAGCTCACGTTGCAGGGAAGTCGGCTCCATGTGCTGGACCAGCGACTTGCGGGCGTCGGAGTACGGACCGTAGTACGCACCTTCAGGATCGATCCCGAGAACTGCACCGGTAGAATCGTCGAAGGGTAGTCGGGCGTTCTCACCGCGAGCCCAGCCAGGGCCGGTTCACGGCGTAGCGGCCAACGGAAGTGATGCTGTCCCGCTCGACACCAATGAGCCCGCGGGCCTCCAGCCTGGCCAACGCACCCTGGACCGCCCGCCTGGACAGGCCCGTGCCCTCCGCAATCTGCCTCAGGCTCAGCTCAGCGGCCTCATCGGCCACCTGCCGATACAGATAGAGGTAGGTCAGATAGGCGCTGGGATGCCGATCGTGCCCGACCAGATCGGGCAAGAGAACGTCGATGACATAGGCGTCGATTTCCATCGCCCAAAGCTGAGCGTTCCTCAGACATGTGGCAACCGTTGCACTAGCAAGCCCTTCACGCCTTGACCGCACAAGGCGCCCCGGTTTTGACTTACGGCATTCCCAAGGAAACGCCCAGTCATGGAGGCCCCCAATGATCCGAGGAATAAAGTTCACTTCCATCCCCGTCCGGAACCAGGACGCCGCGCTCGACTTCTACACGAGCAAGCTGGGCTTCCGCGTGGCCACCGATCAGCCACTCGGTGAGCAGCGCTGGATCGAGCTGCGCATCCCCGGGGCCGACACCCGCGTCGTGCTCTACACGCCTCCCGGCCAGGAAGATCGCATCGGAACGCCGTCGAACGTGGTATTCGCGAGCGACGATGTCCGAGCCACATACAGCGAGCTGGCAGGGCGCGGTGTGGAGTTCGATGCCGAGCCACAGGAGCAGGCATGGGGCACCTTCGCGACATTCAGCGACCCCGACGGGAACCAGTTCGTGCTCTCGTCCAGACACTGAGGGAGCTCGGGCGCTGCGCTCAAGGAGCCCGCATGTCCGACTCGATCTCTCCCAGACCGGCCTTGAACGGAGCCTGTGCGCTGGTGACCGGGGCGAGCCGCGGCGTCGGGCGCGGCATCGCACAGGGTCTGCACAGCGCGGGCGCGACCGTTTACGCAAGCGGCAGATCCATCATGTCCGCCGACCTCGACGACGCGATCGTCGGCGTAGCCTGCGATCATTCCGACGACCAGAGCGTCGACCGGCTGTTCGAACGGATTGCGGCCGAGCAGGGACGCCTCGACGTACTCGTCAACAACGCTTGGGGCGGCTATGAGAGGATGGTCGAGGACGGCCGATTCACTTGGCCGGCGCCATTCTGGAAACAACCGCTGTGGCGCTGGCGGGCGATGATGGACGTCGGCGTGCGTGCCGCATTCGTTGCGAGCCGGCATGCCGCGCGGCTGATGGTGCCGTACCGGCACGGCCTCATCGTGAACATTTCGCAATGGGCGGCACAAAAGCACCTCGGAAACGTGATCTACGGCGTCTCGAAAGCCGCCACCGACAAGCTCACAGCAGACATGGCGGTCGAGCTCCGCGACCACGATGTCGCTGTCGTGTCCCTGTACCCGGGCCTCGTGCGGACGGAAGCAGTGCTGGCGGCCGGGGGATTTGACCTCGGCAACTCGGAGAGCCCCGAGTTCATCGGGCGAGCCGTGGCCGCGCTTGCTTGCGATCCGCAGGTCCGCCGGTGGACGGGGCAGGTGCTCGTGGCGGCTGCGCTCGGCGAACACTACGGCTTCACCGATATCGACGGACGGTCACCCCGACCGCTCACGCTTGCCGATGTCTGATCGCGATCGTGGGGCTCGATCCACCGAGACGGGTTTGTCCGCCATTTCGGGGGCAAAGTGGCGGACAACGGGACGTTTCAGCTGAAACGCATCGGCTTGCCTTCCGAGATGTTGGCAGCCAGTCTGTATCCCCGAAGTGATCACGGCGTCCGTGCAATACCCCGGATCGCCGCGCAAGGTCGCCCAAACGAGAAACTGAAATCATGAACGAATGGCTCCGTGAATGGTGGCCGCTGCTGGCTACCCTTCTGTTCCTTGTAGTCGGTTTGAGCTGGTTTGTCCTGCGACTGGTCAGGAGTACCTCGGCCGGCGACGAGAATGCGTTCGAGACCGTTTTTCGCAAGGAGATGGTGCAGCCGATCATCACGCACATCATGGCATGGACCTTCGCGATCCTCGCCGCGAGCATGATCATCACCTTCCTCGCGACGCGTGAATTCGACCGGGCCGAGGACGTGTTTGCGTACATCGTTGCCGTAATTGGTCCGATCGTCGGGTTCTGGTTCGGCTCCCGAGCCGGGGAGACCAGGAAGAGCGACGGCGACAACGAGAACAGTGGTCCGCCGATGTAAACCACCCCGAGTGCCCGCTTCAACTCAGGAGAACCGCCGCTCGGGTAGCGATTTCACGGCGCGTGCCAGCGCCCAACCCTCAACAAGAGTTCGCAATGCCCATCACTACCTCACCGACCATCGTCATTCCCGGCATCACGGCGTCGGTTCTGCACGACGAGTACGAACTGCCGCCCGAGGCGGTCTGGACCGCGGTCCGTACCAAGCGCTACGACCGGATCACACTGCATCCGGAGGACCAGCGTTACGAGCTTCACGAGCCAGCCCGCGTCTCGTCCGGCGGTCCCTTTCCGCTGATCTACGAGGACCTGACCGAGGAGCTGCGAGACGGTCTGGCCGGCGAGGAAGACGAGCCGGCACCGGTCTTCCCCTTCGGGTATGACTGGCGGTTGCCGCTGGACCGGATCGAGGAGCACCTGGCCGCGCTCGTCCGAGAAGTCATCGACCGAACCCTGCTGCTGAGGCACTACAGGGACGACGAACACTACAGGAGCAACCCGACAGTCAACCTCGTGGGCCATTCGATGGGGGGGCTTGTCATCGCGGGCTACATCGAACGCCACGGCGGCAGATACGTCAACAAGGTGGTGACCCTCGCGTCGCCGTTCCAGGGGTCGCACGAGGCGATTCTCAAACTGGCCACCGGCACCGCCGACCTCGGCGACGAATCCGGCGGGGCACGGGAACGCCGCATGGCGCGGATGACGCCAGCGCTTTACCACCTGCTGCCGAGCTTCGACGGCGCGCTCGTCGCGGACGACGGCATGGAGACGGACATCTTCCACCCGGATGCCTGGCAACCCAGCGTGGTGCGCACGATCGTGCACCAGGTCAGGGGCTGGCGCGTTACAGGTACGGAGTTGTTCAAGGACATGCTCGACACCGCCAGGACCCACCGGCAGCGGATCTCGGAACTGAGGCTGTCGACGGGCGGCGGCGGGGAGGGCGAAGAAGGCCCTGGCGAGTCGAATGGGGACTTTGTTCGCGACGACGACTGGCTGGCCATCGCGGGTGCCGATGCGGAAACCCGGGTTTCGCTCAGGGTCGGGCGCGACGACGAGGGAAGGCCTCGCTTCCTGCTACGTTCGGACGAACGTCGAAACGACTGGGATTCGGAGGACCAGGACGCGAGGCGCAACACCGGCGACGGCACCGTACCGCTTGCCGGTGCCATCCCCCCGTTCATGGACGAATCGCGCGTCGTCTGCGTCACGCCCGGCGACATGGGCTACTGGGAACTGCGGGACCGGGCGCTGTCCGGCCTGGGCGGCTTTCACGGCCTCGTCCCGAAAGTGAACATGCTGCACCGACTCGCAATCCGGTTTCTGTTGGGGGCGAGCGATCCCCACGGCAACACCTGGGGCCGGCGTCTGCCGGGTGTGGATGAATGGAAACCACCGCTGGACCTCAGGGAGAGGGGGTAGCGGGAGAAGCCACAATGCGGACGTTCACCCGTGTGTTCGTTACCGGCTACCTCCCCGCCGCGGTGCTGGCGGGAGCGTGCTCCGACGCCGACGAACCCACCGCCCCCGCCGCCCCGCCCTCTCCCACAATCCACCTCCCAGTAACGCCCCCCCCCGGATCCCCCCCGCCCCCCCCCCCCCCCCCCCCCCCCCCCCCCCCCTCCCCCACAATCAACGTCCAGGTATCGCCCGCCACGGGATCCGTCGAGGTCGGCGACACGATCCGCTTCACGGCAACCGTAACCGACGCCAACGGGCAGGTGATCGCCAACCCCACAGTCACCTGGTCCACCTCGCAGACGAGCCAGGCGTGGGTTGGCGATGACGGTCTGGTAACCGGCGCCGGGCCCGGCACGCCCACGCTCAGCGCCACCAGCCAGGGCGCGACGGGCACTGCCACCCTGACCGTGGTCGCATCTCCGATCGGCGCACTGCTCCTGGACGTGCGTCGCCAGCACGGCCTGATCGGGCTCGCCGGCGCGATCGTCACAAGCGGCGGGCTGGTGGATGCCGGCGCGGTGGGGACCCGCGCGCACGGGTCGCTTGTCCCGGTCACGATCTACGATAAGTGGCACCTCGGCTCGATCACCAAGTCGATGACCTCGACCTTGGTCGCGCTCCTCGTCGAGCAGGGCAACCTGGAGTGGACCACCACGGTGGGTACCGTATTCCCCGACTTCCCGAGCATTCACCCCAGCCTGCTTCCCGTCCCGATCGAACCCATCCTCGCCCATCGCGGCGGCTTCACCAACGACCTGAGCCAGTTCTCCTCATGGTCGCAGATGCTCACGAGCACGGACCCCCTGCCAGCCCAGCGACGCGCCTTCGCGATGGAGGTTCTCGGCACGGCTCCGGAGTTCCCTCCGCTGCAGATCTACCACTACTCCAACGTGGGCTACATGATCGCGGGCGCCGTGCTCGAGTCCGTCACCGAGCAGCAATGGGAGACCCTCATTCGCACAAGCCTCTTCACGCCCCTCGGCATGAACGACACCGGATTCGGCGCGCCGGGAGTGAGGAACGAAATGGACCAGCCCCGTGGCCACCGTGGACAGGGCACGGCCAGGGTTGCACTGGAGCCGGGTGACCCGCGCGCCGACAACCCGCCCGGCATCGGACCTGCCGGCACGGTACACGCGACCATGCAGGACCTGGGACGGTATATCGCGATGCACCTGGCGGGCGAACAGGGGCAGGCCGACCTGCTGCAGGCCGAGACGATCCGGCGACTGCACACCCCGGCCCCAGGGTTCAGCTACGCGTCGGGGTGGGCCGTCACCAACAGAGATTGGGCGGGTGGACGCACGCTGGTCCACTCGGGCAGCAACGGGAGCTGGTACGCCGTGGTCTGGATGGCGCCCGAAAGGGACTTCGCGGTGATGGTCGCTACGAACCAGGGTGGCGAAACCGCATTCGAAGGCACCGACGAAGCGGCCGGTCGGCTGATCCGGCTGTACCTGGGGTCGTAGGCTGCAGGATTCCGAGGACCGCCACCGGGCTCGAACCGCACGCGCGCGACGCGCCGTACGTCGAGGGAGTCCGTTGTCGTGCCGTACAGCGCAGATTCGGTGACCCAGGGGACATCCCCGACGCTGACGCGCCGCGGCCAACGATACCGGGCCACCAGCGCGGACCCGGCGTAGACATCGGCTTCACGCATCTCCTCCCCTTCCGCGGCCGTCTTCTCGACCCACAAGCGACCGGACCGATCAAAGAAGATGTCGGCGAGCGGCGGTTTGCGGTCGGGGATCCCGAAAGGATGGTCGCGGAGGTCAAGCCGCTGGAGGTCACGGTCAATAGCGGCCTGGGCCCATTCGTGCTCGGACGGGCCGAGGCGAGGGCCAGGCAGCTGCGGCCCCTCGACTCGCGAAACCGTCCCATCCGGGTGGTGGAGGGTGACCGAGTACTCCGAGGTGACCGCTTCGGCCCACGCCCCGCCGGGGCTGTGAGCGTGTTCCCACAGCGGGCCGAACGGCTGGTAGACGAAGAACATCACCGGTGTATCGCCTATCGTGCGTTGAACCGTGGTCGAGCCCGTCGCCTGCTTCTCCGGGCCGGCCATGATGACCGTGTCCACGGCTCCGTCGGGACCGTGATGAAGGCGCGCAGTGGCGCCCCCGTCGTCCGTCATCAGCGATCCGATGTCGACAAGCCGGCCTTCCGGATCGAAGGTGATCGGGGCGACCATGCCGATACCCACGTGAGCGATCCTGGCTCCACCGTCGTACTCCGCACTCGCGTCGTTCAGCCGGAACACACTGTATCGGGTACTCTCGCGCACCCAAAGCCCGCCCTCCGGCCCGAACGCGAGACAACAGGGCCGCGTCAGTTCGCCCGGTCCCTCTCCATAACCGCCGAAGCTGAACCGGAAGTCGCCCTCGGAACCGAAGACCCGCACCTCGCTCGACTGCAGGTCGGCGACGAGCAGCCGCCCGCGCGTGTCCTCGACGATCGACTCGATCCTCGTGAAGAGATAGGGATCTTCACCTTCGATCTCCCCGAACTCCAGGTCGACCGTGCCATGGAAGGTCGGGACATCACCCGGTGAGGGTTCAATGTCTCTCTCCGCGCAGCCCGCACCGAAGCAGAGCGCCAGCAGCACGGGAACGGACATGGAGGCGGTAGCGCGGGAATGTTGGTTCATCGGTCGGAACTCCAGGAGCTCGGGATGCCGGCATGCTTGTTAGACTGGGTGAGCGGGTGGTGCGTTGCGGGCGGGGTTGGGGTGGGCTTTGGGTTGGGGGCTCGCGGGAATTGGGTTCGAGTGAGGACAAAGAGTTCGATGGTGCATGTTCGGATGGACACCGAGATGAAACGGAAGGCGACCGAGGCGCTCGCGGCGATGGGCCTGACAGCTTCGCAAGCCGTGCGGCTGCTGTTCCATCGCATTGCCGTCGACCAGGCGTTCCCGCTGGAACTCAAGGTTCCAAACGCGGAAACACGAGCTGCCATGGCCGAAGTTGACGAGATGGTCAACACGCGTGCGGCGCGATTCGCGAGCGCGGACGAGATGTTTGCGGAGCTTGAAGAAGCTTCCGACCGGTAAGCGGGCCAAGCCCCCGCGTCGGGTTGACTACTCCCGACAGTTCCTCAAGGACTGGAAGCGTCTCTCGCGTTACGGCCGATACGCATCGACAGCTACCCCATCGGACGGAGTGTGCGGACGGTTACCCGATGGACACCAAGCTCGTTCATCGTTCGCACGAGCATCCGGTCTCCATCCGCATCCATCAAGACCTCGCGCACCGACATCTCCACGGAAAAAGCTTGCTGGACGCCGTCCCAGACCGTCCACTGCTGTTTCGCGTCGCCCGGCATCAAAAGGGCTCTGATCCATATCCGTCCGTTTGCGTCGACTTTGACCGCATCGATGGGCGGCAATGGACCGCGACGGGCATCGTACTGGGGTGTAGGCGGCTTCACAAAGGGGGCCGGAAGCTCGGGGCGTCCATCCCAATCCGCCGTGAGGGAGTCCCTGATATGCGCGATCTGTCGGTCCGAGGCCACTCGTCTCCGGGAGGGCATCGGGATCCGTGCGACGATGTCGCCGCGCCGACTGTAGACCATCACGGAATCTTCCGCCGTGTCAGCGACGACCAAGCGACCCCGCGAGACCGCGAGGTGGGTCGTGTGGCCAAAAATCACGGGAATCAGACGGAGCGGATACATGGGCGGGTCGCGAACATGATTGTATTCCCTCGACGGGACCACAGCCACCAACCGGGAAGTTCCGTCCGACGAGACCACTCGCACCTCCCTGGAGTGGCGAGCCATTCCCTGCGGCATGCTGTCCAACGGAGGTCCATTGGCGAAGACGAAGCTGCTGTCGTCCAGTGCTCCAATGAACCCTTGCCTCCGCTCGATGCTCCGGAGCGCCATCGCCTGCCGAAACTCGCCGGCTTGAGTAAAGCTGGATGCCCTGCGCAGCCGATCATCCCAGACGACGAGACCTTCCGGCACTCGCGACACCGATGGTCGTAGGGCGAGGATCTCACCGGGCCCCTCGCCGGCGCGGGGCACCTTGCGGATCCGCTCGGCATCGAGGTCAACGAACACTACTCTGCGTCTGTCCACGAACACGGCACCATCGTCCACAAACACAGCGCGAGTGAGACGGCCAAGTTCGGACAACTCGGCATCCGCGGCCCTTTCCGAGTCGAACAGGACCGGTCCCCCAATACTTCTTGTCTGGTACGCGTCACCGGACGGCGCATCATCTCGACTTTCGGACGCATCCGGGCTCTCCAAGGCATCGCGGCATCCTCCGATGCCGGACGGACCGAAGAGCAATACCAACAGCGTCATCCGGATTGCAATGTTGACCACGATGCCAAGCCTGCGCCCCGTTGCTCCTCGGGCGTCAGCGTCTTGATGCCCACCGGGAATCTTGCGCTTCACCGTGCCTCTGCAGTTCGCTTACCAGTGCGAGGGGCTCTTGTCCGATACCGTGGGATACCCACCGGCCAGATTTCAGGTTCCGGGATCGTCCCCGGCACTCATGAATAGCGTCAACGATCACGCCAATGGCTGGCCTGCCGCTTCCAGTATCTTCCGCCAGTCGCCTCGCAGCGGCTGCAGGTCCACCTTGGCTCCGACCCAGACCTGTCGGCTCGCCTGGTGCGCCTGGCCGTAGGCCCAGTGAGCGAGCTGACGGCTCTTGGGCCAGTCGTGCAGGACCCCGAGTTGATCGAAGCCTTCCTCGAGTTCGTCTCGCCGGGTAAGGGTCCGCTCGGTCCATCGCTGGAGGTGCTCTTCTGCCGCGAGCAGGTCAGATTTGCTTGAGTTACACCCCGGGTGGGCCAGGACGAAGTTGTGGCCGAGGTCCAGCGAGTACAGTCGCCAGGGGATGAAGTGGTCGACGTCGGCCCGCGACTTGATGTCGCGCTCGCAGTAGAAGCAGCGGCCTTCCTGCAGATCCCTCAGCAACGGCCGGTAGGCATCGAGCGACTTGCGTCGCGATCCGAAGAGGAACGACCGCAGATCGACGACCTGGCCCAGGTGCTTCCGGTTGCGCTTCTGGACGAACTGGGACCACGCTCCCTCGATCATGTCGGTTATCAGCGGATAGAACGCCCGAAAGCAATAGGCGACCCCGGGCTGAAGCTGGACGACCTGCCCGTTTTCTTGGATCACGTACAGGAAGTCCAGCTGGCCGGACCTGACGGTCTGCAACCTCCTAAGCGGCATGTCCCTTACCGTCTGTTGCACCTTGCTTCGCAGATGGGCCCAGTCCGAGTGGTTTCTCTCGATGTCGGCCAGAGACCCCTGGTACCGGGCGCGTTGTTCAGCCACGTGGCGGACAATCGCTGCTTGTCGGCCCGTGTTCTGGCTCAGGATCGGCTGCTCTGCGCTGGCCGAATACGGTACGACCTGAGGCCAGTACAGCCGGATGAACTGTTCGGCGATCTCGGAAGTGGTCAGCTCCAGCTCCGCTCCACTGTCATCGCCCTTGACGAGACACAGGTCGGCGATGGCATGGAGCAAGGCAAACTTGTAGCTGGCGACAAAGCTGCCCTCGTCCATAAGCCGCTGGAGTGAGCGGAGGAAGGCGAGTTGCTCGCTGGCCGTCGGCGGTCGTGGGAGGTTCATCGGTCCCAACGGCTACGCCCCGACTCCAGACGCGTGAGCTTCGCGACGGGAGTGTCCTCGGCAGTCGAGCCACGTCAGTGATGATGCCATGGTGGTTCGTGCAGTCGGTTCCTCAAGCCCGGCCCGCCACCTCAACCCATTCGACTCGGATGATAGTGGATCGCGCGGACGGGTGGGCGGCGAGTGTACCGGTCACAGTGATCGTGGCGCGGCGGTAGCGGGATGGGACGATCTGTCTCACCGGATAGGTCCCACCTCCCCCACCAGATCCCAAGAATGACAAGTGAAGTTGTCATAATGTAAAGCGGAGATTACATTGCGAGGCGTAAACATTTGGCGCGCACGGTTTTGGTTTCTCGACCGCGAAATGCCGACCTGGATGGGTCTGCAGCCAAATTGAATCACGCCGCCGAATCCTGGCCGATCCACCCATACCTCTGACTCACGCGAATCGCTACGTTGCCAGCCGACCCGGAAGACCACCAGCGGAACCGGAGATACCGATGGCCAGTGCCGAGCAGCTCAAGGCGTTGCTGAGGTCGCATCTGGAGGGCGACAACGACCGATTCATCTCGGTCGCCATGCAGGTCGCCGCCCACGAAGCGAAGCTGGGCCACGGCAAGCTGGCTACTGATCTGCGCGACATTATCGATCAGGCAAAGAGCCGGCGTGCCGCCGGGTCCCCGGTCCCAATCGGCCGCCCCCGCGGAGAGCTGGCCAACCTGCTTGAAGCCTCTTACCCCAAAGCGCGGCTGGGGGACATGATTCTCGGTAAGCCCCTGGCGGGTCGCATCAAGCGTGTCATTCGCGAACAGCGCCACGCGGGGAAGATTCTGGATCACGGCCTTTCGCCCAGACGCAAGCTCCTGCTCGTGGGCCCTCCGGGCACCGGGAAGACGCTGTCTGCCTCGGTCCTGGCGGGAGAACTCGGTCTCCCTCTGCTTCAGGTTCGGCTTGACGGCCTGATCACCAGGTTCATGGGAGAGACCGCGGCCAAGTTGCGGCAGATCTTCGACTCCACCAGCCAGACAAGGGGCGTCTATTTCTTTGACGAGTTCGATGCGATCGGCTCGGAACGCGGGATCGCCAACGACGTGGGCGAAATCCGGCGGGTGCTGAACAGCTTCCTCCAGATGATCGAGCAGGACGACTCCCACAGCATCGTGATGGCAGCGACTAATCATCCCAGGGTCCTCGACCGCGCACTCTTCCGTCGCTTCGACGACATACTTCACTTCGAGATGCCGGACATCGCCCAAATCGCCGAGTTGCTGAAGACGCGGCTTGGTCCGGCCGCCTCGCGAGACACCGCGTGGAGCAACCTCGCCGGCTGGGCGGTGGGACTGAGTTTCGCGGATGTGGCGCGGGTAGCAAACGATGTTCTCAAGGACGCACTGGTTGGGCAGCGGCAGCGGATCCATGAGCAGGAGATTCGGGCCGTGATCGACGAGCGTAAGGCAGTCAGTAACAGACTGGAAGCCTCAAGCGCGTAGTCGGCGCACGATCTCCACATGGCGAACGGAAACGGCGGACAGAATCCGCACTGCATTCTCGAGGGCGTAACAGAGACCCAGGCGTATCGGTACCCGGGTGGTCGTGGTGGTGATCAAACAGGACCTTCACGAAGCGACAGTCTCAGCCAGTTCGTCGAGTTCGTGATCCAGGACAGTCTCAACCTTCCATCGGTCGACACCCTGAAACCACTCGAGGAATTGGTCGATTGACGCGCCGGCCTTGAGATTCTCTGCCGCGTGCTGCGCAGAGCGCTCAGGAGTATGTGACCCTGCACTTCATTTCGACGCCAGCAATGCACGCCTGACCGCGTTGGGCTCTTGCGCGATAATGTGCAGAAGAGTCGCGGCCGGGCCGCTGACGCGCCGCGTTCCGTGTTCCCATTTTCGGTAGCCGGACACGCTCATGCCCATCAGGACAGCCATCTGTGCCTGCGTCAGCTTGGCCTGCTTCCGGACCTCGCGCGGAGCTATCGGCGAGTGAACAATGGCAGGGCCTTCGCCCTTCGCATGAGCCAATGCTTCGCTCAGGGACTGGATCAGGTCTTCTCCGAACGTACTCATTGCATTTCCCTCCAGTGACTCTTGATCGCCTTCACGAGTGCGGCTACGGCTCGTCGTTCCCCAGGGCTCAAGTCGGTCCTATCGGATTTCGAATAGGCGAGAAGCGCATAGATCGGCATTCTCTGCCCTCCGTAGAAGTAGACCACCCGCGCACCCCCTCGCTTGCCGCGGCCCAAGGCCCCGAATCGCACCTTTCTAACGCCGCCCGTCCCGGGAATCTCGTCACCCGCCAGAGGATTTTCGGCCAGATAGTCGATCAGATCGCGCTTCTCTTCCTCACCGAACAGCTTGTCGGCTTGGCGGGAAAAGAGCGGAGTCTCGGCAACGGTCTGCATGCGATCGAAAGTAACCCATTGGGGTAGTGTTTACCAGCCTTCGTCGGGCAGGCGCGGACCATCATCGGTCGCATGCGGCATGCGCGACCTACTCGAACTCAAGAACATCGCGCTGCTGTACGAGCTCTGGACCTTATTCCGCCTGGTTCACGAGATCTCGGCGGTGTTGGGGAACCGGAATGGGCAGGCGGTCGGGTTGGCCACCGGGCAGGTTCTTCGCCTGAGGAGTTGCCGGGAAAACTCAATGGGGTCGGCGCGATTCCGGTGGGTCCGGTCGTCGGACGGGACGGGGGCGATGGCCGCGGAATGGCGGCTGCTAGTGACGGAGTGCTGCGGGCGACATTGGGGAGGATGCTCGCGGAGTAGGGAAGAATGTAAACTGGAGGAACTTCCGCCATCTTTACCGGAGGGTTGTGGACGAATGGCGGGTATACGACAATTCCGGCGAGGTTCCGGTTCTTCTGGAGGAGTTCGAAGAATGGAATGCGGTCCGCGAGCCGGGCACGAAGTGGCCGCCATCGGGCCCCACGCAACGAACCACAGATGTCGGAAGGCGACAGATGACAGAGCAACCCTGGAGGTTTCCGGAAGGGGAACCATCGCACAAAAGCATTCTCGCCGCCCTCGTCCTCGCACGGAAGGACGCCATGCGAAGGGTAGCCGAATACGAGGCCCAGGAAGCGGCGAAGGAAGCGGGGGGCGGCGACGCTTCCGATGGCACCGCCAGGAGCAGGCGGCACCGATAGGTTGCTCCCACGCGGATTCTGCCACGCGCCGATCCAGGATGGCCCCCTGCCCCCACCCCATTTCAGCTACCGGGTTCCGGTCGAATTCACGTCCCATCGCTACTCCCATGGCTACTTCATGAGAGCCACATTCGTAGCAAGCTTGGCCTTCCGTTGCTCGGCGTCCGGCTTCGTTGATCGTCTCATCGACCAGGACATCGAGGAGAGGTCGGTCACCGGGCTCCTACGCAGACCTGACGGTTCACAAAGAAGAAGGCGTCGCTATGGCAGGTTCTCCAGCGCTCCTACTCGCTCACTCCAGGGATGATCGGCTTGCGCTACAATCAGCACACGATCGCTCGACTCCCTGTTCCCCACCAGGATACTTCCTCGAAGAGGCGGCTCTCCATTTCCCGGGAGTTCCGCCCCAGTTCGAGTGAGTCGGGTTGCCAAGACAGGGTACGCCCTCTCTCATCCACCCCTTGGCCCGTTACTCTTCCCTGGCAACCAACAACTCAGAGGAAGCTGGATCCCGATGAAACGTCTACTCCCCCTCGTTACGCTACTCGCCTGCGAAACGCGGCCGGCCACGTCTTGGCCCGGTGCCGTAGAAGCAACAACTATGGAGGCAGCAGAACGATTTCGTACCGACGGCCCTTCCCAGACGCTGATCGCCGGGCGCGATACCATACAGGCTACGCTCGGCTACTACTGTAGTGTCGGCGGACGGTATTGGGATGATCCCGACTACGACATAGTCACCATATGGGACGGTCTCTTCCTTAGACTGGCCGAGGATAGCGCAACCTTCGCAGGAATCCGGTCAAGACACAGCCTCCCAGATACCATCCGGCTCGTTGTCGACGCCGCAGAACTCCGTCCGATGGAGAGCCGTCCCGCGATAGAGAACGCGAAGGGCTACATCCATATCCCATCGTGGTCGCCCCCGACATGGAGTCGAGCGATCGTTGCCAACGTGCTGTTCTACGCGCGTTCCTACGCCCGCCTCAACTCGCTGGAGGCCGCTGAAGAAGCTCTGTGGGGTGAGGTTTTCGGGGATTCAATATCGTCCCACTTCGTCGGCAAGGACTCTCTCAGGCTCCAGCTACTAGGAGACACCCTCGCGTTTTCCCTTAGCGGTTTCGCCACGGCCATTGACTCCGTACGTGCCAGATGCCCGGCAGATCAGTCCATCCGGGATTGGAACGGGCTGCGGAGTATTCTCGCCAGCGAGATTCCAGGGCTACGCGATACGATTCTCGTATCCCTTGCTACCCTATCACACACCGAGATAGGGGATCATGGGGAGGAATACATCGCTGCCTATGCCTACCTCGCGGGAATGGCCCCCCTCCACACTACCAACGATATCCGGAGGCTTTGTGCGCTCCACCGGCGCGTACCACTAGATCCCAATGACTTCTCTGGCGTTACAGTACCTTCGCTCAATAGCAGCCTCGATTTCTACTGTGAACCCGAGATGCTGAACCATATACTCCGTTGACTGACATCGGGATCTGGGAGATCGACCGGAGATGGCACTAACAACGTGCCTTCGGCCAGCCCAACAACCCTCTCCGGGGGAGAAGTGCGGACATGTACCAGAGTGGAAGGCATGCGTCGGAATCAGCAGCCCGATCGCCGCCTACGGTACCTTGCTGAACCGAAGGAGCGTGATCCGCGGTTCGATCGCCGCCGAGTTGAGCACCTTCTGCGAAAAGGCGGGCGCAACCAAAATCCCGCGCACCTTGTCGGCGGGCACGCCGCTCGACTCCATGTTCCCCAGGTACGACGTGAGCTGGGTGTAGTCCCCACGTCGCGCCTCGACGATCTTGAGTTCAATTGCGATGTGCTCACCCGACCTGCCCCTGGCAACCAGGTCGACCCGGTCACTGGTGTTCGCGCTCAGGCGTTGCTGCTTCCCGACGAGGTAGATGGGCCGGTCGAATCCGAAGTCGATGGACTCCCAGTTGGCCCAAATGAATCCATCCAGATCCTTTTCCTTCCACCGATCAGGCACGGGGAGGAACCCCCTCGGAGGGTTCTGGATGCGCTCCAATACCCACTTGGCCCCGCGTCCTGCGCTCGGTCTTGGCTTGCCTGAGAACCGATCGAAGATACTGGGACCGTCCTCCGCGTCCTCTTCGGAGCCATCCAGGTCGGGGTCGTCATCCTCAAGCACGACCTGCGTCTCCTCGTAGTAGTCGCAGACGATTGACTTCAGCTCCCACTGATCGTCCAGGAACTCCTCTTGCGAGGAATCGAATAGCAGCCTTGCCAGTTTCGGATCATCCGCTCTGGCGACGACATCGCGACCGGCGGCCTCGGCCCGTATCAGGGAGACCAGCCGTCTTCCACCCTTGGAAAGGACCAGCTGGGCGACGGCCTTCGCTGCCCCTTCGTCGCCGCGATCCATCAGAAGCGCATTCCACCAAGCTCTTGGATCGTCGCCGGCGACGATTACGTCGAACGCACCAAGCAGATGGGCGCGAGTCACCGCCGGTGAGTCCGGCAGTGCTCCAAGGAGTTCGATGAAGTCCTCTTCATTGACGTTGTGGAAGAACATGGCGGCAACTCTGTCTCATGGTGGGGGGCGGGCATCTTGGGAATCGGAACATAGCGGACCGGAGGAAGGTCAACTGGGCGATGAGGAGGCAATTGGTTGCGTTCCGCGACCGCGCCCGCTGAGCGCGCTTACGGTAACCACTTGAGACTCCCTCGGCGTACGGTCGCAGCCAAGACCAGACCGCGAACTTCACCCCCGAAACCGATTCTCATTGTGCCACACCAGGTGCTCCCGCCCCGGCCGATGCTCGGAGCTCTCCGGAACCCACAGCTTCGTGTCTTTGAGGCCGTAGTAGTGCTCCCCGTCGCCGAAGTCGGTGTGGATGTGGTCGCTCACTCGAACTGGTAGTCCGGTGTGACCGTCACGTAGCCGGCATCGAACAGCTTGTGGATATCGGAGCGCAGCAGCAGCCCGTTCCTGACATAGTGCCGTGGCTCTTCCTTGAAGGGTCGGATGTGAGCCGCCTCGAGCGCCGGAAACGCCTTCTCGCGTGTTACGGCGCACTGCCGCCCGTACACGTCGGCAACGACGGTCCGGAAGATCCCCTGCCCGACTCGGGGCTTCACGGGGACCGGATCGCCGTAGCCGCCGGGAATGTCGAGCCAGCTGCCCGGCCTGGGCTCCGAGACGATGGTTCCGCGCAGACGATCGAATACCTGCGTCCATAGCGTCCGTCCGATCTCCGCTCGGAGGTCGTTTACGTTCCGTGGCACCTTTCGTCGGCAATGACGCCAGGCCCCTCGGTCACCTCACCCCAGGCGGCAACCTTCCCACGATGATCGTTGGTACGTCCAGTTCGTTGAGCTCGACCCAGGCGGCCAGCCCATCGGGGCCGAAGGCGTCGGGCATGGGGGGATCGTCCGGCGGCAGGGTGCCGACGTAGCGTCCGTCGGGATTCCAGACATCAATCACGCCGACCGCTCCTTGCCAGGGGTCACCTTCGCGCCGGCGGCGCACCCAGAGCCCGCCCTCCCATGTGGCCCTGAGGGAAAGGACGAGGGGAATCTCGTGGTTGAACTGCATGCCCTCGATGTCGGCGCGCAGCTCCGCGACCATCTGCGCCATGAACTCCGGCGGCGCCCGGTCGGGCCCCTGCGGGTTTGCGGGGTCGCCGTAGAGGCGCTCGAACTCCGCCATGGCCGAATCCCGCACGGTCGTCTCGACCTCGGTGGTCACCGGCTCGGGGCTGATGGGTCTTGTGATGGTGCCGATGGGTGCACCGTCGCCCGCAACCAGCTTGATCGAATAGCCGGCGGAATCGGAATAGGCCACCGACCCGTCGGGCAGGACATCGAAGCGCAGACCCGGGTCGAACCTTCTCGGCTCGTCCGTAGCGCCGGACGCTTCTCCACCAGACGCCGGTGCCCGTACCTCGCCCGCCCTGACGATGGGCTCTGCGGTGGTGCCTGTCGATCCCAGGGTCAACCGCTCCAGGCCCCGCGGACCGATGGTCGGGTTGGGCGATTCCAACCGCCGAAACTGCTCTTGAACGACATTGCTCATGCCGCGCGCCACCAGCGCGACGGCACCGGGATGCGGCCTGGCACCGCTCCGGAACGCCATCATTCCATAATCCGCGACATGGCCCGCCGACATGTTCACTTGACGGTCGAAGGAGCCATCGGGAGCAAACACGACATAGGTGCCGCTTCCGCGGTTCGCCACGACCACCGTGCCGTCCCTCCACACGTAGATGTCGTCGGGGCCGGTGAACTCCCCGGGGCCCTCGCCTCTCCGTCCCAGGGTCCGGACGAGTCCGCCATTGCGGTCCAGAACGGCGACAACCGCGGCATCGGGGTTCAGGACGAACAGGTTGCCGCGGCCGTCGAACCCCAGGCTCGGAGGTGTCCCGAACTGAGCCCAATCGGGCGGGTCCATGTCACCCACCCTGAACACCTCGACGAACTCTGCGGTCAGGGGACGATCGGTGTCCAAGGCGTCATCCGGCACGTCGGAGCAGGCACCCGCCGCAATGGCCAGCGCGAGGGTCCGCACAGCTATTCGTCCGCTCACGGGGTTCTCCTTGTCGGCGTGACGGGTGTTGTCGCTTTCGGGGTGGCACCCTGGCCGCCGCCTCCGATCCTATGACACCGGCGATGCACGGATCGGTTGCAACGGGGGCTCGAGTCCGGGTTCGAGAGGCCCTGAAGGGAACGGGAGTTGGGTGTCTACAGAGGCTGACCCCGTTCGAGCACCGCGGACCCGGCCGCCCCATGTCTTCGGGGTCCGGTGGCCAATGTAAACTAAAGTGTACATTAAGTTAACTGGACTTTACATTCCGTGGCTTCTCCCGTCGGCGGCGCCGCGACTCTGGAGGTTGAGGAAGTAGGAGAAGAGGGCGACAACGGCCATCCCGGCCGAGTTGGCCGCGCCGACCTGCAATGATCGGAAACCGGCACGAGGGAAGTTGACCGCGCCACGCGGTCTTGGCCCCACGCGCAAGGGCGCCGTGCCCACGAAATGAAACGGAACGCGACGGCAGCGCTCGCGACGATGAGCCTGCCCGCGCTTCCAGGCCGGACGACAGCGGTTTCACGGGCATCGCCACCCCGGACGGCAGGGAGTCCGGTGGGCTTCAGATGCCCCTCAGCCATTGACAGGGGCGACGCGTCGGAAACAGTATCGCCGCCGACGCGTGGCCACAGGCTTCAGGCCGAGGCATGCGTGAACCGGTTCCAATGGCAAAGGGTAGGCTGGCTAGATGATCGGACGGATTCAGCGTGTGAGACTGCGTGAAGTGTGGCGCCACGAGGCACTCGACTTCTCCACATGGTTAGAGGAGAACGTTGACGTCCTTGTCGAGGCGACCGGCCTTCAGCTCAGCGGTGTCGAACGCGAGCAGGCTGTCGGCGCCTTCAGTGTCGACCTCATTGCCGAAGACGAGGACGGTCGCCCGGTGGTCATCGAGAACCAGCTAGAGAAGAGCAATCATGACCACCTTGGGAAGCTCCTCACGTACCTCGTAGGAATCGAGGCAAGGAAAGCCATTTGGATCGTAGCGGATCCTCGCCCGGAACATGTGGGAGTCGTCACATGGTTGAATGAGAGTTCTTCTGCGGACTTCTACCTCCTCAAGCTCGAGGCCATACGGATCGGTGACTCTGAACCCGCAGCGCTCCTGACTCAGATCGTGGGCCCGAGCGAAGAAGCACGCAAAGCGGGCGCGAAGAAGAAACAGATGGCTGAGCGAGAACGACAGCGCTACCGCTTCTTCGAGGGGTTGCTGGAGCACGCGAAGCTACGGACCCAGCTGCACGCGAACATCAGCCCCAGCAAGGAAAGCTGGGTTGCGGCCGGGGCGGGGATTGGCGGCCTCGCTTTCACGTACGTGGTGCGACAGCGTGACGCCCGTGTCGAGTTGTACATCGACACTCCGGACGGCGACAGGAACCAGCGCATCTTCGAGGCGCTGTCGCTCAAGAAGGAGAGGATCGAAGCAGTGTTCGGGCTCCCGTTGGTGTGGGACACCAAGGAAGGGCGACGGGCATGCCGGATTCAGAAGACCTTCGCCACAGGCGGGTACCGGGATGAAGGAGCCTGGGAGGCCGTGTACGAGGAATTGGCCGAGGCGATGGCAAAGCTCGAGTCTGCGCTGAAGCCGCACCTTCAGGGGTTGTAAGGCGTCATGATCGCATCCCGAGTCGGAGGCGATGACGTCTCCACTGATCCTCACCGCCGATTGGCCGCCAAGCGGATCATTGATGAGCAGGCCCGGCGCCAGGTGCGCACCTTCCTCGATGAACTCAAGAACGGCACTCAGAACTACCGGACAGTCGCGAGCCTGGGCAGCCAAGTCGCGCAGGAATACCGTGGCCGAGCGATCCTCGAGTTGCTTCAGAATGCCCACGATGTCCTCGCGTTCGCTGACAACGTTGATTCGCGACGCATTTGCTTCGTCCTGAGATCATCTCCCGAACCTGAACTGCTCGTCGCCAACAGCGGTCGACCTTTTCGCCGTGCAGACTTCCGTGGACTCTGCCAACTGGCGCAAAGCCCCAAGGATCCGAACGAGAGCGTCGGCAACAAGGGGCTCGGCTTTCAGAGCGTACTCGAACTGTCGACGCGCCCGGAAGTGTGGTCGACGACTCCAGCGGGAAGCGATGCCGCCTTTGTGTTCGGTTTCGACCCCGACGTGCACAAGCCGATAGCCCGATTAGCACGGGCGCTCGTCAATGGTGACCCGCCGACCGACGCGGCATTCGGCACGGAGCCCGTTGTAGACTGGTCGTCGGAACAGACCGACGAATACCGACAGCGCTTGTCCCAGGATGGCATCGATCCAGCGGAAGAGGTGACCAAGTACCTCTCGCCCTACGTGGTTCCTCGTTTCCTCGGCGATCCGCCTCCTGAGGTCGCCGCACTGCTCGAAGACGGGCATGTGACGGTCATTCGTCTTCCGCTCGACGGCGGGAAGACGGGCAACCCGGATGAGGCCATAGAGTCGATCCGGGAGCAACTAAAGGCGTTGGACGAAGCGGCGATGGTCTTCCTTCATCACCTGTCGGTGCTCCGTATCAACATTGATGACGAGGTCGTCGAACTCAAACGAGCGGTCGATGCCGAGCGTGCCAATCTGGGCTCAGCCACGCGCAAGGAGCGTCTGCTGGTCAGCAGGGCAGCACCGGACGCAACTGATCCAACCGAGCGCGCATTCCACGTCTGGAGTCGGGTAGTCGGCGGTGACGGTCAGCCGGAGGAGATGAAGCAGATTTCCACAGCTGTCCGCCACCTGCCGAATCGATGGCCTGAGGTACGGAAAGTCGAAGTCGCCGTTGCGGTCGAGGAGGCGCGAGAAGCAAGGACTGGCGTCTTCGTCATCTTCCTGCCGACCAGAATGAAGACGGGTGTTGGCGCGCACATAAACGCACCATTCTATGGATCCCTGGACAGGCGGCAGATCAACTTTGACGACGATTACAACGAGCTTCTGCTCGACTTTGTTACGGACCTGATCCTCGATGCAACCATCGAACTCGTGGACTTTGATCCTGAGCCTTGGCGAGGGAGAGCGGTAATTGATCTCCTGGCGCAGAAAGCTGGTTCGCCGACAGCCAACCAGACTGACTCGCTGACGGATCGTCTCCGGCAAAGAGCTCACGATCAGGGGCGGCCTCTCGATCAACTGGCGCGTGTCCTGTGCGACGATGGGTGGCACCGGCCGGAAAACGTGCGAACGATGCCCGCGATTCCGGACGACGATCCGATCAGGCGCAAGGCGTGGCGGAGATGCGCAGGGTTCACCGTTGCATCGTCGGAACTCGACGAGCGGCGCGATGCGGTCAGGGGGCTCCTTCGATCTCTCGGGGGCTCGCCGGATCCGACCGACGAGGAGTGGGTGGACACGCTGGGACGCCTGGCCTGCCAAGTTGGCCAGCGTCAGGTAGACGCCGACTGGCATCAGGTCCTGCGCAGCGTGCTCGCCGTGCTTCCCTCGAAGTTGAAATCCGAGCCGAGGCAGTCCGATGCGGATCCGATGATTGACGCGAGCTTCCTACCCACCGAGGACGGACGGTTGCTGCCGGCGTCCGGCAACGTCCAGATCTTCTTCCGGCCTCGCCGCGGCGTTGACGACGCAGCGGACTTCGTTGGTTCGGTGCCGGACTCCCTCAAGAAGCGGATCGCCTTCCTTCACCCCGAGGTCAGGACGCTCGAAGGGCAACCCCAACGGAACACAGAGGTCCAGAAGTTCCTCGACGGGCGATTCGTGCAGAGCTTTCGCAGAGAGGATCTACTGCGAAATGTCGTCATTCCCTCACTGCCGGAACTGCCGGTCACGCATGAGAGCCCTGAAGCCAAGGTGTGCGGCGAGACGCTCGCCTGGACGCTGAAGATGATTGGCAAGGAGGAGCAGGAGGGCCTTAAGCAGTTGCTTGCAAGTCTGCCGGTCGCCTGCTTTGCGGGTTGGTTCGCAATGCGGGAGGCCGTATTCGGCCCAGGGTGGAAAGGTCGCGGCGGCGATGATCTCATGACTTTGGCCGACGCCCTTCCCGACGAGGAGGGTGACAAGCTGATTCGGTGTGCCCTTCTTCCCGCCGACGATCACCGATGGGGCATCGACATGGCGGATCGTGGCGATCTGTTAGCGCGTGGAGGGGTTGTGGAGGGACTCCGTCTCCAGACCCACGAGCCGATCCGATTCAGGATGAGTCGATCGCATCCGGAACTCCCGGCGCATGCCCCTTTGATCATGCCGCAATCGGCTTGGGACGACTGGAGAAAAGCGGTTCAAGAGCAGATCAAGCCCCCGTTTTCGGGGGAGTTTGAATACGAAGTCAAGGACGTCCAAGCAATTCCTGTGCTTCTTCGCCAGAATCTCGGCGACAACGCTCGTTCCGCCCTGTCCAATCTGATTCTTTCCTCGCTCCCGCACTGGAACGAGCGCTGGGAGGAAGTTACGATCAGGAAAATGGACGGCTGGCGTTGGTCGCACCGAATAGCCTCACCGCTCAAACACCGGCTTTCAACCCAGCCGTGGGTTTATGACAGTCCGTCGACAACCAACAAGCCATTGCGACAACGGTGGTTTGTGCCGGAGTCTCTCATTCGAGGTCAAAGAGGGCGCTTTCGTCACCTCGCGCCGCTTTCCCTGCCGCTGGCACACCGGCTCGCTGAAGACGGCGAGCTGCTTCAGGCTCTGGAGAGGCTCAGACTCAGTGTCTACCCTACGGAGGACGACCTGACTGGTCCGGATCTCCTCAGGGCCCTCGCCGCCGTCGCCATGGCTGGGGGACCGATGCCCGCCGGCGGATTCGACGTATTCCTCGGTCAGGTTCGCCATGCCTGGAGACATTTTGATCCGGATCGACAGCTTCCGGATCAGTTCGTAGTGCGGACGAGACCACGTACTTTCGTCGTCCGTACCGCCGATGCGCTAAAGGACGTCTACCTTCCCGATCACGATGCACGTACTCGATCACTTCGCGAACACGAGCAGCCGACCTTCGCGATGTTGCGCCGTGAAGCGAGCGGCCGAGTCGGTGACCTTCTACACAAACTTGGTGCCAGGCGGGCGTCCGGGCTGGAAGAACGTAGTCTGATCGATGGCAGGTCGGATGCTCAGGCATCAGATGGGGCGCAAACGCTCCAAGATGCAAACCTGAATTGGCTTCCCGTCGTCCTCCTCACACTGGCTGCCCACGGAGGCGCAAACCCGCGAGGGCCTGCGACCGACGCGTGGCGGCAGGCCGCCGCAAGACTTCACCGGGTCCGTGTCCGCCATTGCCACACCATCGCGGTCGAACTACTGGACGCCGGACGGATCGTCGCGAGCAGTGATCCAGAAGCCCATTGGCTGTCGCAAAACGGCATCCTCCTCGTGAACTGGGATGTGCCACGGTCCGGCTCTTACGAGGGGATTGCCACAGCCTGCCAAGGGTTCCCTGACCGGTGCATTGCGACCTGACCGGACCCAAGTCGAGAGAGCGCTCGAACGCGCGGAGATCGACCGCGAGGCCGTGAGCGACATTCGACTCCGGTGGTACGGCCAGACGAGTATGCTTCTCGCCCGCATCCGACCGGTCGTAAGGCTTCTCGGTGTATCAGACAACGGGCTCGAGACCGCCGCGACCGATGCCGTTCGGTTGTCCAAGTGGTTAACCGACGAAATCCGTCAATGGTGCAGCGAAGAACTGCTCGCGGCCGCCCGAGAGTCGTATGACGACTTCGAGATGGGATTCAGGGCCCGGCAAGTCCTCGGTGAGAACGCCGAGCTTCCGCAGTGGAACGAAGCCCTGCGGGCGCTTGGCGGCGAGTATGTACCCGTGAAGAACGACCGCGCCATGGACCAAGCGAAGCGACACTTGGAGGGCGCGGTGCGTTCGCTCCGTGCCTTTGCTCGGCATGTCGCCGTCACAGACGCCAGCATCTGTCGGGAAGACGATCAGGCGAAGCTATTCTCCGAGATCAGCGCCGTCCACGAACGCCTTGAGATGGACGCTGAATGGTCCGACCGCTGGTGGGAAGTGCCGTTCCGCGCGGTAGTGGACGCCCTACGTGCGCGTTATGAGGGCATCCTGGCGGTCAAGCCGTATCTCGATGTCTTCGAGGGTGCCGAGAGCATCGACGAGCTCAACTCGGTACTTGAGCGAAGAGAAGTGACCCTGGAGACCGACCCTCTCGCGGTAGCGCGTCGCAACTGGCGCCATCTCAATCGCGTCGTCCGGTCGTTGTGGGAACTATACGAGGATTGGCTCATGATGGAGGAGGCGGATCGGCCGGTCCGGAAAGTACCTGAAATCACCTTGGACGCGTCGATGTTCCTCCGAGTATGGTCGAAAGAGGATTTGTTGACACAGGCCAAGGACAGAGTCGAGGACCAGGTATTCCTCGCGGTCGTCACGGACTGCAAGACGATCGCCGAAATGCGAAAGACAATTGGGCCCCGGCCGCGGCGCCCGCAAGGACCAAAGGACGCACATAAGACAATCACGATCGCCGGAATGGAATATCATATCGGTGGCGCCGAAACGCACAGTGCCCTCTTGGGGCGGCTCCAGGATCTTCCCGTACCAACGGAATCGGCGCCAGGTCCCCGCCCGTCGCCACCGGACGCCATCGGTCCGAGGTCGAGATCTGGAGGCGAGGCAATCCGGCGCGGAGGGAAGACCTCACACCTGTATGGGTCGCCTCACCTCCCTGAACTGGTGGGGATCGTCGGGGAAATGCACGCCTTCCGTTTCCTGCAATCCAAGTTCGACATCGACGAACATGCGTGGGTCTCGGAGTTCAGAACCAAGGTCCTACCCTTGCGAGAAGGCGAAACGGATGAGACAAGCGACAGCCATGGCTACGATTTCCGGTTCACGCACGATCGCAAGACGTGGTGCGTGGAGGTAAAGGCGACAACCGAGGACGGTACTAGCTTCGATCTCTCGTCGGGTGAGATCGCCGCAGCCAGCCGTATCGCCCCCAGGAAGGACGAGCGATGGCGGATTCTGCGCGTTAGGAGAGCGCTGTCCGAGCAGCCCGAATGCGATTGGCTCCCCAACCCGTTCGACCCGGTCGCCGGCCATCTTCTTCGGCTCCGTCAGGGCAGCATGACCGTCGAATACACTCTATCGCAAGATGTCGAAGACGAACCGCTGGCTGTAACCGTCGTGGAAGACCTGAAGATCACCGTGTTGCGTAAGGCAGGCACACGGGTTGGAAAGGCGTCATCCTAATGGTCACTGTCGGAGTCGATTTGGCATCTCAGCCGAACAAGACCGCCACCTGCCGGATCGACTGGGGTAGCACGCCGGCACACGTCACATCGCTCTCGAGCGGAGCGACAGATTCGGACCTGCTGGGGTTGTTCAAGCACGCAAACAAGATCGGAATCGATGCTCCCTTCGGCTGGCCGAGGCCTTTCGTCCAGGCCATCCAGCGGTACTCGAATGCGAGGGAATGGCCCGCTGTTGGAATCCGCCAGCTTCGGTATCGCAGGACGGATTACGCGGCAAGGGACAAACTGGATCGATGGCCCCTGAGTGTCTCGTCAGATCGGATCGCAGTAACCGCAATGCGGGTGGCGCGTCTGTTCGACGCAGCTGCGAGGACCGGTGAGGCTATTGATCGGACCGGCGGTGGTCGCTTCGTCGAGGTGTATCCTGCTGCGGCGCTCTGGGTCTGGAGTTTCCGGTCACGTGGCTACAAGGGGCCCGAGAATAGGGAAGCTCTGACCCAGCTCGTTCGTGACTTCACCGGCGTGACCAAGGCTTGGTTGCAGCTGACCGAAGGAGACTGGGCCAAGTGCAGGGCATCAGACGATGTGTTCGATGCGCTCGTGGCAGCGCTCGTCGCTCGAGCCGCAGCAATCGGCTTCTGCGAACCCATTCCCTCTGAGGATCTTGATCGAGCTGCAGAGGAGGGCTGGATCGCGCTGCCCCAGCGTGGAAGTCTCGAACGGCTCGGGCGGGAATGACCACAGCAGCGTTCTGGCCGGTGACGGAGACGGGTGTCGGCGTTACCGGGCCGTCACCACGCTCATGCCCCCGGGAACCCAACAACCGAGGTCTTCAGGGCCAAGATCCCGACCAAGTCCCCGCCCGGAGGAATCCAGCCCGCAGGGAGATCAAGCGGCCACGTAGCCCCTGACGTCGGCGAGGTCGCGTGTCAGGTGACCACCGCACTTGTACACTAGCTTGGCTCCTTGAGCGGTGACCCTGAGTAGACCAGAGAATACCGCACGTCTTCTGCTTCGAATGAGTGCCGAATAATCGACCACATGCCCACGTGGTCGCCCGTTGCCAATCGTACGGGGATTATTCCAGACGGACTACTTATGGCATCCTCAAGCTGGTGAAGCAATCGCTGTTCATCGGATCTGAGCGGAGCCACAATGTCGATATCATCCATTTTGCTCCGACCTAAGTCGTCCGGCGGCGAACAATGAATCGGCGTCATTTTGACGGAAATGCTGACCACGTTCCCTCCGTTCACATTCGGGTGGTAGAGTTCGACCATTCTGATTTGCATCCTGTCTTCTCCGGTAGCCTTGAGGATCACCAATCCATCCAGCAGTGTGCGTAGATTGTCGCCGCTGTCACCCCAACGACGCGCCACCAAGGCACATCGGGTGGACACTCTTGACCGCCTCTCCGACCGCCTGGGCGGCCCCCGGCTTGCCCAGCGCTTCCGCGATATTGCCATACGTGGTGACCTTGCCGGGCGGGATCTGTCTCACATGAGACCAGACAGCTTTCTGGAAATCCGTCGATGTCATTGGAACTGCCTCCATGTCGTGGGCAGAGGTTCTTCGGGAGAATCGAGTGACCCGCGGTTCACCCCCGAAACCGATTCTCATTGTGCCACTCCAGGTGCTCTCGCCCCGGCCGAAGCTCGGAGCTTCTCGGCACCCACAACTCCGTCCCACCAAGCTCGTAGTAGTGCTCCCCGTCGTCAAAGTCCGTGTGGATGTGGTCGCTTACCTCGAACTGGTAGTCCGGGGTGACCGTCACGTAGCCGGCATCGAACAGCTTGTGGATATCGGAGCGCAGCAGCAGCCCGTTTCTGACATAGTGCCGTGGCTCTTCCTTGAAGGGTCGGATGTGAGCCGCCTCGAGCGCCGGAAACGCCTTCTCGCGCGTTACAGCGCACTGCCGCCTGTACACGTCGGCAACCACGGTCCGGAAGATCCCCTGCCCGACTCGGGGCTTCACGGGCACCGGATCGCCGTAGCCGCCGGGAATGTCGAGCCAGCTGCCCGGCCTGGGCTCCGAGACGATGGTTCCGCGCAGACGAATCGAATACCTGCGTCCATAGCGTCCGTCCGATCTCCGCTCGGAGGTCGTATCCCTTCCCGCGCTGCGTTGACGGGGCCCAGTTCTCAGGCTGTGGAAGTTGAAGGGCAGGAATGCCAACTGCATCATACATTATGTGAACTAGACCTTACATTCCGCGGCTGTTGGTGGAGGGAGGGGGGGAGAGGGCGACCACGGCAGTCACCGACCGAGGTAGACGCGCCGTTTTCCGCGAGCCGCGCGACAAATAGCGGATCGAGTGACCCTCCAAGTGTGGTCCCGTCTGGATACCGGGATCAATACACCATCATAGTAATGCTTGATATGCTGATCAGTATAGTATACACTATAATCACATTATGGTAGTCACATTGAATCCGCATCGAGAAGGATGGTGAAAATGCTCCAGCACTTCATCGCGACCAACATTGCCGACGAGAAACTGGCAGACGAGCTGTTCGTGGACGATGGTCAAGCAGTCTCAATGGTAGTCGGTGGTACCTACTGTGTTCCGGTTTCGGGCAGGCACTTTGAGCGCATCGTCAGCGATCTTCAGGGGCGCCAGCGGAAGGCTTTCGTGGTTTTTCACTGCCACACCAAGACTCCTCAGGATCTTGCCGAGACAGCCGAACGCCACGGGAATGACTGGCCCCGGACCATTCGGTTACTATCACTACGCGTCGATGGCGATCTCCCAGCCGAAGTCGAGATTTCCGACCTTCCATTCTGAGGAGTGACTTCAGCGAGTCGCCGCTAGTACCGACGCCGAACCGCGAACACAGATGAGAGAAATGAAGGACAGCATGCCGAGGAGCAGCGATTCGGTCCCAACCGACGGCACCGACCGTTCCCACGACACGAGCCAATCCGTCGCCGAGCCGTTCCTGGACGCGGACGGGGAGTTCCTTGTCCAGGTCGTAACCCTGCAAGACGGGTTGATCGCGTGGGCGACCGGAGAGTCTTTCAACGAGACAACCTACCGCCGCTATCGCGGCCACCTGTTGGCTCGTCACGACCTTCGCCACCTTGTTCCGCCATTCGTAAGGAAATGCCGGACCCTCGCTCAGTTCTGGGGTTGGATCAAGGAGGAAAAACCCACCTATGCTGAACGCCGTAGCCTGATTTGGGAGGGATTCGGTCCCTTGATCGACCATCTGGAACACGGCAATCGGACGCCATCCGAAGAAGCGATCAGTGTGACCCTCGCGTCTCTCGACGCCGACGGGGTAAGCCGGATGTGGCGGACAGCCCTGGACCGACGCGTCCACGATCCCGAAGGCGCCATCACGTTAGCGAAGAGCCTTCTGGAAGCAGTGTGCAAGCATGTCCTCGACGGTCTGGACATCCAATACGAACCGCGCGCGGATCTACCCAAGTTGTGGTCATTGGCAAGCAAGCAACTCAAGCTTGCTCCCAGTCAGCACCAAGAAGAGGTGTTTCGCGCAATCCTGGGGAACTGCCAAGCGGTCGTCGGGAACTTGGCGGCCGTTCGAAACAAGCTCGGAGACGCCCACGGTCATGGCCGTCGGCCCGTGAAACCGCAGGCGAGACATGCCGAACTCGCAGTCAACCTATCTGGAAGCATGGCGGCGTTTCTGGTTGCGACGTGGGAGAATCGGGAACAGCAACAGCACTAACTTCCGGGCCAGTGTTGACTCGCTGACCCTGGCACCGTCGCGCGAGAGTGGCTCGTACCGCGGAGTCGATTGGCGGGAACCCAAAGCTCCCGCAGCTCGGGACAGCCACCCCAGACAGCCCCCGTAGTAGAGCTCGTTCGCCTACAACCTCACGTGACGAACGTTCCAGGCCTGCGACCCAGCCTTACCAGCGGATGCTGCGGATGTTGCATGGCCAGCCAATGGTAGAGCGCGAGCGTCGTCTCGGCCCGTGAGCAGCCGCCCGAACACCGGACCTCCACCGATTCTATCCGCCGCTCGGCCCGCTCTCCGCGCAAGACCGTTTCGTCACAGCGAATGCGAAGCCGACCGTCGCATCGCGGGCAAGGGCCGCGCCACTCGCTGTCGCCCAGCGTCTGCTCGACACGCTGCCATACCTCTTCGACAGAGACCTTGACCCACGTTGGGCCGGGGGAACGGGTCATCTGCTGAGCGGATGGCCGGAAGAGAGCGCGTCCCAGATCATGGCTCCAAGATGGACTTGGCGCGTTCCCATGTCAAAGGACGACGAAGGCAGCAATATCGCTTTTTCAAACATCTACTAGACGATTCTTGCCATATGTCGTCCTAATAGCAATCTTCCCCACCCTCAGACACGCCGACCCCAACCAGCAAGCCCCCTCGATGCCCGTCACCACCCCCCTCCAACTCGCCCGCCGTCTCCGTGCCGCGCGCAAAGACTGCCACATCACCCAGGCGAAGGCCGCGAGAGTCCTCGGGATTCCGCGCTCGGCCGTGTCCCAGATGGAAACGGGCCAGCGGGGTGTGTCGGCCCTGGAACTCCATCGGCTGGCGCAGCTCTATTCCCGCGATGTCGGAGACCTTCTGGAAGACCGATTCGAGGAGAGCAATCCGGTCGCGGCGATGTTCCGGGCGCACCCCGAGCTGAGGGAATGTCCGGCCGCGACGGCGTCTCTTCGCCTCTGCGGAGACGTTCATCGCGAGGTCGCGAGTCTGCGCGAGCTGCTGGAGCTGGACCGCGCAGTCCCGCCGATTCCGGAGTACTCTCTACGGGCCCCAAGGTCGAAGTGGGATGCCGTTCAACAGGGCAGCGCCGCAGCCGAAAAGGAGCGCCGGCGACTCGACCTGGGCATCGCTCCACTCCCCGACGTGGCCGACCTCCTGGGAGCACAGGGTATCAGCACGGTCGTGGTGGACATGGACGACGGCATCTCCGGACTCACGCTGATCAGCGCCGACGGCAATGTCCTCGTCGCCGCAAACCGGACCCATCCCATCCTGCGCCGCCGCTTCTCGTTCGCGCATGAGTACGCACATGTCCTCCTGGACCGCGAGCTGAAGGCCATCCTGAGCCGCACCCGGGACCGGTCGAGCCTGATGGAAGTGCGGGCCAACGCGTTCGCGGCTTCACTCCTCATGCCCGCCGACGGCGTGCGACGCCAAGTCAACACGCTGTCCAAGGGGCTGGGGAGCCGAACCAGAGCGGACACTTTCGATGAAGAGGCAGCCACGCGAGTGGAGGTGAGGCTGCCCTCCGGGAAGCAGAATCTCGAGATGCATGATGTGGTCAGGATGGCTCACCATTTCGGGGTCAGTTGGAAGGGTCGGTGGCATCGCGTGCACCTACGCGAACACGGCGCGGACGAACTCGGCATCGTGGCCGAAATGCGACCCCGATGGCCGCGTCCGAGGTGGCGCGCCACGGGTTGAGACGTGGTCATCGAGTCCTGGTTTCTGTCAAGCCATGTGCGCCACCTCACAAGGAACCGGTCTGGAAAGTAACCGAGGCCAGCATCATGGGATGACCGGCAACGAACTCACCGGGCAAACGAGTTGATCCAGCTGCGAAGCTCGAAAAGGTCCCCAACCGTGGCGCGCAGCTTCTTGGCTTGTTTGAGCTCCATCGCGTAGTTGTTGGCGTGGGCCACATCGTTACGGATCCGCTCGATCGCCCTGAACCTCTTCTTCAGCTTCTTTTTCCCGATCGGGAAGTCGAAAGACCCGATCAGGATATCTCGCTTGTCGCAGAACTGCGTGCACAGTAAGAGATCGACTTCACCTCCTCTCACTTGCTGGCTTCGATACTCCTTCTTGGCTATACAGAGCCGACACTCGTCCACGTGTTGGGTCCAGTGGTCCCCTCCCTCGAAATGTCTCCTGATCGCCTCGTACATCGTCAGCTCGAATCCGGTAACCAGTGAAAAGAGCGCGGCCCGCACCGGCAACTTCTGAAGGTCCGACCACGCGACCATCCCGATGATCACTTGGCCAGACACTACCAGAAACGGCTTCTGTCGGACTTGGCCGATCAGAGTCACGATGGGTGCGGCCGCCCCGATCAAGTCCGCTTCGGACAAGGGATCCATCCGGTCGACGACCCTCGCATCACCACCATCGCGCCTCGCGGCACTGATCGCACGGTTGGAAAGCAGTCCGATCACGTGTCCATCGGCGTCTTCAACGGGCAGATAGTCGAAGACCGGACCGTGGTTCCCCGCCAGGACTTCCGACTCCCGGTCGGTCGCGGTACACGTCCTGAGGTCCCGGCGCGGGACGGCGATCTGCCCGACGGTGAGACCCGTGTGCACCTGATCGAATCCCTCGCTCTGCCGCGTTGTGTCGGGCTTCTCGTTGCGCATCGTCATTACGTAAAACCGAACCGGTTGTGGTGGGCTTCGGGCGTCAGCGTGAGGGTGTCCGCGGCGAGCGCGTGCCGGAATTTGACCGCTTCTGCCGTCTCTCTCAGAAGGCCGTGGAGAACTACCTAGTTCCACAAGCCGATCGCGGGTTCCGAGTCATGCCAATCACTTCGGATGAGCGGTCCATAGCGGCGCTGCGAGTGGGGTTGAGCGTTGAAGTTAGGGCGTGGCGTCGGCCTTCGTCGAGTCGTAGAGCGTTCTCATCGAGCCGCCCTCTAGAGTAACGAAGCCCATCAGCCGTCGCGACATGTCAATTGCGGTTTCCATTATGTCAACTATACCTGACATGCCAAAGCTTCTTCCATCGGCGGTGCCACGACCGGGGTTAGTTGAGAAGTACTTCAAACGACTCACTGATCAGTGAAGAGGAGAACGAGCATGACCACCGTCCAGCAGAAAAGGTCGCGCGCCGCAAGCTGTCTTTGCTACAACTCGTGCAGCTATCGCACCCGACGCACGGAGCCCAGCGGGTCGCCGACGAGCTGATGCTCAGAGGGATCCAGGTCAGCTCGGGCGGCGTGCGGGGCGTCTGGATGCGCAACGACCTCCTGGCCCGCCACCACCGGCTTCTGAGGCTGGAGGAGACGGCCCGGAAACGGAAGATCAAGCTGACCGACGGTGCCACAGGCGAACTTGTGGCCGTGGACACCTTCTTCGCGGGTACGCTGAAGGGCGTCGGCAAGGTCCACATCCAGACCGTGCTCGACTGCTTCAGCCGCTTCGTCTGGGCCGGCTGTACACCTCGAAGATGCCGGTCACGGCCGTTCAAATCCTGAACAACCAGGCGCTGCCCTTCTTCGAGGAGCACGACTTGAAGGTCCAGACGATCCTGAGCGACAACGGACGCGAATACTGCGGCCGGCCCGACAAGCACCCCTACGAGCTCTTCCTGCAACTCGAGGAGATCGAACACCGCTCCACAAAGGTCGGCAGGCCCCAGTCCGACGGCTCCATCGAACGCTTCCATCACATGCTTCTCGAAGAGCACCCTCGGATCAAGGGGCGGACGACCTGGTACGAGACGGTTGCGGAGACGCAGAGGGACCTGGATGCTTACCTGGAGACCTACAAACGCCCGCGGCCACACCGCAGCCGCGGCATGAAGGGCAGGAGCAAAATGAGATCCAAGATGCCTGAAAGCGACCCCTGCGCGGAGCACTGCTGGGCGGCGCCGGGCAAAAAGTGCTACCGTTGCGGCCGCATCGGCGAGATCACGCGCTGGTGGCGCTTCCGGCAGTGGATAATCCGCAACGATGTGCTTGAGCATGCCGCGACTGTGGTTTTAAGCGTTGCCGTCATCGGCGTCGTCCTGCTGGTTCTGGCGGGGATGTTCCTTTGGGCGTTCGCCGTTGCGATGTTCGGCCTGCTGATAAGGACGAAACATCTCTGAATCACCCCGACAGGATACGTTCGCAAGAGCGGCTCCCCACCGACCGCGCTTCCGGACGCCAGTACGTCACTCACGGTCGCCCAACTACCGCGACCCGTACCACTTACTTAGCGTCCAGAACGACCTCACCCGAAAGCCGGAGTCGTCTGTGGCCACATCCCGTAACGTCGACATCGAACTCGGGGAACTTGCGATCGCGATGGAAACACAGGCCCACGGGAGTGCGAGTATGGAACCCGTGACGCGACCCAACAATCGGGGTCCGCTCGATCGCCGCTCAATCGGGGAACGTCTGGTTGACGTATCGCCGGGTGACCCCATGCTCTCATTTGACGCGAACGCGGACGCCGAACTGGTCTGCGTCAGTGCAAACAACGGACTATGTGGGGTCTCACGCCACTCCGTGGTGCCACAACGAATCGAGGAGGAGCTTCAAGCCCAGCTCTTGCAGGCGATCGAGACGGACCAGACGATACGGTTTTCCGGCACGGTGCCGGGCCCGCGAACCGACCGAGGTTCCTGGGCTTGGACGGCCACGGATTCCGATGGCGCTCTATTCGTTCTGGTCCGGGTGCTTGTCGGCACTAAGTGGTTTTCGGCGGCGGCCTTTGCCGTAGGGAATGGCAGGAAGGGATTCCTTGCATGGGAAGCGGCCTGGCTTGCCGGTCCGCCCGATTGCCAACGGTGGCCCCCGCCACCGTCGTGGGACACCGATGGTCCTCTCCATGTGCCGACCGGAAGGTGGCTGACACTGCGTCTGTTCCCCACCGTACTGTCCTTTGGCGAAGAAGCCTCCTGGTTGGTCGGGTTCTCGCGGTGCGTTGCCTGGGCCTGGTTGCTACTCGGGCGTTCGCCTGCGCCGAACAGACTCTACACCAAGGCCGAACGTCCACTAATCGACAGATGGACCCGTGCAATTGCACGTTCCATGGACGCATCGGGCAATGCGATGGCAGTGGAGCCGAGAGGATGGCGCCTGGCTGCTTCAGACGGAACGGCCGATATGGGAGAGACCTGCCTGGCAATATGCCTCTGGCCACCAAGCGCTCCTGGGCCGGGCGAGGGGTCTCCGATGCTACTGGTCATTCGGCCTGGCCCTGGCACGGGTGCTCGTATCGACCGACACCCCGGTCTGTCAGGACAGTCGCTTCACTCGGATTTGGGCGACTACGTAGAGCGAGTCCTGGTAGCGGCAGCGGGAGTGTATTGGGCGGAGCGTGGTCTGCTGGCTTAGCTTGACCGACCGTCTTGTCTCTCAATGGAGGCGGGGCCTGGGGACGCACGGGCCGCAAGCCGGGAGGGGCGCGTCGGCCGAATCACCCGACTCGCCCCTTGGCCGGTCGGAGTTTCGCCAGTGCCCTTCCGGCCGCCCTGGGCCGTCCCGACCGGCTCGCCCAGCGCCTTCGCGATATGGTGAATTCGGTTTACATAGCGTGGCCGATCGACCGCGCACGTGTGGCCGACCACAAGCCGCTTGCCAACAGTCAGCGGGTTCATCAATGTCGGAGGCCGCCGGGCTCTACCGGGCCACCCGCCGCGAATCGCGCGGACAGGGCGACACGGATCCTCTCACTGAACCAGATCGACGACGAGGCGAGACCATTGAACGACACGAGTAACCGCCTTACGGGCGCTGATGAGATGATGGGGATACCGGTATGAAGGAGCTATTCCAATGGGTGCCGTGGTTTCGGGAACTGGCCAAGGCGGTGGGGAAGGGACGGCGAGAGGGCCTCGTTGAGGCGGCGAAGAACATCGATTGGGCTGGCGGTAGGTGCGCCGTGCTCGATCAAGGCGAGGACAAGGCTGACCCACTGACATTCTTCTACCATCTCGCATCGATCGCGGGTGGCAGGGCGGATAAGAGGGAAACAGTCTACGCGAGTGTCGCGGAGGTGTTCGGGATAGAGAGCGACTTCGACTACAGCCGGAAAGACGGATTCATCTTTCCGACGCCGCCCGGACTACAAGTACTGTTCAACAATACCGGAGCTGATCCGCAGCTGCCTTGGGAGATGTTCGATCGGGCACGCGGCCAAGATGGCACATCGTACGGCGCCGACATCGCCGACACCTTCGCCAGGACGTTGCAGATCAAGGGAGTCGGGGTCCCGAAGCTCACGCAAGTCCTCTTTCTGATCAATCCGAGGGCTTTTCTGCCCTTTGACGCGGCGGCAGTACTGCCGCTGGGTATCGGTACGCTCAAGAAGAACCCGGCGACGATGTCCTGGGCCGAGTACGTCGATGAAATGGGCAGGATCCGCACCGCATTCCCCGGTTGTCAGCCCTACGAGATCAACGTCATCGGTTACCAATGGACGAGCGCAACGTTCCCGCGCAAAGGGAATCGCTGGTATCAGATCGGCACGGGTGAAGACGGATGGCGCGATTTCCGGGACAACCACTGGGTGCACCTCGGGGGGCAAGCAGACATGCACCCGCCCCCAGAGGGCGAGATTCTCCCAGAGGCCAAGCAACATGACGGGTTTGACGAACCCAAACCGGGTGATGTCGTCCTCGTTCGCAAGGGGACACAGGAAGGGCGCGGGATCGGGATCGTGTACCGCAACGACTACGGCGAGCGGTCACATCAGAACCGCCGGATCCACGTGCTGTGGGTGAACAAGGAGCAGGCGCCTCTGGCCGGCCACATGCCGGCGATCGGATTTTCGGAAGCTGACCGCGCCTCCTACGACGCTTTCGCCAAGAGCGACGCGTATTCGGCGACTTTGGACTTGCTGCAACCGCCCGAGAGGAACATAAACGCGCTCTACGGGGACTTCTACCGGCCGTTGGTGGCGCGGTTGCAAGAGAAGGGTGTGCAGCCGGTTGGAAAGGGAGGATGGCGGGGCCGGTGGCGCTCGTTTCAGACCGGACACCCGGGTGCCGTCTACGGCACGGGGTTGGACGACCGCAAGGCACAGGTGTTCCTGTCCTTTGACGGGGCCGGCAAGGAACAACGGTTCCGGGCTCTGCTCCCGCACCGCAAGGAGATCGATGGGAAGTTGAAGGGGAACGCCTTGTGGCTCGACGAGAGCCACGGAAAATGGGGGACCACCGTCCTGCTGGAAAGGGACGAAACGGTTGACTTGACAGGTCCTGAGGAAGACTTGGAGGCCACGCGGCGGTGGATGGCCGACACCCTGCTGGCTTTGAGAGGCGCTGTGCAGCCACACCTGGACCAAGTGATGGGTGTACCGGGCGGCGCCCCGTCTGCCACCTCCCTGATCCAATCCCTCCGAGACGATGGCCTGCTGTTCTCCCAGGAACTCGTTGCCAACTACATCCTCGCGTTGCAGACCAAGCGGTTGGCCATTCTGACGGGCATCTCGGGCACCGGAAAGACCAGGATTGCCCGAGGGGTGGCGCAGCACTTCTGGCTCGTACGGCAAGGTGTGCCGACCGACGCCATTGAAGTTGAGGTGACGCACTCCCACATCAAGTGGTTAAGGATAGTCTTGCCCGTCGCGATCAGATCTCAGCTAATCGACGCGTCGGCAGGCGTGGATCAAACAGCGGATCGGCAAATACGGGTTCGGTATCCCGCCGGCCGTGCCACGCTTAGCTACTACTGGGGAGACAAGGCGGGGAAGAAGTCAGAGCGGCTTCTGTTCAAGGGCGCTTTCAAGAAGTGGTTCCAATCGACTTTCGAAGTAGGGGATCAATTCTGGCTTCGGGTATGCCCGGGCGAAGGGGACGAACCCGACGAACTCGAAATCGGGCTGCCTAACACCGATGTTGTCGACCAGAGAGCCGACAAACTACATAGTCGTCCCCGTCCGCCCCGACTGGGTCGACAACCGTGGCCTGCTCGGCTACCTCAATCCCCTGACAGACGAGTACTCGACCACGCCGTTCCTGAACCTGCTGCTTCGAGCCCGCGCCGAAGAGAAGAAGGCCGACGCCGCCGGCGAAAAACCCCACCCCTTCTTCGTCATTCTCGACGAGATGAACCTGGCCCGGGTCGAGCACTACTTCTCGGATTTCCTGTCGGCGCTTGAATCGGGCGAGGACATTCCGCTTCACGAGAGCGAAGCAATCGAAAGCGGCGAGTCCGAATCGGGCCCGCGGGTGCCACAAGGGCTGAAGGTGCCGAGCAACGTCCTGTTCACCGGCACCGTGAACGTGGACGAGACGACCTACATGTTCAGTCCGAAGGTGCTCGACCGCGCGTTCACCATCGAGTTCGACCAGGTCGACCTGGAAGGGTTCACCGAGGGCACCAGTAGCGGGGACGCGTCAGGCCTGAATCTCGATGGCGTCCAGGGCTCACTCGATCTCCTGCCATCCGGCTGGTCAGACGACCACGACTGGAAACCGAGCCGTGAGGACTGGGTGGAGTTCAGCAAGGAGGCACCCGGACACCACAAGGCCCTCTTGCAACTGCACGGCATCCTGGAACGACAATACCGGCATTTCGGATACCGAGTCGCGAACGAGATCGCCCGTTTCGTGAACCTGGCCCGGGAACAGGCGAAGGATACGGACGCGGCGGTCAACGCCGCCTTCGACCTCGCCCTCCTGCAGAAGGTCCTCCCGAAGTTCCACGGAACCCAACAGGAGTTGGAATCACTTCTCAAAGAGATCTTCCATTTCACCGTGCATGGCGGCGGCCGCGTCCCTAAGAAAAACCAGACGGTCGAGTTGGACGACTGGCAGGTGATCAAGGGTCGCCTGGTGACCAGATCCAAGACCCAGGCACCCTCCGGCGACCCCGGTGCCGAAGGAAACGAAACGGCTGCTGACGACCCGAAAGCTGCCGACGCCGGCACCGAATCCCCGGCCTATCCGCGAACCGGCGCAAAGGTCTTGCGAATGCTCAACCGACTTCGGGACCGCGGTTTCACGTCGTTTATCGAGTGACCGGCCCGTGAACGGTTCCGCAGGGGCAGGAAAACCGCCCCGTGTCGCTGTCCACCCTTACGGCCACGATGAGCTGGCCGAGGAAACGAACCGCGGGTACCGCTTGCAGAGCGAACGGAAGTGGGTCGTCGAAGGACCCAATCCGGAACTCTCCGAGATAGCGAACCAACTGCCCAGCTCCAATCGGACATGGGCCGGCGACCACGCCCTCATCCTCAACCTCGTCAACTCGGTCGGCGTCCTGAGACTCCCGCACTTGGGAGAGGTTGAACTCGTCACGGGCAAGTTCGACACAGACCAGTTCGACGCCATGCTCCGAGAACTGACCGACTCGGCGACCACGCTTCCGTTTTCGGCAGGCGAAGCGGCCGCTGGACACTACTCGGTCAGCACGGCACCCCGCGACGAGATTCTGTACCACGCTTTCGTCTACCTGCGCTACATCCTTTCGGACAAGGCTCCGGAGGAAGTACGCCTGCTTCCCGCCCTCGAGATGATCGTCAGGGAGCCGCACCGGTTGTGGCGCAGCGATCGCCGGGACGTGCGGATTGAAGCCATGACCAGAGTGGACGCGCATACCCCCCTCGATCTCGTGACCCGCCCGGGGATGGCCGTGGTGGCGTCGTCACTCTCTCCCTCGGGCGCGAGGCTCGCTAAACGCCTGGGCCGGCGTCTCCCTGAAGTCGTCTCGGAGCGGAAGATCAGGCCGACAACCGATACCCCCGAGAACCGCTTCGTGAAGGCCTTCATCGGGCAGGCACGGACCATCATCGGTCGCATGCGGTCCGCGGTAAGCTCCCGGCGGCCGGACGCATTCCGACGGAACCTGCTGCGGGATTGCGATCGGATGGAGGCGTCGCTGATGCCCATCGCCCGGCACAGCATGTGGGAGGAAGTCGGAAGAATGGTGCGGATCCCCTTCTCGTCGACCGTGCTTCAGCAACGGCGGGGGTATCGCCGCGTGCTCCAGCACTTCTCCCGGATTCGCCTGGCCCCGACGATCCCGCTCGACAAGGACGGCATGCGCGACCTCCTCGAACTCAAGAACATCGCGCTTCTGTACGAGCTTTGGACCTTCTTCCGCCTGGTTCACGAGATTTCGGCGGTGTTGGGGAGCCCACCCGTTCGATCGGGACGGCTGACCAGCGGTCTCTTCCGGACCTCTTTCGTAGCTGGCGGGACCTTCGTATGGGATCCGGGCGTGCGTCTGGTGTACAACCGGCGCTTCTCCAGGCCACAGGGGCGACAATGGCATTCCTACTCCGTGCCGCTGATTCCCGACATCGCTCTCCGGGTCCCCAGTGGGCCGAACGCGGGCCTCCACCTGTTCGACGCGAAGTTCCGGGTCCACGGGCTGATCGACGTGGGACTTGCCGCTGGCGACAAGGACGCCGACGACGAGAAGGCCAGAGAGCGGGCGGGTTCGTTCAAGCGTGCAGACATCTACAAGATGCACGCCTACCGCGACGCGATTCCCGACGCACGGTCGGTGTGGATCCTGTACCCGGGTGGGGAGTTTCGGTTCTTTGGGGTTCCGGGGGGTGGGGGGCTGTCTGGCGGCCGGGTGGTGTCTTCGGCTGACGTGTTGCCGGGAGAGGTCGAGGGGGTCGGGGCGATTCCGGTGGCTTCGGTCGTCGTCGGGGAGGGGGGCGAAGAGCGCGGAATGGCGGGTGCGTGTAACGGCGTGCTGCGGGCGATATTGGGGCGGATGCTCCCAGAATAGAGCAGAAATGTCAACTGTACCGTACATTAAGTGAACTAGAGTTTACTTTTCACGGCTTCTGCCGTCGGCGGTGCCGTGGATGCGGGTGGAGGAGGGATGAAGAGGGCGACCACGGTAGTCCCGGCTGAGTTGAACGCGCCGACCTGCGACTATCGGAAACCGGGACGGGGGAAGGTTGACCGTGCCCACGCGGCCCTGGGCTGGTAGCGGAGGAGGCCTCTCCACCTCGGCCAGCAACGCGACGCCAAGGGGCGGGTAGAGGCGAGGAAAGGGCTTGGCGGGGGGTTTCTTGCGATGGTCGCGGATGTGGCCGGTTCCGGCGGTGCTGCCGGATGAGGCGGGTGACCTGGGCCCTGGAGAAGCCCGTCACCTTCTCCAGGAACCGCTTGACCCGGGTCTTGTCCGGTCTCCCGAGGCCGTGGTACTCGAAGCGGACCAGCGTGCGCCGCACGAAGGCGTAGGCGGACGTGCGGTCAGTGAGCTCGAAATCCGCGGGCTCGTTGCCCTCGAGGAAGGCGCGGAGCTGGTCGAGGGTGCGTATTCGTTCGGTGCGAAGTGTCACGATCATCCTCCAATCATCTCTTCGCCCCGGACTTCCGGCTCATCTCTCCCTGGCAACCGCCCACGAGTTCGGGCTCACTTGTCGTAGGACAATACTCACGCTTGACAATCGCTGGCGGCTGGCCCACCCTGCATGGAGAGTAGTCTGTTTCCTTCACTGCCACGGGGGGCCTGGACCTGATGACCGACCCGCGTGAAGCCGCGGACCGCACAAGTCTGGTCGCCTTATGGCTTCTGCAATTTCACAGCAATCGCTACCACTCTAACCCGGTCGCACGTCGATCAACCCACACCCCATCTTCACGTCTCTCAGCCTTCCGGACCGCGAGAGAGCCGGAGTTGCTGCCATTGACAGTCTGTAGAACACCATCGAAGCCGAGAGGAAGATGATGAGACTTATGGGGCATGATTCGGCGACCGCCACGATGGAGTCCTCGAGCTACATCCGCCCGGGGAACCTACTCGGCTCGCCTCGTGCCGAGTCGGACACCCTCATGCTTCGCGATGCATTCCTCCAGACAGCGGACTACGCCTCGCTGACTCAGTCGAAGGATCGCAACTTCGTAGTAGGTCGGAGAGGCACTGGGAAGAGCGCGCTATTCACAAAAGTGACTGAGCACTACGAACGCGCGCCCCAAACGTTCGTGTTATCGGGACAGCCCACGGAATATGAAGCGATACGCCTGCAGCACCTTCTTTCGCGAGATGGCGCTTCGTACCAACATATGCGGGCTGCCTCTCGGGTCGCATGGACAATCCACATCCTCGCCAGCGTTGCCGAGGATCTTCGACATCACTATAAGGCCGCCAAGAGCAAGCATTTTCCCTTCCTCGAAGCGTATCTGTCTGAGCATAGAACCCACTTCTTGCACAGGGGTCGTCGTCCACCACACCGGGGGCGCGGGGGCTCTGTAGAACGGTGCGCGGACTTGATCGCCCGCGGCATGAAAGACGGCCGGGCGCCAGCCGAACTCCCAGGAACGCTCGCTAGACTCTACGATCTCCGGCGTCTTGAGCAGGCAGTTATAGGCGCGCTAACGGACATCAACTGGGTGGCGGTCTTGCTCTATGATGGACTGGACGAAGGCTGGGTACCGAAGCCTTCTGCGATCTCTGTATTGGACGGTCTGACGTCTGCGGTCGCAGACCTCGCCGAGCACCAATCAGGGATTCACGGCATCCTCTTCATCCGCGACAACATGTTTCGGGCTCTGGCCCATCTCCACGCTGACTTCTCTAGACAGATTGAGGGCTCTACTCAGCGGCTCCACTGGGACGAGGCAACGCTCTTCGAGTTTGTCTGTTCGAGACTGAGAGCAAGATTCGACCTCAACATCGAGAGTAACGAACGCGTGTGGAACCGCGTCGTGGACAGGTCACTCGTTGGACGATCGGGATTTGACAAGTTCCTGAAATGCACTTTGTATAGACCACGGGATGTACTCGTACTTGTCAACTCCGCCAATGATGTGGCGGCTCGGCGCGGTGATCACTCGATCGGGCAGGCGGCGCTAGATGGTGCGGCGACAAGGATCTCCGAAGACAGACTGACTGACCTGTTGAAGGAATACGATTCGGTCCTGCCGGGCCTTCGGTCTTTTGTTACAGCGTTCGACCGTCACCCTGCTATCTCCTCGCTTGAGGACGTTGTGTCACACCTTGATTCCGTGATTGAAGAAGATGCGTACGACAACCAGACGGCGAGCGACTTCGCGTTGTTCGGCACAGGAAAGCAGGTCATGAGCGCATTGTACGGGGTTGGCTTTCTAGGCTTTGAGAATCCGCTTCTCGAGGGTCAGTACACCTTTTGTCACGATGGATCTCGCTCGGATACGGACCGCTACGAAGGAAGCCGAAGGGTCGTGGTCCATCCCTGCTACTGGCGGGCGCTGGAAGTCGATGCCGACGAGCCGAATTCGGACGTCCTGATTCGCATCAACGATGACTATGAGGTTCCGGGGGATCCAAGCGACATGGCGGATCTGCGAATTCGTCAGATTGGCAAGGCGCTCGCGGAACTCCCGGGAATTCCGACCGGGCATAGTGGCGCCGCGGCGTTTGAGAAGTGGGCCCTGAAGGCCGTCCGCATTCTCTTTGCACAGAAGCTGCGGAATATGCAGTTCCACCCCAACCCTCACGATGCTCCACAGCGCCGAGATATAGTCGCCACGAACATGGCAGCCACCGGCTTCTGGAGGCGAATTCTCGAGGACTTTGAGGCACGGCAGGTGCTGATCGAAGTAAAGAACTACGAATCGCTTAAGCCCGCAGACTATCGGCAAGCACTCTCCTACATGACGACCGAGCACGGACGCCTAGGGATGGTGGTATATCGGACTGAGCAGGAGGGCGTTAGCGAAAATGAACGGACATGGTTGCGGGAGGTCTATCACGAGCACAACCGAATTGTCTTCACTGTTCCGGCGACTCTACTGAGGAAGGGAATTTCGAAGATGCGAAACCCTGGACGCTTTGATTGGATCGAGCGTCAACTCAACAGGCGCTTGGACAAGTTCCAACGAAACTATCTCAAGATTGTACAAGCCCCGGTTAGGAAACCATCCAAGAAGGGTAGGAAGAAGAGAAGAAAGAAGAGGAGAGGATGGTAGTTCCTCGCAGTCTCCCAACCAATCCGCTGTCGCATGGCCTATCCTTTCGACAGTTCCAGTAGGAAAGGGAGTCGCAGAGAGCCGACCGAGGCATCGACATCGCTCAGATACTGCCTCTTGGTTGTCCGTGACCCTCGGGTCGGCGCCAACCGGTGATCAGCGGGACGGGTGATATCACAGGCGTGCGGATCTCCCTTGGTAGCGCTCAGCCGGATCGGGTTGCGGCATACCCGCCGAGAGCTCAAGCAGCCGGGTGGGGTGGTCCCGGACTTCTGGACAAGCGGACGGCTTAAACATCAGGCCGCCCTCCGGCTGAGTTCTCGCGAGCACTGGCCGGGGTCATGTACCCGTGCCGCTGGAGGAGCCTGCCGTTGTTGTAGCGCTCGACAAAGGTCCCGATCACCGCTCTGGCCTTCTCGAGTCGTGCAGGTAGATGCAGTCCTCCTTGAGCGTCCTGATGAAGCACCCCGCGACGCCGTTGCACTCCGGCTCGCCCACTCACTGTCTTGGCTTCAGATGCCATGGCGCACGTGTCACGATGGTGGCTGCGCCAGCTTGTCCTGGCGCTTCGGTATTGTCCTGTACGACTGCCTCGGTGTGGCGCGCGAGCGGCGTTATGGGTAGGATAGATTATGGAAAGTACCCAGCTATTCCAATGTGCATTCGGGGACGCGGCCGCGAACGACGACATCGCGCGGTTAGTTTCGTCACTTCGAGGTATTCGCAGCAAGGCGCGCGATCTGACGTCGCGCATTGTCACCGCTCTGCCGGGCCTGTCGATCCACGATATCTCGCACTCGGATGCGCTTTGGGAAGTGGCTAGTACAGTGGCTGGCCCCGACTATCCTCTCAACGCCCCCGAGGCCTACGTGTTCGGCGCTGCGGCCCTCATTCATGACGCTGGACTTTGTTTCGAGGCTTACGCCGGCGGTCGAAACTCCGTGCGGAACACCCTTGAGTGGCGTGATGCTCGCGGTCGCCTAGCGCGGACTGGGTGTCCTGCCGACGACCTCGAAACCGAAGCGGACTTCCAGGCGCTCCGCGCTTTGCATGCGTCCCAAGCCGGACGCCTTGCAACGGAGTCCTGGCAGAGTGACGACGGGGATATCTACTTGATCGACGATCGCGAGTTGCGCGACAGTTACGGCGCTCTCATCGGCAACATCGCATCATCACACCACTGGGATCTAGACAAGATAGTGACGAGGTTCTCTACGCCTCGACCGGCACCGGCATTCTTCGACAACGACTGGACAGTAGACTCGCTAAAGATCGCATGTATTCTCAGGGTTGCTGACGCAGGGCACATTGACGGAGCACGCGCCCCATCGTTTCTGGCCCGGGTCCTCCAGATGAATTTCCTTGCACGCACGCATTGGCTCGGGCAGAGCCGCCTTGGACGACTGGCCGTCAGACCTGATAACCCTGAACAGGTGATGGTAGGATCCACGAGCCCCTTCCCGCGGTCCGAGGCGTTCGCTTGGTGGCTCGCGTATGATCTGGTCGCCAACTTTGATCGCGAGCTTCGCCGGTGCAACGACTTGCTGGCCTCTTCTTCCGTTCAGTCGCGTCGTGTCTTCGCGAGAAGACGTGTCGCTGGTGCTGGCCGTGTGAGGCAACTGGCCAAATATGTCGAAACGGACAATTGGGAACCCGTAGATTCAACTGTACACGTATCCGATGTTTCCACTCTAGTGCATGGTATACGAGGAAAGCAGCTCTACCAAGAGACCAGTGATAGCCTCGGTGTAGCCCTCCGAGAACTTATTCAAAACGCGGCAGATGCCATCGCCGCCCGGAAAGCCTTGGCGACCGCGGGCGAGTTCGACACCTCCATTGTCGTTTGCCTGAAATGTTCGGCCGCCGGGGAATTCACCCTCCACGTGGACGACAACGGGGTGGGGATGGCACAGTCGACGCTTACTACTGATTTGTTGAACTTCGGTCGCAGCTTCTGGTACAGTGAACGGGCTGCGCGCCAATTCCCCGGTCTTCAGTCCTCTGGATTTAGCCCCGTCGGTCGCTTTGGGATCGGCTTCTTCTCTGTCTTTGCCGCTGCAGAATGTGTCCGCGTGTTCTCACGGCGGTTTGATAAGGGTCTCGATGACACTAGGTGTTTGTCATTTGAGGGCGGTATGTCCCTTCGTTCCACCTTGACCGCCAACCGGCCACAAGACTTCGGCATGAGTGTATGCACGAGAGTCGAGTTGGCGCTTAAGCCAAGTGCGATCGATGGCCATACCGTCAACTTCGCGGATTTCGCGTACGAGATTGCCGCTCCTCATCCTGTGCTAGTCGCCATTGATGGCGTTGACGTGTGATGTAGGCAGCACCACACGGGCTTCCCTGCAGCCCGAGATGCTATCACTCAAAGAGGCTGCTGTCAGCGTGTTTGCACTCGGCTTCTCCGTCAAAACCCTGTCGCCTCATCCCGGCTTAGCGCTGCCCAAAGAATTCAGCCACCGACTACCCACCCAGCGCGTGTTCTGTGCTATCTCACGTCGCACCGATGAAGGCAACTTCGTAGAGCAGCCATCGTGGCAGCGATGCGTACCGAACGAAGTCATCGCTTGTGTGGTTCGGAAATCCCATCGCCAAGTGTTTACTCGACGCCGACCAAACTCACCGACGTGTAAGCGTAACAATGCCGAAACCACCATCAAGCCGGCCGCCGCCGTCAAGAATGGCAGCGCGGCATCCGTTTCCGACGGTCCGTCGGAAACATCCAGTGGGACCTCACCGCATATCAATGCCGGATCCTTGATGTCATCCATTCGACACCGAACACAATCGTCCCGGCCTACGATGTGTCGGTGTAGCTGACTCAACCACGATTGACCCGTAGTCCCTTGGAGTTGTATCGGATCGTTGCGGCTAGACACAAGCGTCCTCACGTGATGATCATTCGCTAGGATCAGATTCACGTCGAAGATATCAGCGCACGCGTCTGCCTCGTGATACCATTGCCTGACAGGTGTCACGTCGTCGCGCACGGTTCCAATGCAACTGACCTTAGATCTCGGAATTCGATCCGGCCACCCGGCGTCGTCCGGAAAAAACAGTAGGCAGCGATTAGTATTATGTAGCTTGACGACATCGGCATCGACCACCGTCCAATCACTAACGTCACCGAGGTGCGCTAGCCAATACATCACTGCAGATCCCACCGCTCCCGCACCAACCATCAGACCCCGCCCTACATTCAAGATTGGAACATTTGAAGGCCCGGGGGCAGCATCGTCGCCGGTGTTGAGGTTCCAAGCAGATAGCACGGTTGGTACGGTCTCTACGCCCATTCCGTTCTTGAACGCGGCGCTGGCCCCAAGTACCGCGGCCAAACCCGCGCCAAAGAGGTCGCCCGTGCTATCCTCGCCCACCGGGCAGCGACTGCGCTGCAGCCTCGCGATGAATCGCTCGTTGCCAAGATACCAATTCAAGTTGGCACTAACATCAAGGCCCACTCCGACCGCTACTGAACTACGGGATTGTAATGACGGCCCGCCTACAGTGAAAGAACCGAATGGGTCGATCCGGCCGCATAGCTGTTCAATCTCCTCGCCAAGTGTCCGTCCCCGGCATAGAGGATTGGTCAACAACCTCGCCTCTGGGGAGCGCAATGCGAAGTGCAGGTTCCGGTGAACTCGAGCCATTTGGTTGGCCAATGTGACCAATACCATCTGGCCCGCTTTGGTTAAGCAGGCATCGTCACCGGCGTGGACGGACACAGGAAGCATCAGCGGTGACGAGTTACCAATGAGATACTCGACCGTTCGTCGGTCCCGTTCTTCGTAGAAGCGAGCTGCCGTCATCACTTTGGTTGTCTTGTCCTGCGAAGCCGGGCTGCCCAACGGTGCCAAGGCCGGATTCGCCCGAACGTAGGCGCAACAGATTCCGGATCACAGTGCACCCATCGATGATCTTGAAACTGGTGGACACCACAATCCGCGATTGACCGCAATGTTCGCCCGTAGTGAGGTGCCACCACGGACAACATGTTCTCAAACGGCATCACGATTAGGTCGTCGTCTCCGTCTGAATGCCGTACGTCAGATCCTGGATGACTGTGTACTTGAGCGAGTACTCCGAGTCCCATCCCACGGGCGCGGCGAGCAGCTTCGCCAAAACCGGCGGCAGACACGAACACACCGAATCGTTCATGATGGGCCTCGGGAACAATGACAGCTTCGAGAAAAGTCAGATCACTCTCTTCGCGACCGGCCCAATAGCAGATTCCCTCATGTCCCCCTTCGTATCGGCCTGCTTGGAAAAATGAGTACAGCGCCCGTTGTGTTTGCTTGATCAGATTCGGTGCTAGCTTGTAACTACCACGTAGCTTCGCACGGGGCAGTGGCCTTGTTCGGTGGACAGTCATCCCATCCTGGTCCTAGTGTATCGAAAGTCACGTAAGATTGCTTGGAGCATGTCACCAATCGTGACTGCGTGAACCCACGGGTCCCGCGGGGTCCTCCACTGCGCGGGTTCGCCCCAGTCCTTGTGAGGACCGCCATGAGAATCGAAGGCCATGCGATTGAACGGGGCGCAGATGATCGCCTGGTTCCCGTGAGGCAGAAACATGGAAGGCCCAAACGGCGTATCTCTTCGCTCGGGACTAAGGCTAGTATTACTCCTTTCGGCCCAAGATTTGTCACGCCACTCCCAGACCGGCGGCAGTTCCTTATACTGGTCGAAGCAGCCCTGGAGGAAGTACTCCTCCTGCGTTGTCTCCTGCACCAGTACGACTCGGAGTACACGCGCATCAGGAAGCAACGACATGACTGAAATACCGTGACGTTTGGCCCATTCAATGGCCCCTGGCAGCTCCGCCTTTAGGGTTGCCTCAACAATCTTATCTGAGAGCACCTCTAATCACACTCCTCCGCCAGTATCCGTCAATTCAAGTTGATCACCTTCGCGGACACCGGCATCCAACAAGGTGTCTTTACGCCGAAGAACTTCGTGGTCTTTGTTCTGGAGAGTTGGAGTGCCCGCTTCATACCCAAAAGCCTTGGCCGCATCGTCGGCAGCCTCCCCGACCGTCCAGATCGTCGGCCAACTGAATTTCTTGGGATTCGGGTCGCGGGGTGAAAACACCTCCACATTGAGCTTCTCAGCGGGCGCGGATAGTTCGATGGTCATTCTGATGTCCTTTCTTGGTGATCGTGGTTGCAACGAGCCGAATAATGACCGAAGGGCCGACAGGCGTCAAGGGCCATCGTCCAGTTGGTGACCTCAGTGGTTGTCTTGCACGCGTTGCTCCGTTGTCCGGCTACTCACAGCGCTGGCCCAATTCAATCGCACAGAGGGTCCTCTCACCGCTGCCTATCCCGCCCCACAATCACCGCCATCCCTACTTCCCATCACGACCCCGTGCCCCTCAACCCTAACGCTACGTTAAGGGTTCCTCACCCAACCCCCTAAGCCACCCGGCGCGCTTCGACCTCACGCGTCGTCTACTCCCCCTCCCCAGCACTCACCGGCACCCCACCCAGCGAGATCTCCTCCAGGCCCACCCTCCTCAGCTCAGCATTCAATTCCACCAGTTCAGCCTCCCACACGGCCTCCAGCTCCCCCATCAACCCCCCCAGCCTCTCCACCATGATCTCGAACACGGCATACATCCCACTCCCCGGCCGCCCATCCCCCCGCTCCGACATCGACAGCAGGTTGGCCAACCGATTATTCACCTTGATCGGAAAGTTCAGCGGATCCTGATTCGACCGGTTCCGCACCTGGTAGATCTCCCCCTCCACAGCCGAAGCCGCCTCCCGCAACCCCTCCCCCACCTCGCGCAACCCAGCATCGTCCGACTCTTCCAACCGCTCCTCCAACTCCCCCTTCACCCCCCGGATCGCGATCACGGCCCGGTTCGCCTCGTCCACCTTGTCCCGGATCCGCACCCCGAACTCGTACTGCGCGACCAGGTCCTCGACCGTCACGTCCGTGATCCAGGGGTGCGGCGCCACCTCCACCTCGGTGCTCTCCGCCACGCCGCCCACCGTCAGGCGCACCGTGTACGCCCCCGGCGGCACCGCCGGCGCCATCGTGCGCACGCCCCAGAGAATCATCCCGGGGAAGCTCGCCGCCGGATCCGTCCGCAGATCCCACCGCAACCGCTGCAGCCCGGATCCCACCGGCAGCGCCGGCCCACTCCACCGGTCCCGCTCCTCCCCCTCTACCGCAGGCTCGAAGGTACGCACCACCTCGCCGGTCGCGTCCATGATTTCCAGCTTCGCATCCGCCGCACTCTCATTCCCCTCCCCAACCCACCACGACAGCACCACCCCATTCGCCGACCGGTACGCGACCGCCGGATCGAACAGCACCAGGTCCCGCTCCGTCATCCCCGGCTCGGCCTGGCGCAGCGGGGCGATGTTGTCGAGCACCCAGAACCCCCGCCCGTGGCTCGCCATCGCCAGCTCGTCGTGCTCCGGGATCACGTCGGTGATCGGCATGTCCGGCAGATCCGGGTTCAGCTCCTGCCACGAGCCGCCGTCGTCGTAACTGATGTACACCCCGTGATTGGTCCCCGCGTACAGCAGCCCGGCCCGGTTCGGATCCTCGCGCACCGAGTTCACATACGCGTCGTCGCGGATCCCGTCCACGATCCGCATCCACGTCTCGCCGAAGTCGTCCGTCCTCCAGATGTGCGGCCGGAAGTCGTCGAGCAGCGCCAGCCGCGCCGACACGTACGCCCTGGCCGCGTCGAACGCCGATGCGTCGACCTGGCTGACCCGCCCAAAGTCCGGCATGTCCGGGGGCGTCACGTTTGTCCAGTTCTCGCCGCCGTCGCGCGTCACGTGCACAAGTCCGTCGTCCGAACCCGTCCAGATGACATCGATGTCAACCTTGCCGGGCCCGACCGAGAAGATCGTCGCATACACCTCCGGCCCGTTCATGTCACCGGTGATCGGCCCGCCGGAATGGCCCAGCGTCATCGGATCCGCGCGGGTCAGGTCGGGGCTCAGCGCGTCCCAGTTGGTGCCGCCGTCGGTGGTCCGCCACAGCCGGTTCGACGACGCGTACAACACATTTGCATCGATGGGCGAAAAGATGATCGGAAAGGTCCATTGCCAGCGCTCGACCATGTCGATGGCCGGCTCGCCGGAGTAGAACCAGGGGTAGGGATTGACCTCGCGCGAGGTGCCCAGGCGACGGTTGAACTTGTCGATGTAGCGGCCGTTGTTCGTGCCCGAGAAGAAGACGTCGAGGTCCTTCGGATCGGGCGCGATGTAGCCCGGCTCGCCGCCGCCCGAACGGTAGAACACGTCCATCGAGCCTTCGGTGATCGCGGGCGCCCGGGCTCCCGAATCGTCCGCCGTGTCGGCCAGCGCCGACGCGAACTGCCCCGCGTTCCAGTCCGACGGGAGGCAGAGCGTGCTGTTGTCCTGCTGCGATCCGCAGATGTGCCACGGGATGTGCGCGGTCGTGACGCCGTGGTAGAACTGCGCGGTGGAGAACTCCTGGTCGGTCCACGCGCTGCCGGTCGTGAAGCTGACCGCGCCGCCGCCGTCGTTGGCGACCACGCTGTGCGCCGGGTCGTCGGGGTCGATCCAGAAATCGTGGAAGTCGCCGTGGGTCCCGTTGTTGATGACTTCGTACGTCGCGCCGCCGTCGGTCGAGTAGAAGAACGACGTGTTCTGCACGTAGACGACATCTTCGTCGTGATGGTCCGCGAACACGTGCGTGTAGTAGAACGCCCGCTGCCGGATGCGCCGCTCGTCGTTGATCAGCTCCCAGGTCTCGCCCGCGTCGTCGCTGCGGAAGAGCCCGCCGTTGTCGTTCTCGAAGAGGGAATAGACGCGGTTGGAGTTCGCGCTCGAGACGGCCAGCCCGATCCGCCCGACCACGCCCTCTTGCGGCATCCCCGGATTGCGCGTGATCTCGGTCCACGTGTCCCCGCCGTCGACGCTTTTGAACATTCCACTGCCCGGCCCGCCCGACGACATTGTGTACTCCTTGCGGAACGCCTCCCACAGCGACACGTAGAGCACGTCCGGGTTGTTGCGATCCAGCGCGATGTCAATGGCACCGGTCCGCTCGTCGCGGAAGAGGACCCTCTCCCAGCTGTCCCCGCCGTCGGTGCTCCTGAAGAGGCCGCGCTCCTCGCTCGGCACCCCGTACTTGCCGAACGACGCGACGTAGACGATGTCCGGATTGGTCGGATGGATGCGGATCTTCGAAATCCCGTGCGACTCCGAGAAGCCGACGTGCTCCCAGGTGGCGCCGGCGTCAAGGCTGCGATACACGCCGTCGCCGGGCAGAATGTTGCCGCGAATGCACGTCTCGCCGGTGCCGATGAACACCAGGTCCGGGTTCGTCTCGCTGACCGCAACCGCACCCACCGACGCCGAGTTGATCTGGAAGTCCGTGACCGGGTGCCAGTCGTCGCCGCCGTTGGTGGTCTTCCACAGGCCGCCGCCTGTTGCGCCGAAGTAGGCTTCGTCCGGACGGCCCTTGACGCCGGAGACCGCAATGGATCGGCCGCCGCGGTCGGGGCCCAGGTTGCGCCAGGAGTAGCCGGCGAGGAGTGCGGGGTCGAGGGTGACCTGCTGGGCGTGGAGGGCGTGCGGGCCGGCGAGGAGGCGGGTGATCAGCGTTTGATCATCGACGGGCGGCGCAATGGCCAGAAGGGTCGCGGCGAGGGTGATCGACATGACTGAAGAGCGGTTCACTGTGGCGAATCCTGTGCGTGGGAACGGCGAATCGGCGGGGTCAAGCTATCGGGAGGGCGGAGGTGGGGACAAGCGGGAGGGGCTCGATGATCGGCTGGTGAGGCGCGTGATGATGCGGTGGTGATGGCCGTGGCCTGCCGTGCGCGTCCTGACTTCCCCATATTGTGTTCTGAAGTCAGCGGTGCCCGAAAGTAGCACGGAGGAGAGTCTTGGTCCGCCCGACAGATGTTACAGCCTTGGAGGATTACCGGATCTGGATTCGGTATTCGGACGGATCGGCCGGAGAGGTCGACTTGGCCCACCTGGCCGGGCGCGGCGTGTTTTCGGCCTGGAATGATCCCCAATGTTTCGAGGATGTCCGCCTGGGACCGGCCGGGGCAGTGGCGTGGGGTGAGGAAATCGAGTTGTGTCCGGACGCGCTGTACATGGAACTGACCGGAAAGCGCCTCGAGGAGGTGTTCCCGGGGGTCACGTCGCAGGCCGAACGTGCCTGAGCTGTGTCGGTTCTATGGAATCGTCATCCGCATGTACTTCAGCGACCATGGACCGGCGCACTTCCATGCCCTGTATGGTGAACAGGAGGCCCTCGTGGAGATCGACAGCCTAACGGTGCTCCAGGGACGACTGTCTCCGCGCGCCAAGAGTCTCGTACTCGAATGGGCTTCGCTCCATCAAACGGAGCTGCGGGCGGCCTGGAAGCGAGCCAGCCGTCTGGAGGCGCCCGGCAAGATTGCGCCATTGGAGTAAGCGCTCCTTCGTACCCACGGCGCGAGAAGAAACAACCAGACCGGCGAGCAGCAACTCGTATCAGGTCGGCGGGCAACCCACCGCGTTAAGAAAAGTTCCTTGGTTACCGATCCCGTAACAAAAACAAACACCCCTTTGCTTTCATTAGCACCCTGAACCGGTCGCCGTTAGCAAGCTTGCCTCGCCAACCCAGCCGCTAACAAAAGCGAACTCCTTGAACCTTTCTTACCACCGCGCCATCTTGGGATCCGACACCACCGCTTCGTTCCCACAGCGACCTCCCCATGCGACGCGAATCCACCGGCACCTACGAATCGACCGCCACCGGCGGTGAGACCGTACATGCGTTCATACCCGGGCCCCTTCCTCCGACCCCGCGAATCCGTTCCCGCGAGAGCCTCGGACTTCTACTCGAAGAAGCAGCAACCGCCGTCGGCCGCCTCGACGCAGTCACCGAACTCCTGCCCGACGCAGCCGTCTTCGTCTACGGCTACGTCCGTAAAGAGGCGGTCCTATCCTCCCAGATCGAAGGCACCCGGTCCTCGCTGGCCGACCTCATGCTGCACGAAGCAGGAGGTGGGCCGGGCATTTCCGCCACCGACGTCCTCGAAACGTCAAACGCCGTCGCTGCCCTGAATCACGGCGTCGAGCGCTTGCGGGGCGGCTTCCCGATCTCGAATCGCCTACTGCGGGAGATGCACGCCAGGTTGTTTGCGGACGGTCGCGGGAAGGCCATGACGCCAGGTGAGTTTCGGCGGTCGCAGAACTGGATCGGCGGATCGCGGCCCGGCAACGCGGCCTTCGTTCCGCCACCCCCCAACCACGTCCAGCAGTGCATGGCCGACCTGGAGCGGTTCATTCACGCCACGGACGACGACCTTCCCGTGCTGGTCAGGGCCGGGCTCGCGCATGTCCAGTTCGAAACCATCCATCCCTTCCTCGACGGCAACGGGCGACTGGGACGACTGCTGATCACCCTCATGCTGTGCGACGCCGGACTCCTCCGGGAGCCGCTTCTTTACCTCAGCCTGTACTTCAAACGCAATCGGAGCACCTACTACCGGCTTCTGGGCGACACTCGGCGCACCGGAGATTGGGAAGCCTGGTTGAGGTTTTTCCTGGAGGGGGCGCGCGAGGTGGCGGAAGAGGCGGTCGCCACGGCCCGGTCCGTCAGCGAAACGATCCGCGACGACCGCTCGGGAATCGGCCGCCTGGGACGGCGCGCGGGTTCGGCGCTGCGAGTGCACCAGTCCCTGGTCGAACGTCCTGCCGGTGACATCCGCCACCTCGCGCGGCGCACCGGCCTGTCCGCGCCGACCGTGTCCGCGGTGCTTCGGATTCTCGAGGATCTCGACATCGTTCGCGAGGTCACGGGCCGCCAGCGGGGCAGGATCTTCACCTATGAGCGCTACCTTGCGGTTCTGCGGGAAGGGACGGAACGGATCGCCGAACGGTCGTAGATGGCCTCGCGCGGAAGGTTGTCGGCCATGCGCAGCCCGACGCCGCGCGCGTCGAAGTCGGCGAAGACCTCGTCGAACAGCCTGCGCCTGCGCTCAAGCGCGGATTCGAGGGGTTGAGACTCCAGTTTCTCGCGCCGCCGGTCGTCCGGAGAGAGACGCCCTTTCCTGTCGTGACTGGACAAGGCTAACCGACCAGCTCGATCCGCAGATTGAGACCCAGGACGTTCGCGGCTGCGGTGAGTGTATCCAGGCGGATGTGGTCGTTACTCGGATCCAGAATGCGGTCCAACTGGCTGCGACTCGTCTGCATCGCCAGAGCCATGGCGCTCTTGCTCATCTGCCTCGTTTCCATGGCCTGCTTCAACTGCCAGGCCAGAACGCGCTTTACGGCAATCGCGCTGGTCTCTTCGAGGGTTCCCTGCTCGGCCAGGTAGTCCTCGAAAGAAGACCCGATCCGTCCCGGTCTTTTCGTCATAAAGTGATCTCCTTTGCTCGTCGTCTCGCGAGTTCCAAGTCTCCCTTCGGAGTCTTTTGCGCTTTCTTCAACAACCCATGCAACAAGACCATTTGGCCGGCGTGCACGACGAAGATCACCCGGGCGATACGCTTTCCGCTAATGCTCGACCGAACCTCGTGAAGTCCGCCGCCCAGGTTCCGGCATAGCGGCATCCCGACCGGCCAGGCGAACTCCGCTGTGGCAATATCCCGTCCAACAATCCGCCTGCTCTTCTCGTCCAGGGCCAGTAGCCAGTCCCTGACCGGCTCCTTGCCGCCGGAGCTTTGGTAGAATGCCGCCGGTAGTTTCTTCAGTTCCGCCAATCTGGGTTGACCTCGTCAAGCTAATGTACCATGTATGGTACATACTGTCCAGTGTTCATGACATGTCGGGAGAACCCAAGCTTAGCGGAACACCGTCATCTTTCGGTCAGCGGGCAACCAGCTCATAAACCGCCACAACCGGCACATCCAGTTCCCCACGCTGCCCAAGCAGCACCCAGTCCGGACCCGCGTCGAGGACGGTCGAGCCGGCGGGCATGGTGAGGCGACGAATCCACACGCCGTCCGCATCGAGGAGGTGTAGTTCCTGCTCCGGTGACCGCCAGCCGTAGGTCGTTACCCACATGCTCCCGTCCGGCAGCGTCAGGAGAGCTTCGTACGCGGGGAACCGGTCCGGCAGCCCGTCCCTGATGCCCGGCCACCTGTCACTCTCGAAGCGCCGGCGGTCTGCGGGCTCCCCGTAACGGGCCAGCCTGGCGTCCAGGTATCTGTCCAGGCGCTCGCGCGTGACCGTCAGATCCGGGCCGGCCCAGCGGGCGACGCGGGTCACGCGGCCGGTCCAGTCCACATGTTCGACTTCGTAGTCGTCGGCCGACCCGTACCAGACACCGGTCGGCGCGACCGCGAACACCATTGTTCGTCCCCACGTTCTGGGACCGTCGCTGTTGGCATGACGGGTGCGCTCCGTCCCCGAGATCCCGGAACGCAGGGTGATCTGCTCGCCGCCACGCGCCCGTCTCAGCTCCATTTCCCAACGGTGGTGCTCGCCCTCGGCCACGGTTCGGTCGGTATCCGGCCACGGGGTGAAAACCAGGTCGCCGTCGGGCGTGCAGGCGGGTTCGTTGTAGGAATTCACTCCGTCCGAGTTGAGCGCCCGCGTGTTCGTCACCTCCCCGTCCCGGTCCAGCTCGGTGATCCGGTCCAGATTCCAGTCGAACACCGTGATCGGCGCTCCCGGGCAGCCCCGCAGCAGCCGGAGTCCACCGTAGTCGCCGGGCCCTTCGCCGCGCCGCCCGCTCGTCCACATGTGCTGACCGCTCGCGTCGAAGCTGCGGACGTTGTAGCTCTGCTCGTCCGCAATGACCACGCTCCCGTCCTCCAGGCGAACAGCGCCGGTCACGTTGCCGAAGATGTAGTCCATCTCTCCGTCGATGCTGCCGATCCGCACCAGCGGCTCGACTGCCAGGGTCAGGTCGGGATCGCGTGGACTTTCGCTCTCGACCACGGTCTGCAATGTGAACGGGCTGGCCGACGCGGAGAGGGGGTGGCCGGCGCTGATGAGCATCGCAGCGCATGCGATGGCCGGAAATAAACTGCTTTGCATGTGTCGCCTTCGAACTTTCATCTCGGGACCGTAAACGACCTCACCTCGAGGGATTCAACGTCCATCTCGTCCTTGTGCACGCCGACAACCGCCGCGGAGTCGAAGTGGAAGACCGCGAACGCCCTCGGCACCGACAGGCTGCAGATGAACGCGCCCGTCTCCGCAAAGCCCAGCCATTCATTGGCGGTCGAGCCCGGGCGGGCGAACGTCCGGATCCAGAGTCGACCCCGGGGGTCAATCCGGATCTCCGTGACGGCCGGAAAAGTGTCCTTGGGTGGAAACGCGTTCAGGCTCCTGCGAATGGCGGGTGCCAGATCGTCGGCTACTCCCTCCAGCCGAGCGTCACTGTAGGCCGTCCCGTCGTCCGCGCGCACGGACAGGTCACCTGGGTCCCAACGAACGATACGCTCGAGCCGCTCGCCGCGATGTACCCGAACCTCCGGCGAGGCGCCGTCCGACGTGTACAACAGGTCGCCGTGGGTCGAAAAAACACCTCTCGACTCAAAGGCCGGCCTACTCATCCTCCTGCTCCCCGGCGCAAGCAGCCCCAGTTCCCCATACGGCAGCGTCGCCAGCGTGTCGAGCAGCCTGCCGCCCCAGTCGTACCGAAGGATCTGCAGGAACTGCGGCACCAACTGCGTGTCGAACTGTCGCACATCGTGGCTGGCGATGGCTATCCCCTCACCCCCGATCACACCCACGTAGCCGGCGGGATTGGGGACCGGCGGGTCGAGCCTGACGCTTCTCCCCGGAGACCCGTCGGGCCCGAACAGCTCCAGTCGCCCCGAGCGCCAGTCCCATGCAACGATGGAGTCGCCCGCGACAAAGTCGAGTTCGATTGGATCCATGAACTCTCCAGGGCCTTCGCCGCTTCCGCCGACGGATCGGAGAAACTTCCCGTCCCGGCCGAACATCAACAGCTCACGGGAGCCCCGGTTCACCAGGACGAGGCGGCCGTCCTCCATCCGGTCTAGGTCTTCGATCCCGTAAAGCGTCCATTCGCCCGAGGCAGGGCTGGCGACGCGCGTGTCCGCTGCTTCGGCCAGCGAACAAACGGCTCCGGCGTCCCGGTCGGCAGCATCGCTCGTGGTGATTCGAATCCCGGCGCTGTCCGTTACGCTGAACTGGCTTTGGAGCGCAGCGGCTTCGGATCCGGCGGAAGCCAGGGCGAAGAGGGCAGCCAACAACCCGATGCGTACGACGGTCGCCGGCCGGCTGGACGCGCGCCTGCCGGTCACGGTGACATGCCGATCATCATGGTGCGCATGGATTCCGGGTTACACTCGGGGGTAAGGTGGATCGGGACAGGCGGGAACTCTATGGCACTCGCACGTGGGCCACAATGCCAACTCCTACCCGCGACGGGGCCAAAGGTTGCGATTCCACCGCCACTGACATTGCGATTCCACCGCCGTAACGATTGCAATAGCATATCTGGCATCATTGCAATTCCGTGATTGACGTCGATCCTTGGTCGGCTGGCCCATGACAGGACCGCGGGCACCCCGCGACGGCCTGGCGGCGCTGGCCCGATTCACCTACGAGCGCCGCCTCTCCAAACCCGCGTTCAACCACCCGATCACCACACTCCCCCCGATCCCGATCACCGCGGCGACGACGTTGGAGAAGACGTCGAAGTTGTCGTACACCCGGTTCGGCAGCACCGCCTGAATCCCCTCGTCAATCCAGCCCACCAGCGCGGTCACGACCAGCGCGAGCACCGCCGGCACCGGCACCCGGCGAGCGTTCCCGGAACGCTCGCTGAGTGCCTGGTAGATCAGCACGCCGACGATGCCGTATTCGAACAGGTGCGTGCGCTCCTCGATACTGCCGCTCATCCTGAGCACCAACATCCCGTAGACAGCCATCAAGCCGAGCCCCACCCAGATCTCGCGCCGCCCGGGACGCCTCTTCAGCCCGCTCCCGACGATGGCCGCCACCGTGAGGAACATCAGGAAGAAGAACGCGGCCGGCAGCAGGCGGTGCTCGCGCAGCACCTCGGCCAGCGTGCCCGCCAGCCCCAGGGTGGAGTAGATGGCCACCACGACGGCCAGCGCCCAGCACCAGAGGCGCCGCTCACGATCGGAGGTGAAGAGGGGGGTGGGTGTAGCCAAGGCGTTCCCTGGTCCGCGATATTGTCGTACTGCTACTACATATTGTCGTACTGGAGAAGGAGCTGGTCTCATGCCCAACCGCAACAAGGTAACCGGTCCCGCACTCCTGGTCGCCGTTCTTGCGATCTCGGGGTGCAGGGAAAGTCCCGCCGCGCCGACGGGATTCCAGCCGGGGCCGCTGGGCGCGGTCACGCTGGAAGCGGGCGAGGACGTGCGGATTCGCGTCCTGGCCTCGGTCACGGTAGCGCCGTCGCTCGGGGTCGTGACCCGGCACGGGGTCGAGTTCGCCGTCGAGAACATGGGCCCCATCGCCGGGCGCCAGGTCGACATGGGCGAGCTCGTCGACACGAGTTGTTCGCCGGCAGGCGGCCGCGCCGGTGCGCTTGGTGTCGTCCAGGACCCGAAGGTGGCGGGCCTGGTCGGTACAAACTGCTCGGCCGCTGCCGTGGCGGCGTCGCCCATAGTCACCGACGCGGGCCTGGTCATGATTTCGCCGAGCAACACCTCGCCGCTGCTTACGTCCGACCTGGCCGGCAACGCGAACGCCGACCACCACGCCGGTTACTTTCGCGTATCGTCCAACGACCTCCACCAGGCGCGCGCCCTCTCGGACTTCGTCTACAACCAGCTGCAGCTGAGGCGCGTGGCCACCGTGCAAGACGGCGACCCCTACACATCCGCCCTCGTCGCTGCGTTCGCCGACGCGTTCTCGGCCATCGGGGGCGAAGTGCCGGCCCGGGCCAGGATCGCGAAGGGCCAAGTCGACATGACGGACGTCCTCGCGGAGTTCGCGATGGCTGGCCCGGATGCGATTTTCTTCCCGCTGTTCGTGACGGAGGGATCGGCCTTTGCCGCGCAGGCGCGAACCTTCGACGGGCTCGAAGGGACCACGCTGATTTCCGCGGCGGCACTGCTGGTCTCCCAGTTCCTGGGCGCACCGCAGTCGGAGGGGATGTACTTTGCCGGACCGGAAGCGGACTTTGCCTCCAACGTCAACGAGCTGACGGGACAGAGCGGGGAGCAGGTTCTCGAAGCGCACCGGGACAGATACGGGAGCTTCCCCTTGTCACCCTACTGGGCGCACTCCTACGATGCGACCACGATCCTGCTTTCGGCCATCGACGCCGTTGCGGTGGAGGAGGGCGACAGGCTGCACATCGACCGGGCGGCACTCCGCCGACAGGTGAGGGCAACCGCCATGAATGGCCTGATCGGGACGGTAACCTGCGACGCGTTCGGCGACTGCGGCACGGGACGGATGAACATCTACCACCACACGGACACCGGCATCACCGACGTTTCCAGGCTGCCGGTGGTCTACGTATACAGTCCCTGAGGACAACGCTCCTTCTTCAAGACGGGGCGTCGGAATGGCGCGGGGAGCCGGTTGGCTCGCCCTCGAAACTTCCGGCGAGCAGGTATCGATACAGCTTCAGCGCGAGCCGCTCCCCTCGCTCCTCCAGCCGTCGCCGGGCTGCGGGCGTCAGCACCATCGTCTCGCAAGATGTGTCCGCGCTCACCGTGGGCGCCAACTCGTCCGCCGGGTCGACCGGCCAGATCGCATCGCCAGGGCCGTACTGACCGAAGCGCGTGCGCGCGGCATCATGGGCGGAAGCCTGGCCGTAGGTCAGCAACTGGAGGCCTTCATTCGGCTCTCCCGGACCCGCGAGCACGTCCCCCTTGGCGTACCGGCGCGGACTTAGCCAGGCTTGAAGCTCGTCAACCATGTCTTCGAAGTGAGTGCGCCGCTCCAGTTGGCGATCCAGGTCGTCCGCGGCGCCCTCCAACACCGATACCCGGTGCTCGACCACCGTGCTGGCCTTCGCTCTCCACGCGTCAATGACGATCTCCTCACAGTGTTCAAGCGCGCGGTCGAAGTCGGACTCAACCCGCAACGAGGCAAACTCCGAGGGGAGAAGGTTGCGCCTCAACCCGGTCCTCACCTGCTCCGAAGGCGCGCTCAGGACCACCTTCACCCCCGCGGTGTTCGCAGATTGCAGGAACCTTGCGAGGACGTTCACCGCCGAGAAGTCGAAGCCGGACACTTCCGTGAAATCCAGCATCACGCAGTTGGGACGCGGGTCGCCGCTCAGCGATTTCGTGAACTGATCGGCGAGAGGGTAGACACTTCCGAAGAAGACATAGCCGCGCAGCCGCCACCCCAGTACGCGGGCGCCCCCCTGCTGGAGGATGACGCGATCCGGGACGGACCGCGCCTTGGTGCTCCGGCGCTCGCGCACGGTGAAGCGCGAGCCGATCGGGTCCACGCGGCTCAGGCGCACAGCGAAGAACACGAGGGTGGCCAGCATCCCGGCGCCCACACCTTCGAACAGCCCGAACACCACGGTGACGCCCGCGATGAGCACGATGACGCCGTACTCCGTCCAGGGAAGGCGCTTCCGGCTTCTCACGAGGCCTTCATCCAGCATGCCGAGGCCGGCAAAGATCAGAATGCCTCCCACGAGCGGTACGGGGACCAGTTCCAGCATCCGATCGCCCAGGAACAGGGCGACCGCCATGACAAGGGCCGCGACGATTCCGGTGAGGCGGGTGGCTGCCCCGAAAAGCTTGCTGCGCAGCGACGCGGGCACGATCATGCTCGCCGTCGTGCCGCCGCCGAGGCCCGCTACCACGTTCGCGATCCCCGTCGCCCGGAACTCGCGATTCCAGTCCAGGTCCTGGTTCGCGGCCATCTCGAGGCCGGCGAAATTCATGATCACGACAATTACCGCGACCAGCACCAGCAGGAGCAGGGTGGGGAACTGCAACGCCATCGCGGTCCAGTCCACAAACGCCAGGTCCGCAGGGCCCAGGACCGGCCACAGGCTTGCTTCCGAGGTGCTTGTAAGCAAAAGACCGGCCGCCCTCGCCTCGTCGCCGGAGATGCCGAGGAGGGCCAGCGCGAGGTGATATGCACCCACGGCAACCGTGACGCCGACGGGCAGGATGAGCGGACGGCCCCAACGCTTCATCGCGAGGTACAGGAAAACCCCGAAGGCTACGCCGGGGGTCCACCTCACGAGCTCCGGCGGCTGCACAAGCGCCGCAGTCGCCCGCCAATCCATTTCCACCCCCATCAGCGACATGGCGGCCAGGCACACCGCTCCCCCGATTCCGGCCACGAAACCGCCCGCGACCGAATAGGGGACGAAGCGCACCAGGTTGGCGAGTCGGTATCGGCCTATCGCGAGAAAGCAGGCGCCGGCGGCGACCGCGCCGATAATGAGCGCAAACGCGGTGGTGACGAACAGGGTGTCGCCTTCGGCGCCCATTGTGGCGCCGACCTGTGCCATTACGATGACGAGCGCGGGAGACAGCCCCGATATCGCCCCGCGAAAGCCGCCGGTGAGAGCGATGACCAGGCAGGCGGCGAAGTTCCCGAAGATCACGAGGCCCACGCCCTGGGAGGAATAGGGAGCGAGCGGCCCCGAGAATATCAGACTCCCGTAGGCGACCTGGGCGACCAGCAGCGCGAGGCCCGAGGTGAATCCGGCTGCGAGCGCGGGTACAACCTTCGCCGAGACGGTGTCTGCGCGAAGTTCCGACGCAAGGCTGCGGAGCGGTGCCATCATTTCAGTTCAACCTTCCTGCCCTTCGCCGTGTCACACGGTCAATGGAACCATTCCACCCCACCGGGTGTTCTCGATGACCAAATACTCCACCGACTACCGTAGCCGTTCCCCAACGGTGCGGCGACCCGCGGGTCCGCATCCGACACGACACCTGCCGTGCGCGCTCACCGCGGCCGCTCTTCTGGCCAGCGGCGCGGCGCCGGTGGATGTGCGCGCGCAGATCGTCGTCGAGAACACGCTCGCGTCGGCCTGGACGACCACTGCCGAATGGACCCTGGAAGAGGATTTGCGGATCTGGGGGCCGCCCGATGGGTACCTGGGCGACGTCATCGCCGTGGCTGCCGATTCCCGCGACAACATCTACATCCTGGACGGAATGACGCAGGAGATCCAGGTCTTCGACGGCGGGGGCGGCTTTCTGCGGACGCTCGGCGGACAGGGACAGGGGGCGGGGGAGTTTCGGGAGGCGCTGGGACCCGCCATCGCACCGGGAGACACGCTGTGGGTGGCGGACCAGGGGGCGCCGCGCTATTCGATCTTCGGGCCGGACGGGACGTTGATCGGGACGCGGGCCCGCCGGGCGACCTGGGGCATGATCACGGAGCGTTGCACGATCATGCCGGACGGCAGCTATATGGAGTGGGGGGTGCGCTATCCGAACAGGGAGAGGAGCGACGACCCGTCCGACGTCGACCTTGTCAACTACTATCCGGTCCGGGTATCGCCCGATGCGGAGAAGCAGGACACGCTGCCCCATCTGGAGTTTGTGCTCCAGCTGGCTGATCTGCCATCTGTGGGCCTGCGGCGGCCGGCCTGGTTCGGACCGCGGCTCAAGAGGGCCCTGGGTTGCAGCGACGATGTCTGGTTTGCATCCAGTGGGGAGTACCGGGTATACAAACGCTCCCTGGCCGGTGACACAACCGTGGTGTTCACGCTGGGGGGAGTCAGGCCGGCGCCTGTCGACGAAGCCGACCGCGACGACCTGCGCGCCACCTTCGAACGCTACGCCGACCCCGCCCTGATGAGAGACTACCTGCGAGCCCTGCCGGAAAACAAACCGGTCATCGCGGGGCTCTTCGTGGATGGCGCCGGCCACGTCTTCGTGGTCCCGGAAACCTCACGGGTCGACGCGGGCACGGTCATCGACGTATTCCGCGAAGACGGGTTCTTCCTCGGACGGGCCGCGGTTCCGGAGGCAGTCGGGATCGACGCCAGCAAGGCCTACGCGACCGGGGACTACATCCTCTTCGCCGGTGAGGACGAAGCCGGCACCCCCTATGTGACGCGACTGAGGATTCGGCGATGACGACACCTCGCCCGCATCACTGATTCCGCGGCCGGCGGGACGCCCCCAGCACTCCCACCAGCCCCACGCCGATCCAGATTGCGGACAATGCCGTCCACAACTTCATGGTCGGCAGGAGCGTCCACCCCTCCGTCCAACCGGTCGGGAGCTGCACCCCTCGGTTGAACGAATCTCCACCGACGTACCAGGCTACGAGTTCGATGTTCCGCTCAATCCAGCCGATTTCCCAGACCTCGCCGACGCCCAGCACGACCGCGCCCGCGACCCACAGCCCCGCGGCCCAGAACAGCGGACGCGCCGTCGCGAGCATCAGGGTGCTGGCCACCAGGTAGGCGGCGGTCGCCGACGTGAACGGAGTTGCCCACTCCCACCACGGGGTGGTCCAGCTCACCGACTCCGTGGCGCCGGGCGTGCCCGCGGCAGCTCCTGCCGGGTCGATGATGAGCAGGCGAACCTCGTCGACACCCAGGACGCCGCCGCTCGCCAGCACCGTGAGCGTGACCCACACGAGGGCCGTACCCAGGATCGCCATGAGCCAGACCCATCCGGCCGCCACCTTGAGGAGCGCGTGCCTGCGGTGATCGACGGGCAGTGACCACAGCGGGGTGTCTCCGAACCTGCGCTCGCCCTTCCAGACCGCGAGCGGAAGGAGCAGAGCAGCGAGCACGGCGAAGAAGCCCCACGGGGGCTCGCCGGGATTGAAGACGAACTCACCCACATCTCCTTCGTCAACGATTGCCTGCAGGACCGGTATTCTGGCGAAGGCGACCAGGGCCAGCGAGCCGAGCGCCAATGCCAGGGCTGCCAGGGCGCCCTCGCGGCGGATGGCCAGCCCGACCACACAAAGCTGCTCGATCCACACGTCCTTCATCGCGGGCATACGGCCGACCGTGGAGTCCGTCATGATGCCTCCTTGCCTGAGAGTAGTGCCACTGCGGCTTCGTCCACCGATAAGGGGGCAACCTCGCGAACCGCCGCACCGGCCTGTGACAGGCCGCGCGTAACGGCGTCGCGGTCGCCCCATACCGTCCATTCGATCGCGCGGGCTGCACCGCTGCGCTGGACAACGCGGCCCCCCAACTCCTTCGGCCCCCGCCAGCCCTCGGGAACGTCCGCCCAGTACCGCAGCAGGCTCCCGTGCAGCTCGTGGCGCGGCAGTTGCCCCAGGAGCCGGCCCGCCGCCAGCACGCCCACGTGATCCACCAACGGCTCCACCTCGTAGACTCTGTGGGTGGAGATGACAACGGTGGTCGTGGAATCGGCGAGGTGTTCGCTCAGGATGCTCAGGGTCTCGTCGCGCACCACGTGATCCAGACCGTCCGTCGGCTCGTCCAACAGGAGCAGCGGCGGCCGGTGCGCCAGCGCCAGAACGAGCTGTACGCGCCGGCTCTGGCCCTTCGACAGCGTGTGGCACCTCCGTCCGGGATCGATCTCGTATCTCGCCCTCAACCGACGGGCGTACTCCGCGTCCCAGGACGGGTGGTAGACCGCCTGGTGCTCGAGCAGCCGGCCCACCGTCATCCAGGGGTAGCCGGCCCGGTAGTCCTCCGGCACGTAGCCGATGCCCGCGCGGACCTCGGCGCCCAGATCGGCCGGGTTCCGCCCAAGGACATTCACCGTTCCGGCCTCGTACCGGACGAGACCCATGAGGGTCCGAATCAACGTGCTCTTCCCCGCACCGTTGGGACCCACCAGCACGTATACGGCTCCTTCCGGGACCTGCAGATCCAGGCCGTCCAGAGCCCGCACGGAGCCGAACCGCCTGACCAGGCCCTGTGTCGTCACCGCGAATGGGCCACTGCCGAGGTCGATGGGAAGCGCCGCCGTCACCATGTCCGTCATCGTCCGTCCTCCTTCCTTCCGTCTCCACGAGCACCACCGCCTTCCACCTCCCGCAACGCCACCATCAGGTCAGCCAGCGCGAGTCCGTTCCGCGAGGCGTCGGCCAGGGCTCGCCTCGCCACCTCCCTCGCAAGGCGCGGCCGCTCCTTCTCCTCCGGCCGCACCCCCGGCGCCACGAACGTTCCCTTCCCGTGCCGGACCTGCACCACGCCGTCGCGCTCGAGCTCGGCGTAGGCCTGTGACACTGTCCGGGGATTGACGCGGAGACTCGATGAGAGGTCGCGCACCGATGGGAGCGGGTCCTCGGGACGGAGGCTTCCCCGAACGAGACCGCTACGCACCGCATCCATGATCTGGACGTACAGCGGTCGGCCGTCGGCTTGGCTGAGTCGAATCTTCATGATATCTCAACTGTTGTGGTCATATACAACAGCTACAACAGTATGAGATGTGCCCGGGCGCGTCAAGTGGCTGACTCTATTCTCTCCATCCCGCATGGTCAGGAGCGAAGAGGCCCATCGCAGTGCCCGTGCTGGTCAAAACGCTTCATTCCGGGCAAGTTTCGTCTCGCGCGGATCGTGCAGTCCATCCACAAGGATCACCCTTGAACACGACCATGGCCATTCGCATGCACGAGAGGGGCGGTCCTGACGTGCTCCGTTGGGAAGAGATCGACCTCTCCGACCCGGGACCGGGTGAAGTGCTGGTCCGGCATGAGGCCATCGGGCTGAACTACGCCGACACCTACCATCGTAGCGGGCTGTACCCTTTGCCGTCGCTGCCGGCGGTCCCACTGCCGGCGATTGTCGGGGTGGAGGCGGCCGGCGTGGTCGAGGCGGTGGGACCAGGGACGGCCCGGGACGCGAAACCGGACTGCACCGCCGCTTTCCAGCCCGGTGACCGAGTCGCCTATGGCGACGTGCGGGGTGCCTATTGCGTGCGCAGAGTGGTTCCCGCGAACCGCCTGGTCCGCCTTCCCGACGGTGTCGACTTCGAGCACGCCGCAGCGGCGATGTTGAAGGGAATGACCTCGTGGTACCTCTGTCGGCGCACCCACCGCATAAGGGCGGGCGAGACCGTGCTCGTGCACGCAGCCGGGGGAGCGGTGGGGACGATCCTCTCCCAGTGGTGCAAGGTGCTGGACGCAACCGTCATCGCCACCGTGGGCAGCGCGGAGAAGGGCCGCATGGCGCGGGAGCACGGGTGTGACCACGTCGTCTTCTACGAGGAGGAGGACTTCGTGGAACGGGTGCACGAGATCACGGGCGGCAAAGGCGTACCGGTAGTCTTCGACGGCGTCGGCGCGGCCACCTTCGAGGGGTCGCTGAAGTGCCTCTCCCGCTTCGGCATGATGATTGCTTACGGCAACGCCTCGGGAGTGGTGCCGCCGCTCGACATCCTGCGCCTGACCGCCAAGTGTCTGACCGTGGCCCGCCCTTCCGTCATGGCACATGTGGAGAGCCGGGCCGATCTGGAGGAGGCCGCCGGAGAACTCTTCGGGCATATCGAGGCTCGCCGCATCCAGGTCACCATCGGTCAGCGCTTTCCCCTTGCGCAAGCGGCCGAGGCCCACCGAGCGCTGGAGTCGAGGCAGACTCGGGGATGTACCGTACTGCTGCCATGAGGAACGCGGACCGGCGGTCTCTCTCCGCCGCCCCCGCTCCCCCTCACCTCACCAGCCGAATCCGTACAGGCCCCTTGAGACTCAGCTCGAACGGCGCCTTGTCCGGCCTCGACACCGTCCCCGCCAAATCCCTCTCGTATTCGTGGTAGGCGACCAGCCTGAGTTCTGGATCCCACAGTACGACGCCGGTTGACGAGCCCGTCATGGAACGACGCGTCAGCTTCCCCGCCCGTCCCGTATAGATCCTGACGTCCACCGTGCCCGCAGCGACGATGTGCAGGAGCGCGCGGCCGTCCACCACCGTGTCGCCGACCAGGGTGTAGTCGTACGCCGTCCTGGAAATCACTTCCGTTACGTCCCCGTCGGTGTGCCACCTGAGCGTATCCAGCCAGGTGCCGCCCGGATCCACGACGGTGTCGGGCAAGCGGGGGAAGAGGTCGTACGCGAGCGCTGCGAAGGAAAACACCTCGGCGTCCGGACCCGAGAGTTCGGGAAACGACGTCACTTCGACGACGCCACGCCGGTTCAGCACGAACTCGAGGGTTCTGTCCAGGTAGCCGAGATCCGCAGCCACCGCTGCCTGCATGGGATCCGACAGAGTGCCCTCGAACCCTTCCGCGATCCCCCTGACCCGCATCCCTCCAGCGGCTGTCTCGAAGGACAGGTCCATCCACATCGAATATCCCCCAGCAATCGGCAGGTCTCCGACGGGCGACTTCACCATGCCCGCCACGGTGTCCGCTATCTCGTAGACGGCATACGGCGGGGACGGGAGCCCATAGCTCAGCCAGCCGGGGGGATAGGGGTTGCCCGGGCCTGCACAACCGGCCAGGGCAGCAACTGCGGCAAACATCGACAGGGCTCTCACGCGATCCCGGCTCCACTGGTATGGACGTTGGCATTGGCTCTGCCGCTATCAACTACCTACTTAGGAGCAAATGGTTCCGCCCGACAAGCGCAGATCCCGCCCCGCGTCCGACTGCCCGAGCCCTGGCCGGGCCTGTGCGGGTTTCGTCAGGCAGCAGCACCGTGCACCCGCGCGTCGCCCGCGACTCCAGCGCGCGATGCGCCGCAGCCGCGTCCTTCAGCGCGAATCGCTGCCCCACCGTGACCCGAATGCGCCCGGCCGCAATGTGCCCGAGCAGCTCCCCCGCGGCCTCTTCCAGGTCTTCCCGGCGATCGATGTACGGCTTGAGCGAAGGGCGGGCCACGGTGAGTCCCCTGGCGCTCAGACGCAGGAGATTGAGCGGGGGCACCGCGCCCGAGGCGTTGCCGAAGGTGATCATCATGCCGAAGCGGGCAAGGCACTTCATCGAGCCGTCGAAGGTGGCCTTCCCGACCCCGTCGAAGACCACGGGGACTCCCTCGCCCCCGGTGATCTCGCGCACCCTCTCCACGAAGTCCTCTTCCTTGTAGAGGATGACGTGGTCGCAGTCGTGCGCCCGCGCCACGCGGCCCTTCTCGGCACTGCCCGCGGTGCCGATCACGGTCGCGCCCAGCGCCTTGCACCACTGGCTGAGTATCGTGCCCACTCCACCCGCCGCCGCGTGGACAAGCACGGTCTCGCCCTCGCTCAGGCCGTAGGTGCGGCGGCAGAGGTACCAGGACGTCATCCCCTTCAGCATGGCCGCCGCCGCCGTCTCGGAGTCGACCCCGTCGGGGATCGGCACCAGCTGGTCCACGGGCATCACCCGCCGCTCGCAGTAGGCGCCCAACCCGAACCCGTATGCGACGCGGTCGCCGGGCCGGAAGGATGGTCCTGCTGCGGCTGTGGGCCCTGATCCGGCCACCGGCCCCGCTCCACCCGGCGGCCCGGCTCCGGCCACCGACCCCGCTCCACCCGGCGGCCCCACCGCCTCCACCACCCCCGCGGCTTCCATCCCGATCGCAGTCGGCAGCGAAGGGACCGGGTAGAGCCCGCTCCGATGGTAGGTGTCGATGAAATTCAGCCCGACGGCTTCGTGCCGGACGAGCACCTCGCCCGGTCCCGGGTCCGGCACCGCCACTTCTTCCCAACGGAGCACCTCGGGGCCCCCAGGCGCGTGGATGCGGATGGCCATTGTCTTGCTCATAGGTCGGACTCCCGGGGCTGGGCCCAGTCAGTTCGTCAACCGGATCCGCGTGGTTCCGGTCGTGCTCATTGGGAAGGACCCCATGCCAGGTACAGACGTGGTGCCCTCGAGCTCCCGTTCGGCCTCTTCGTAGACGGGCAGTCCCCGTTCGGTGTCCCAGAGAATGAAGCCGACCTGCGAGCCCTCCATATCCTGCGTAATCGCCATGCCGCCCTGGTCAACCGTGGCCTCGGCCGCCACTTCACCGGTCATCGCAAAGTTGAGGAGTGTTCGGCCGTCCACCACGGTGTCTCCCACGAGCGTGAAGGTGAGGATCCCGGTCGATGTCGTTTCCATAGACTCCGCATCCGTGGTCCATGTCACCGTATCCACCCAGATTCCGCCCGTTTCGACCACGTGGTCGGGAAGAGGGGGAAACATCTCGTGCGCGATGGCCGCGAAGGGAGACAGCTGCGCCAGCTCGCCGGAGAGCTCCGGCAGCGATGCCACCTCGACGGCGCCCCGTCGGCCGATCACGAACTCGAGGTTCCCGCTGACCGCGTCGGCGCCCACGGATTGGGTCCCTGTCATGGGATTGTTCATGGAGGCTTCGAAGGCGTCCACGGTACTCGTCACCCGAACGCCACCGGCATCTCTTGCAAAGGTCATCCCGAGGGTCGCGGAGGTCACGCCGCCGATCACCATGTCGCCCCCGGGGGTCGTCATGCTGATCGACATGGAGTCGGAAAAGTGGTAGTTCGCCATCGGCGGCGACGGAACTTCGTAGGCCAGCGGACGGGCGGGTGCGGGGCCGCCGCCGTATCCGGCACAGGCGGCGACGGTTCCGGTCGCGATAATGGCAAGCAGGTTTCTTCTGTTCATGATTCCTCTCGTGAGTGATCGAGCCAGTCTGGTCAATGGCCGAGCCGCACCGTGCCGCTCGTCCGCAACCCTAACGTTACGTCAGGGTCCCTACCCGGCTTCAAATCCCGTTTCGCGGTGGGTTCCGTCGCAGAACGGCCTGGTTGACGACGCGCCGCAGCGGCAGAGCGCCCCCTTCGTGCCCTGCGCGGTGGCCCCGTCCGCCGCCACCACCGTGAGCGGCCCCCGTACCAGCAACGGCCCGTTCGTGGCGCAGACGATCAGCACGGGGTCGTCCTCGCCGGCCTCGTCCCCACCCGGCACCAGCCGCCCCCCCAGGATCACCCCGGGATCGTCGAACCCGACGGCCTTGTGCGATCCGTCGCAAAAGGGCTTGTTCCCGGAATGGCCGCACCGGCACAGCGCCACGTCATCGGTGTCGGCCACGATCTCGCCGTTGACCTCGACCTGAATCCTCCCGGTCAGGCAAAGGGGGCCGCCGGGCGGGACCTCCGCCAGGTTGCCGCGTGGCAGGCCCTCGGCCGGCTGGCCATCCGCACCCGAGGCCGCCTGGCCACCTCCGTCCGAGGCCGCCCGACCGCCCGCGCCTGCTCCGTCCGTCGCTCCGTCATTCATCTCCGAAGTCTCCTCACATTCGCCGGTATCGTGGTCCGCTTCCGCCCTCGCGCGGCGCCCACCTGGGCCCGAGCACGTCGGTCGCCTTGCAGTCGACGCAGTTGGGCGCGTTGACGACAAGCCGTTCGCCGTCGAGCTCGTACACGCCCGCCGGGCACATGTGAACGTACATCTCCGCCACTTCCGGGGGCACCTGCTCGCCGACGGTCAGGTGGGACGGAATGTCGTCCCGTGTCTGGTTTCCGCTCCTGAAGACGGCGTCCACCTTGGACACGGCGAGCGGCCCGGCAGCGGCCGGCGCCCCACCCTCGCCCGCGCTCGGCCCGCCGGCGCCCGGCCCGGACTCGCCCGCGCCCCCCGCACCGCGCCCCCCCGCCGGCACCAACACCTTCGGCTCCTCCGCGTCCGTCCCGGTGTGGATCCTGCCGCCGGGAATCCGGCCTCCCGTCACCGTTGCCAGCGACGCCTTCGCCCCGCCCAGGACGAATCCGCTCTTGAACGCCAGGCGCATGTTGCGGTTCCGCTTCAGGTCCCCGGCGATGAACGAACGGTCGACCGCCTGCGTGTAGGAGGCCAGGGCGGTCTCGGACACGTCGTCCGCCTTCAGCGCCGCGTAGATCGCGCGTGCCGCAAGGACGCCCGAGTGCATCGCGTAGTGGATCCCCTTCAGGGACGCGACGTCCACGTACCCGGCGGCGTCGCCCACGATGCAGATCCCGTTGCCGTGCCTGCGCGACGGCAGGGAATGGTACCCTCCCTCGGGTATCGTCTTTGCGCCCCATTCCACCATTTCGCCGCCCGCCAACATCCCGGAAAAGAGCGGGTGATGCTTGAGCCGCTGCAGCAGCGAATGCACGTCGAGCCGGGCGTTGCCATAGTCGAGACTGACAACCAGGCCGAGCGCCACCAGGTCGTCGGCGAGCGGATACGCGAACGATCCGCCGAAGCCGTCGCTGATGAGCGGCCACCCCATCGTGTGGACGATCCGGTTCAGCGGCTTCCGCACCTCCCAGAGCTCCTTCACGCCCAGCGAGTAAATCTGCGGATTCGCCGACTCGATCCCCTGCCACTCGAGGTACGCCTGCGAAAGCGTGCCCCGCGTCCCCTCGGAGAGCACGGTCACGCGCGCGGTGACGTCCACCGGGGGCATGTAGTTGCCGCCGCCCGGCTGTCCGTCGCGGTTCAGGCCGCGCGGCGCCGTCCGCACCCCGATCACGTCCTCGCCGTCCACCAGGAGGCCGTCCGCCGGGAAGCCCGGGAGGATCATCACTCCAAGTTCCTCGGCGCGCTTGCCGAGCCACCTCACGACTTCCGAGATGGACGCGATGTGGTTGCCGTGGTTGCGCATTGTCGGCGGCGCGGGGATGCGCACATGCCTCCGCTCGGTCAGGAAGTACACGGCCTCGCGCTCGACGGCGCGACGGAAGGGAAAGTCCGACACGTCCATCCCGGGAAACAGCTCCCGGAACGACCTCGGATTGATCACCGCGCCGGAGAGGTTGTGGTCTCCCAGGCCGTCGGCCTTCTCCAGCACGCCGATCTCGACGTCTCCCACACCGTCGCCCGCCTCGTTCCCCCCCGCAACCAGCCGCGCGAGCTCGATCGCACCCGCCAGACCCGCCGGCCCGCCGCCCACGAAGACCACGTCCAGGGGCACGGATTCGTCGTCCGGCTCCTCGCGAACGATCAGCTTGTCCAGGGGCAGGCCGGGCATGTGCCCGACCGGGTGAATGAGGCTGCCGGGTGCTGCGTCGGCCACTGCGACTCCTGTCGGTTGGGGGTGCGCGCTCCACTGGACCGCGCTATTAACTTACCCACATGAAACGATCCGCACCCACCACACTCGGCGAGCTCAAGGCCGACGGCTACCGCTCCCGGTCCGTCAGGGACGAGCTTCGCGACAACCTCATCCGCAAGCTCGAGGCCGGCGAAGAGCTGTTTCCCGGCATTTGGGGCTACGACGACTCCGTCATCCCGCACCTCTCGAACGCCATCCTCTCCCGTCACGACTTCATCCTGCTCGGGCTCAGGGGACAGGCCAAGTCCCGGATCCTGCGCCAACTCGTCAGCCTCCTCGACCCGGGCATCCCGGTGGTCGCGGGGAGCGAGATCAACGACGATCCGCTGGCGCCGATCTCCAAGTACGGACGCACCATGGTCGCGGACCACGGGGACGACACGCCCGTCGAGTGGCTCGGGCGCGAACAGCGCTACCTGGAAAAGCTCGCCACCCCCGACGTCACGATCGCCGACATCATCGGGGACCTCGATCCGATCAAGGCGGCGCGCGGGGGCCACATCCTGTCCGACGAGCTGACCATCCACTACGGGATGCTCCCGCGCGCGAACCGCGGGATCTTCGCGATGAACGAGCTGCCGGACCTGTCGCCGCGCATCCAGGTGGGCCTCTTCAACATCCTTGAGGAGGGCGATGTGCAGATCAAGGGATACCCGGTGCGGCTGCCTCTCGACCTGCTGATCGCCTTCACCGCGAACCCGGAGGACTACACCGCGCGCGGCAAGATCATCACGCCGCTCAAGGACCGGATCTCGGCGGAGGTGCGTACCCACTACCCGCGGACCTTCCACGTGGCCATTGAGATCACCGCCCAGGAGGCGTGGGTCGCGCGCAACGGCCGCCCCCTGGAGATCCCCCCGTTCGTGGCCGCGGTCGTGGAGCGGGTCGCCATTCTGGCACGCATGGATGACCGGATCGACCAGCGCAGCGGGGTCAGCCAGCGCATGTCCATCGCGGTTCTGGAGACGGTCGTGTCCAGCGCGGAACAGCGGGCGATACGCCGGAACGAGGACGAGGTCGTGCCCAGAATCGGGGACGTGTACGCGGCGCTGCCCGCGATTACCGGCAAGATGGAGCTCGAGTACGAAGGCGAGTTGCACGGGGCCCGGAGGATCGCCGTGGACCTCATCACGACGGCGGCCGGCACCACGTACGGCGACCCCGCGGAGGGCGCCGATGTCAGCTCGATCGTCGACTACTTCGAGTCGGGCGGCGTCATGCAGGTCTCCGAAGACGCGTCAGCGGCCGCGTGTGTCGCGGGCTTCCAGCAGGTGCCCGGACTGCTCGAGCTGACGAAGACGCTGGGCTTCGCGCCAGAGGGTAGCTCCGACGGCCTGAAGGCGGCCGCGGGCGAACTCATCCTCGAGGGACTCGTCTCCGGACGTCAGCTCTCTCGGACGCGAGGCGGGGGATACCGCGCGGCGAACCCCTGAGCGGTCCGCGCGCCAGGCGCCGGACCAGCCGCACTCCGATCTTCTGCTGGGCGACGGGCAGGGCGACGCCGTCCAGACGGTCGGGATCGATCCAGACGGCGGATGTGCCCCCAGGCATGGCGGACGCGTTGTCGGCGGCGTCATCACAGCGCACGATCACGGGGTGGTAGGTCGCGTGAAAGTGGCTGAAGGTGTGCTTGACGGGGACCGGATGAGCGACCGGGTCGCCGGACAGGCCGAGAGTGGCGAGGAGTTCCAGAGCGGCGGCGGGGAGGGGGCCGGGGGGGGGGGTGGTGGGGGGGGTGGGGGGGGGGGGGGGGAAGGGGGGGGGGGGGGGGGCGCCGGGGGCGGCGGTGGCGCCCGCCGGGTGGCGGTGGATCTCGGCGGTCGGGAATTCCCACATGCCCGCAAGGAGGCC
>MKWU01000260.1_pt1 | contig 99279 bp, 90 predicted proteins | sample 809101 | NCBI WGS metagenome assembly MKWU01 (sample SAMN05860141, study PRJNA318959) | sponge metagenome | host: Aplysina aerophoba | place: Slovenia: Piran, Adriatic Sea, Gulf of Piran | collected 2013-05-07
GAGCCCAGATCGCTTCATCGTGATGAACCCGGGGTTCGCCGTCATGGTGAGCCCAGATCGCTCCATCGTGATGAACCCGGGGTTCGCCGTCATGGTGAGCCCAGATCGCTCCATCGTGATGAACCCGGGGTTCGCCGTCATGGTGAGCCCAGATCGCTCCATCGTGATGAACCCGTGCGAGGACCTGGCCTACGTTCGTTTGCTGCTGTTCGGTGACACCGCTGGAGTCGCCGCTCTGGGCGCCCGCCGAGCCGATCGTAAAGGTCAGGGCAAGCACGCCCGCCATCGCGGCAGCGAGAAGTGCAACCAGCAATCGGCCTCTGCGTCCCCTGACGGGAGTTCGTCTGCGTCGATGATTCTGGATCGGTGCTTCTACTTCGTTGTCAGCCATGCCGTCACTCCTTTCGGGAGGGGGAAGTCGGGCACTTCAGACTCTGACGAGTGATGCTGAATACCTCCTAAGACAAACCTGAAATTACGTTGAGATTCACTCACCGCTTGCGCGACAAAGCAAACAACCCGTGAACATTTGGAGTCATTGAGGCGCTGTGTTCAGCCGGCCTCGGAGTGGGTGACGGGCTCTTCGCCCATCCACTCACGCAGGGTGTTCTTCAGCTTCGTCTGCTGGATGAACAGGTCGTGCTCTGGACCGGCAGGATCGTCCGACTGGGGGGCCTTCAGGTAGAACGACAGCCACTCCTGCACGCCGCCGTGGCCGGCGCGCTGGGCGAGGTCCAAGAACAGCGCCAAGTCGAGCACGATCGGTGCCGCAAGGATCGAATCACGGCACAGAAAGTCGATCTTGATCTGCATCGGGTAACCGAGCCATCCGAAGATGTCGATGTTGTCCCAGCCCTCTTTGTTGTCGCCGCGGGGCGGGTAGTAGTTGATGCGCACCACGTGATCGATCTCGCTGTAGAGATCGGGGTAGGTCTCGGGCTGCAGGATCGTGTCGAGGACGCCCAGTTTGGACGTCTCTTTCGTCTTGAAGTTCTCGGGATCGTCGAGCACCTCGCCGTCACGGTTGCCCAAGATGTTGGTGGAATACCAGCCGCGCAGGCCCAGCATCCGGGCCTTGAGGCCCGGCGCCACCAGCGTTTTCATGAGCGTCTGGCCGGTCTTGAAGTCTTTGCCGGCGATGGGGACGCCACGACGCTGCGCCAGCTCGGTCATCACCGGAATGTCGACCGCCAGGTTCGGGGCACCATTTGCGAATGGCACGTCGCTCATGAGCGCCGCGTAGGCGTAAAGCTGACTCGGCGAGATGTTGTCATCGTCGGCGGCGAGCCCCGCTTCGAATGCCTCAACCGTGGCGTGCACCTCGGTGGGCTCCTGATAGGCCTCCGTCGAACCGCACCACACCATCACCAACCGGTCGCATTCGTTCTCGGCCCGGAAGCGCTCGATGTCATCCATCAGCGCCTGTGCCGCGTCCAGCTTGCTCATCGGAGGCTTCGTGCGGGTGCCTTCAAGCCGGCTCACCCAGCGGGGGTCGAACACGGCGTCCATCGCCACGATGCCTTCCAGCTCACGCGAGATCACGCCGAGATCACGTTCTTCCAGCACCCCTGCTGTGCGGGCGCCCTCGAGTGCGTTGGGCGTGATGGGGTCCCAGCCGCCGAAGACGAGATCGTCGAGCTCGGCCAACGGCACGAAGTCGCGGATCAGCGGATTGCGGCCGTCGGCCCGGCCGCCGAGGCGGATATGGGCCATCTGGCTGACCGAGCCAATGGGCGCCGCCAGCCCGGCCCGTGCAGCGAGGACTCCCGCGATGAACGTGGTGGCCACCGCGCCCATGCCGGGCGTCAGCACGCCGAGCTTGCCCGTAGCGGGCGCGATCTGAGGTTGGTTCATAGCAAGAACGCTACGTGCAGCCGGGCCGGGCGGGCTCAGGCGGCCAGCGGGGCCGTAGGCGTGAATTCGACGTCGAGGTGCTTGACGCCGTGGATGAACGCCGCCTGCAAGGTGTCGGGCTCGTCGACCGCGACGATGTCGGGCAGCCGGTTGAACAGCTCCCGGTACATCACCGTCATCTCACGACGTGCCAGATGCGCGCCCAGGCAATAGTGCGGGCCAGGACCGCCGAAGCCGTACTGGGGGTTCGGGTCTCGCAGAACATCGAACTTGAAGGGGTCGTCGAATACAGCGGGGTCGCGGTTGGCGGCGACGTAGAACATCGCGACCTTTTCGCCCTCTTGCATCTCTCGCCCCTCGAAGACGAAGTCGCGGGTGACGGTGCGCCGCATGTAGCCCACCGGGCTGGACAGCCGCACGATCTCTTCGACAGCAGTCGGCGCGATGCCCTCGAAGTCTGCGGCCCAGATGGCCCGCTGATCGGGATGTTCGGTGAGATAGCTCAGCCCCCATGAGATGGCATTGCGCGTGGTCTCGTTGCCGGCCACCACCAGCAGGACGAAGAAGCTGGCGAGGTCGGCGTCGCTGAGCTGATCGTCGGGCAGCTCGGCATTGACGAGCACGCTGGTGAGATCGGTGCCGTCACCGCCGCGTTTCGCCTGGGCGACCTCCTTCATCAACTCGGCCAACTGCCCGCCGGCGGTGAGCAATGCGGTCAAGAAGTCGAAGTCCTCGGGCTGGTACTCAGGATCGGAGATGCCCAGGATGACGTTGCTGGCCTCGAACACGCCCTGGTACTCCGACCGCGGTATGCCCATCAGGTCGCACACGATCTTGAGCGGGAGCGCCGCGGCCACCTCGGTCACGAAATCGCAGCTGCCCTTCTCGCACACAGAGTCCACGATCTCCGCCGCTGCCGCCTGAACCCTGCCGTCGAGATCGGCCAGCATCTTGGGCGTGAAGCCCTTGGCGACGAGGCGCCGCAGCCGGGCGTGGCGCGGGTCGTCCATGGCGATCATGGAGCTGAAGAACTCGGTGAACTCCGGTGGCGCATCCAGCATGGTGATGCCGGCAGCCGAGCTGAACACCTCGGTGTTGCGCGAAACCGCGGCGATGTCGGCGTGCCTGGTGACACACCAATAGCCAGGACCCGGCTTGACGACTTCGTCGTCGTAATCGGGCTCTTCGAACCAGTCCAGCGGGGCCTCGGCATGGTGTCGAGCGATCACCGCATCGATGACATCGGCGGGCTGCTTCCAGAACCACGCCTCCATCATGTTCGGCACATCGGTGTTCCACTGGCGCATGGCAGCACGGTAGCGCCGCGCCGCGAACCGCAGGCACGGCCCGCGCGCCAAGGCGCGACAGTCCGGGCCGCACGCGGGGCCATCTGGCACGATGTACCGCCGTGACAGCCCAGCCAATACCCCGCGAAAGCCCGCAGCTGAACTACATCGTGCACGGAGCGGGGGCGATCGGATGCGTACTGGGTGCCCGGCTGACCCAGGCAGGGCGCTCGGTAGCACTCATTGCGCGAGGCGACCATCTGGCCGCTTTGCAGCACACGGGGCTGCACATCTCGGGTTACACCGAAGGCCACTTTCGACTGCCTGCGGCCCGCCGAGCCCACGAGCTGTCGATCGATTCGAACACCGTCGTGCTGCTGGCCATGAAGACTCAGCACACCTTCGAGGCGATCGAACAGCACCGTGAGCTGTACGACGACGTGCCGCTGTTCTGCTTTCAGAACAGCGTCACCAACGAGGAATGGCTGACTGAGCAGGGCTTTCGGGCCTACGGCGTCATGGTGCGAATCGGTGCTCGTATCGACGAGCCAGGCGTGGTCACCCACACCGGTGCTCGCCGGGCTCAGATCGGATGCTGGCCCACCGGCTCCGACGAACTGTGCGCGGCGGTGGTTGACGACTTTGTTGCGGCAGACATGCGCGCTTCGGTCGACGACAACGTTTCTGTCGCCAAGTGGGGAAAGCTGGTGCTGAACCTCACGAACGCGTTCTCGGCGCTGATCGACCTGCCGGTGCAGGAGTGGTTCTGCGACGAAGAAACCCGCTTCTTCATGGCCGACCTGCAAGAAGAAGCAGCAGATGTGCTGGATGCGGCGGGGATCTCGCCGATCATGGACGACGGCAAGGATTTGCGCGCGTGGATCGAGCGCATGCGCATTCCGGGCCGGCGCGAGCCTCGCGGTGATTCAGATCCGGTGATGCACAGCTACCCGTCCACCTGGCAGGACTTGCATTTCCGGCGTCCCACCGTCGAGGTGGAGCACTTCAACGGCCGAATCTGCGAGCTCGGCGAGAAGTTCGGCATTGACACGCCGCTGAACCGGACGCTGAACGAGCTGTGCCAGGACGCCGCCGCCCGCCGCCTGGGACCGGGCACTGAGACCGTGGCATCGCTGCGCGCCGCCGCCCTGCGCTGATGCCGGTGCCCGGGGCGGGATTCGAACCCGCACGCTCCCGAGGGAGCCGAGGGGTTTAAGCCCTCTGCGTCTGCCAGTTCCGCCACCCGGGCCAGCCAGCGCGGCCGCTACGTCCGCACCTCCCATCATGCTCGCTCGCAGACCCGATCACGATGCGGTGTCGCTCAGGCGGCCTCGGCTGCCCGCCACAGCTCGTCATACACCGGCCCGGCGGTTTCGGCTTCCCGCCACAGTTCATCGCGCACCGGCCCGGCGGCATCGACGCCCAGTTCGTTGCTGACCACGATGCCCTCGATGGCATCGGCCACGACAGCGCCGAACGGGCGTCCTCGCACGCGCACGGCGACCACGCAATCGCCCGACGGAGTGCGCTGGATGGAGCGGTCGAGCTCGTCGGAACGGGGCGGGCTCTGAAAGCTCGGAGCGGTGAGACCCAGCGAACGAGCCGTCATGGCGAGCGCTCGCACCGTCAAGACGAACCGGCCGGAAGGGTCGGGGGCAGGGCCGCCGGCATCTCGCTGGGCGCGCACTGAGGCGCTCCCGGCACGGTGCGGCCGGCTGCGGGCGGGCGAGGCATCGACCAGCCGGAGCGGTGCGGGTGGGTGGGTTCGGGGTGTAGCTGGCATGTGCCCAGCATCACCGGGGGGTGTGACATCAAACGGGCGACACCCTGTCAGCGAGTCGGGTGAATGCTGCAGCCCCGCGGCTACGGCCACAATGGACCGAGATGGCAAACGCCGCCCCCGGAATGCTCCCTGCCCAGCAGGTCACGCTCGACGCGATCCGCACGCCCGGACCCGAACGCCCGACGTACGCCGGCGATTTCGCTGCCGAATTGCGAAACCGGGCTGAGTCTGCGCTGGCCGAACTGGTCGACCCGGCTCACGACATCAACAGCCGTGGATTGTGGGTGCGCAAGCGAGATCTGGCGGGCGTCTTCGGCTGCGAAGCACGGCACCTCGCCGAAGCCGACGCCCCCTTTGCATGGACCGTGCCCATCGCCCGCGGCATCGTGCTTCACAAAGCAGTCGAGCTGTCCACCCATCGGCGATTCGAACCCGAAGACGCCGTCGACGCCGCCCTCGAACGTCTCGTGGCCGACAACGACAACCTCGGCAGCTTCCTGGCCGATGCATCCGACGGTGAGCTCGCGGACCTGACGGCCAACTGCGTCGCGCTGCTCACACGCTTCAGCGAGACGTTCCCGCCGATGCAGCGTGCATGGAGGCCCACCGCCGAAGTCTCCGCCCGCGCCCGGCTGTGCGGCGGGGCCTTCGTGCTCGTCGGCAAGTACGACCTGACGCTGGGATCGCCGGCGCCGCTGGGCGGACCCGACGGCCGCCAGCGCGCCGGCAAGGTCATCATCGACCTCAAGACCGGCTCGCGATCACCGACCGACCCCGAGGACCTCCGGTTCTACGCACTCGTCGAGACCCTGTCGATCGGCGTGCCCCCGCTGGGCATCGGCTCGTTCTACGTCGCCGAGGGACGCCTCGAGCACGAGACAGTCACCGCAGGAGTGCTCGACAGCGCCCTGCGCCGGACAGTCGATGGCATCGGCCGGCTCATCGCTCTCCGCCGAGGCGATCACGAACCCAGCCGGGTTCCCGGGCCGCCATGCCGTTGGTGCCCGATCTCAGCCGAATGCAGGCCGGGTCAGGAGTGGTTGTCGGACCCCGACGACTGAGCGATGCCGCCGCTGCGGGCAGATCGCAGCCCTGCCGCCATGTCATCACGGCGGGCTCGCCATTCTTCGGTGGTCAGGCCGAAGCGCACATGGTCTTCCCAGACTCCGGCGATCTGGATGTATCCCTGCGCGATCCCTTCCGAGCGCAGCCCCAGCTTTTCCACCACGCGCAAACTGGCAGCGTTGCGCGGCATGATCGACACCTGCACCCGGTGCAAGCCCGCCTGATCGAAGGCGAATCCGAACACCGCCAGCAGCCCTTCGGCGACCAGTCCCTTGCCCGCCAGCCGCTCGTCGATCCAATAGCCCACATGGGCGCTCTGGAACGCCCCGCGCGCCACGTGCGAGATGTTGATCTCGCCGCAGAACCAGCCCTCATGCCACAGGCCGAAGTCGAACGCCGTCCCCAGCGAGCGTTCGCGTTCACGCACGCGGCAGCGATTGGTAAACGCCTGCGGGTCGCGCGACGGATCAGGCACGCCTGCGGGCGGCCGGGGCTCCCATTTCACAAGCCAGTGACGGCAGCGTTCGCGGACTTCGTTCCATTGGGCGAAGTCCGACGGCACGAGCGGGCGAAGCTCGAGCCGCTCGGTACGCAGACGACTCACGCCTCGCACAGTACTGGCGCGCCGCCGCCGCTCACCGAGCGGCATCAGCGTCTCCCCCGACATCTGGGTTATCCAGCGCCAGACGGAGTTCGGCGGCTGGGCTGGCCTGCGCTTCGCGGAGCTCAGCCGCTGGGCTGGCCTGCGCTTCGCGGAGCTCAGCCGCTGGGCTGGCCTGCGCTTCGCGGAGCTCAGCCGCTATGCCGTCGAGCAGGTCGCGCTCGCGCACCACGCACTCGTCGATCTCCCAGTGACGCATCACCGCCACCAGAATGCAGCAACCGCCCACGATCACTGGGGCACGGTCGACATGCAGGCCCGGATTGTGCACGCGATCAGCCAACCGCTCGGTGGCCAGCGTGCGGAAGACGTCCTCGGCCGCGGCCCTCGTCAGCACGAACCCGTCGATGATCTCAGGATCGTAGGGATCGAGGCCGATCTCGACCGCGGCCACCGTCGTGGCAGTCCCGGCAACGCCAAGGAGCGTGGCCCCCGAAGCGCCCCGGCCGATGACCGGATGCTCCCGATCGATGTCGTCGAGATGCAGGCGAGCAACCGAGATCGCTGAGCTCAACTCTTCAGGCCGAGGGGGATCCGACGCCAGGAACCTCTCGGTCCACCGCACAGAGCCCATGTCGACTGAGGTCGCGGCCTGCACCCCAGCGCTCGCAGAAAGCGCGCCGTAAGCGAATTCCGTCGACCCCCCGCCGATGTCGAGTACGAGTGCAGCGCCATGTTGGACGGCCTCGAGATCGGTCGTGGCGCCGGCAAATCCGTACGCTGCCTCGCTCACGCCGTCCAGCAGCTCGACCTCAGTGCCGAGCGCCTCGCTTGCCCGCTGTAGGAATTCTCCGCCGTTTGCAGCATCGCGGGCAGCGCTGGTCGCCACGGCCCGCACAGCGGTTGGGTGGCGGTGCTCAATGATCTCGCGGTACTCCCCCAGCGCGTCAACCACACGGCCAATCGCGTCGTCGCGAAGCCGACCAGCCGCATCGATTCCCCGCCCGAGTCCGGTGATCCGCTGCAGCCGCTGCCCCAATCCGTCCCCGTCGTCGATGAGCAGGCGCGTGGTGTTCGTGCCGCAGTCCACGACGGCGACCGGGTCGGGCCCAACGCGGCGGGATGCAGCCCCAGCGGTCACCAGACCGGCCCGTCATCGCTCAACCGTTCCAGCACCCAGTCGCCGACGGGGTCGTCGCCGCCGGCCAGCCGGTAGGCGAGGTGGGCGTGAAGACACTTGACGCCTCGCGCCGTTCCCCCGACACCGCCGGTCGGGCGCGGTCCAAGGTGGTCGCCGGGCATCAGCGCGTCCCGTTCGGCGGCATAACGGCTGTGCGCCGCGGCGAGCGACTCAGCGTCCACGGCGGATTCGGCCGCCCTGACGCCGCCGCCGCCCTCAAGCTGGGACACCCGCCGGCGCAAGTCGACATCGACCAGCCAGTAGCGGGTGGGCATGGGACGCCCGTCGTCGAGCAGCGGAGCATTGGCGATCACCGCCGGTCGCCCGTCGTCGTGGGCAACGACCACATCGAAGGCGCACTGGGGCAGGCGGCCGAGCAAGGCCGCAACCGCGTCTACTTGAGCGGATGTCTGGGGTGCGCCGGGGGCGCAACGGACTAGCAACGCCCGAGAGGAGTCGCGACAGCGAGCCCTCAGCCTTGGCGGCGCTTGCGCCTGCGACGACGGTTGAACAGGAAGAGGGCCACCACCGCAACCGGAGCCAGGATGCGCTTGAGCATGGGCCTGCCCGCCGTTTCGAGCAGGTCGACCGGCTCCGGCTCAGCCATCTCGATCTGGCGCGGTCCGGACGACGCGGGCGCATCTGCGGCCTCGGCATCCGTCTCGGCACCATCGGAAGAAGCACCGTCAACCGAAGCGTCGGCATCGTCCGACTCGCCCATCTCGGACAGTTTCTGTTCGAGCGAGTCCACGAACTGACCGATGAGCTTCTCGGTGACGTCGGCCATCACGCCGCGGCCGAACTGCGCCACCTTGCCGGTGACCTTGAGGTCGGTGGCGATCGACACGACTGTGCCATCGCCGTCGGGAGTCATCTCGGCGGTCACTTCGGCGGCTGCATTGCCTGCACCGCGCGAATCGCGGCCAGTGGCTTCGAGCACGATCCGGCGGTTGGCCTCGTCGAGCTCAACGAATTTCGCCGAGCCCTTGTACTGCGCCGTGATCGGGCCCACCTTGATCTTCACTCCGCCCTTGAACTCATCGCCGTCGACCTCGGTGAGCTGCGCGCCCGGCATGCACGGCGCGATGAACTCGACGTCGGTCAGCGTGCTCCACGCCTGCTCGACAGGTATGCCGACACGGAATTCACTCTTCAGCTCCATCGGCGCAGATCCTCCACGGTGTCGATGTCATCGGGTAGCCCTTCGCAGGCTACCGGCACCACGATTTCCGGAAATCGCCGAATCAGCGTCCGTGCGCCCTCGTCGCCGTCGCACAGCAGCAGCGGCCAGACCTCGCGTGCCAGCCTGACCGGGTTACCCCGCCGCCCTCCGTAGGTGGCAACGGCGATGCGGCCCTCGCTGGCAGCAACAGCCCGCCACGCGGCAGACGTCACGAACGGCTGGTCGGCGAGCCCCACGACCACTGCCTCGTGGCCTGCATCCCACGCCCAGCGAGCAGCACAGTGCACCGACGAGGCGATGCCCGTTTCCCAGCGCTCGTTCGCAATCACGGCAATGACGCCGCCGGCCTCGGCCAGCACTTCGGAGAGATCCACCGCCCCGGTCACGACGACGACTGCGTCAAGCCCCGCTCCGCACAGCGCGTCCAGCGAACGGCTGACGACGCTGCGGCCCTCAATGGTGGACAGCAGCTTGTGCTCCGACCCAGCGAACCGGGTCCCCGCACCTGCAGCCAGCATCACCCCCGCCGTAGTCACTGGCCGACAACCCCGAGCTCGACTAGTACGAGCGCGGCAAACCGAGCACCTTGGACGACACGAAGTTCAGGACCATCTCCTGGCTGACAGGAGCGATCTTCATCAGCCGCGCCTCTCGCCAGTAGCGCTCCACGTCGTACTCCTTGGCGTAGCCGAAACCGCCGTGGGTCTGCATTGCCCGATCGGCGCACTCGAACGCCGCCTCCGAGGCCAAGTACTTGGCCAGATTGGCCTGCTCGCCACAGCTCAGGCCGTTGTCGTAGCGCCACGACGCATCGCGCACCACCAGTTCGGCGGCGTGCAGGCGGGCGTGGCTGTCGGCCAGGGGAAAGGCGATGCCCTGGTTCTGACCGATCGGGCGCCCGAAGATCACTCGGCCTTTCGCATACTCCGCGGCGCGGCGCAGCGCGACGCGGCCGATGCCCAACGCCTCACCGGAGATCAGGATTCGCTCGGGATTCAGGCCGTCGAGGATGTAGCGGAAGCCTTCGCCTTCCTCGCCGACGCGGCGGTCCACCGGCACCCGCAGGCCGTCGTAGCGGACCTCGCACGACACCACCGCGTTGCGGCCCACCTTGGGGATCGGGGTGATGTCGACCGCCGGGTCCTGCAAGTCCACCAGCAGCAGGGTCATGCCCTGAGTCGGGCCGTCGCACAGCTCCTTGGGCGTGGTGCGCACCAGCAGCAGGCACACGTCGCAGTAGGGCGCTTTGGTGGTCCACACCTTGGCGCCGGTGATCACGTACTCGTCGCCGTCACGCTCAGCGCGGGTGCGAATCGATGTGGTGTCGGTGCCGGCGTCGGGCTCGGTGACCCCGAACGCGGCGTGAATGGAGCCATCGGCCACCCCTGGCAGGATCTCCTTGGCCAGAGCCTCTGAGCCGTATTTCCGCACCGGCTCCATGCCGAAGATCGACAGGTGAAGCGCCGAGCAGCCGTTCATGGCGGCGCCGCTGGCGGCCACCTCCTCGAGCACGATCGACGCCTCGGTGATGCCTTGGCCGCCGCCGCCGTATTCCTCTGGAATGGCTATGCCGACCCAGCCGCCTTCGGCCATGGCGTTGTAGAAGTCCCAGGGGAATTCGTGCTGCTCGTCGCGCTCGCGCCAGTATTCATCGGGGAAGTCGGCACAGACGCGCCGTACGCCCTCGCGGATTGCCTCGTGGTCCTCGTTCTGCGTGAAGTCCATTTCGGTGACGCTACCGGGCGGTCGTGGTGCGAATCCGAGCCCGGGATGGACGGGGGCAGGCGCACCCATGCTCGGACAGGCGCAGCGCCGCCCGCTGCAAGGTGGATGGGCTTTGGCGCTGCGAACTGCGCGTGGGCACCCCTGCCCCCGCCCACCCCTCACACCGTCGGCCCTATTGATCAGTGGATGCGGCCTTGGCCGTCTCTTAAACGGGGCGCTTGGCGGCCTGTGTGTGCGGCGATGATCTCTGCCACGATCGAGACGGCGGTTTCCTCTGGGGTGCGGCCGCCGATGTCGAGACCAATCGGCGCCATGACTCGTTCGAGTTCGGAATCGGTGACGCCGGCTTCTCGGAGGCGCTCAGTTCGCTTCTCGTGGGTCGTTCGGGAGCCCATGGCGCCGAGGTAGCCGACCCGGGTGGGCAGGGCGCCGACGATGGCAGGCACGTCGAACTTGTGGTCGTGGGTGAGCACGCAGACTGCGTCTCGTGGGCCGAGATCTGCACCGATGCGGTCGAGCAGGCGGTTCGGCCAGTCCACGACGACCTCGTCGGCCATCGGGAAGCGGCGTTTGGTGGCGAAGACTTCGCGCGCGTCACAGACCGTGACGCGGTAGCCGAGCAGCTTGGCTTGGGAGGCGAGTGCCCTCGTGAAGTCGACGGCGCCGAAAATCACCATGTGGGGGCGGCGGGCGTGGCACTCGACGAACACGCTGAGATCCATCTGGCGGGCCTCGCCGTGCTGGCCGTAGTGGCGCACCTCGCTGATGCCGGCATCGAGCATGCCCAGCGCGTCGCGTTCCACGACGCGGTCGAGGTCCGGATCGCCGAGCGTGCCCAGTGTCGGCGCATCGGGTCGCACGAGCAGCTTGGCGCCCGGATAAGGGCGCACATCAGACGCAGCGCCCGGGTGAGGGCGCACATCAGACGCAGCGCCCGGGTGAGGGCGCACATCAGACCCAGCGCCCGCATCAGGGCCCTCGATGATCGTCGCGAGTGCAACCGGCTCCTCAGCCCGGATGGCGTCGCGGAACTCCTCGTAGATGCTGGTCACCAGTTGAGTTCCTCCACGAACAGGTGGATCGTGCCGCCACAGGTGAGACCGACGGCGAATGCCTCGTCGTCGCTGTAGCCGAAGGTGGTGATACCCGGGTCTCGTCGTCCGCCCAGTAGCTCCAGCGCTTCGCCTACGACGGCGCCCTCGACACATCCGCCCGAGACCGAGCCGGCGACTTCGCCTTCTTCGTTCACGGCCATCGCAGCCCCTGGGTCGCGTGGCCCCGAGCCCTCGATGTCCACCACCCGGGCGACGGCCACTCTCTGGCCTGCGGACCGCCATCGGTCGATGTCATTCAGGATCTCGTCCATCTGTCCAGTCTCGCCTTCTCGGTGAGTGATCCGTCGGGTGAGGTCGCGATGCTGCCCGACTCAGGCCGCGATGGCGGCAGCCAGATGTTCGAGCGAATCGAAGGAATGACCTTCGATGAACTCGTCGACATGCGGCAACGCCGCGGCCATGCCACGGGCCAGCGGCGCATAGCCGGGAGTGTGCTTGAGCGGGTTGACCCACACAAGCCGGTGGGTGACCAAGTGCAATCGCGCCATCTGCTCGGCCAGTTCGTCAGGAGCTCCACGGTCCCAGCCGTCCGAGCAGATCACCACGATCGCACCGCGAGCGTGGCCTCTCACTCCCCAACGATCGTTGAACTCATGCAGTGTTACACCCAGCCGGGTGCCGCCCGACCAGTCCTGTACCGAGTCGGAGGCGGCCCGCAAACCAGCGTCGGGATCGCGGGATGACAGCTCTCGGGTGACCCGGGTGAGCTGGGTGCCGATCGTGAATGCCTCCACCCGAGTGCGGCCGACCACCGCGGCATGAGCGAAACGCACGAGCGCACGGGCGTAGGGCTCCATGGAGCCAGATATGTCGAGCAGCAGCACCAGGCGCCGCGGCTTGCGGTCGCCGGTCAGGAACTCGCGGCGGATGGCCTCGCCTCCCGTGCGCAGGGCACGGCGGATCGTGCGGCGAAGATCGGGTCGCCGGGAGACGCGCTTTGCCCGAACGGCGCGCCGCGAGCGCCGGGTGACCGCCCGGAAGCGCAGTTCGCCCATCAGCGCATGAAGCTCGGTCAGCTCTGTGTCGTTGCAGTCGGCGAAGTCTTTGTGACGCAGCGTCTCGACATCGCTGTAGCGGACGCGCAGCGTGGGGCCGGTGTCGGGCTCATCGCCACCGGCTGGCGGCGCTGCGTCGCTGTCGTCCTCAGTGTCCGTAGCCAGCGTCACCGAGATCGGCGGCAGCTCCACGACGATCCCGCTGGGCGTACGGCCCTCCCAGAAGACGGCGAATGCGCGATCGTAGACGCCGATATCGGCGGGACTTCCCACCAGCGTCGCCCTGCCTGCCCAGTACACGTCCTCACGGTTGGCAACACCGAGCAGCCGGAGCGCTTCGGTGAAGGCCATGACCCGCCGGATCGTGACCACCAGCCCTGCGCCGCGCAGGATGGACGAGAACGCCGAGGCCAAGCGCTCGGGCTCGTTGACGTGACCGTCGCTTGCCGACGCGGGGGCACCCAATTCAGTGCCGGCGGCGCTCATGGCTCGCTCAATCAGGCCTCGGCCACGGCGGCCATGATCATCTCCATGCCCACCGAGGTGACTCGCTGCTGGTCCTCGCGATACTTCAGCACCGTGCCCAGCGTGGCTTCCAGCATGGGGGTATCGAGCTCGGCAGCTCCGAGACGTCCCAAGGCCGTTGCCCAGTCGATGGTCTCGGCCACACCGGGCGGTTTGTACAGCCGCATGTCGCGCATGACCGACACAGCCGACGCCACTTGCCGAGCGAGCGTGCCGTCCACGTCGGGCAGCTTGAGCTTGACAATCTCAACCTCCCGGTCCACCGATGGATGCGACACCCAGTGGTACAGGCAGCGTCTCTTGAGGGCATCGTGCACGTCGCGGGTGCGGTTGGAGGTGACCACCACAAGCGGCGGCTGGGCCGCCGTGATCGTGCCCAGCTCGGGCACGGTGACGGTGAAATCCGACAGCACCTCGAGCAGGAACGCCTCGAATTCGTCGTCCGCGCGGTCGACTTCGTCGATCAACAGCACAGCGGGTGTGGCGTCGTCGTGGTCGATGGCCCGCAGCAGCGGCCGGCGAATCAGGAAACGCTCCGAATACAGCTCGTCCTCGATGGCCTCGGCGTCGGCCGCCGCACGCCCTGCGGCCTCCGCAGTGCGCAGGTGGAGGAGTTGGCGTGTGTAGTCCCATTCGTAGAGCGCTTGGGCAGCATCGATGCCCTCGTAGCACTGCAGGCGAATGAAATCGCCTCCGATCCAGGCCGCAAGCACCTTGGCCAGCTCGGTCTTGCCGACTCCCGCGTCGCCCTCGAGGAACAGCGGTCGACCCATCGTGAGCGAGAGGTAGACCACCGTCGAGAGGCCTTCATCGGGCAGATACCCGTGCTTGGTCAATGCCGCGGAGACATCAGCAGTGGTACTGGGCGCCGTGAACACAGCGGCCAAGGCTACGCCCTGGCATTCACCCCGATGCAGCAGCCTCCAAGCGGCAGAAGCAGGACGCTGTGATGGGCACATCTGCCCGTGCAATAGCGAGGTCGAGACGCTGGCGGATCAGCGGCTCTTCCACCCTCTCGTTGCGCCGGACGAGGCACTCGTGCAAGCCGTGGAGGCTCCAGACGTTGTCGGGATGCTGGCAGGGGCGGCGCAGCTGGTCATCGAGGCCCAGGTCGGCTCGGTACAGCGCCTCGGCCTCTTCGAACTGGCCCTGTTCTGACAGCAACGCGGCCAGGGCGTGACGCGTCGGCTGCATCCAGCCCCAAGGCTCGTCGTAGGGCAGGTTGTCGTCGAGTTCGACCGCCTCGCGGAGATGGGCGAAGGCGACGTCGAAGTTGCCGAGCCGGTACTCGACCTCGCCGTGCAGCATGGCCTCGGCCACGGCCAGGATGTCGAGGCCGGTGTTGTTGAACAGCGTCCGGCTCGGCAGCACATGAGCCTTGGCCGTGATGAACGCCTCGCGTTCGGCCAGCGCCTCGTCGACCTGGTTCAGCGAGGCGTAGGCAACGGTGCGGGCGTAGCGCATCATGGCCGTGGTCACGCAATAGAACTGCTGGTCGAATGGCAGGTGCTGATCGAGGATCTCGTGCCACTTGCCGAATCGCACGAACACGTGCTGCTTGATCGCCACGAATCCCTCGAGCCAGTCGGCCATCGGCGGCGAGCCCTGACGCAGCAGTTCCTCGGGCAGCGTGCGGTTCATCTCTTCGGCCGCTTCGAGGGCCGGGGCGTACTGGCCGGCCAGCATCGCCCCGTACACCTTGAAGTGATAATCGTGGCAGCGGTAGGCGGAATAGAAGTTCATCGGACCCTTGAGATCCAGGTACTTCCGATCGGCGACGATCGCCGCTGAGTTGCGGGTGACGACGTTGTGGTAGTGACCGCACAGCACGTCGATATGGGTGGGCATGTGCACCAGGTGCCCAGCATCGGGCGCCAGCTCGACGAGCCGGTCGCCAGCAGCCAAGGCCCGCTCGGGATGCGGCGACATCTCCATGAGATGGATGTACATGTGCAGCAAGCCCAGGTGACTGTTGGCGCCTTTGGCATCGAGGACATCGAACGCCGACTCCAGCACGTCGACTGCTTCGAGTGTTCCCGCGCCCTGCGCCGGCTCGCGGGTCACCAAGTCCCAGAGCCCCCATGGGGTCCGGTTCATGATCGCCTCCGCGAACAGCGAGCAGACATCAAGGTCGTCGCCGTAGGTCCGGTACACCTCGCGCATTGCATCCGCGTATGCGTCATTCCAGCGCCGGAAGTCGTCGGGGCCGGGTTCGTGGGGATCAGACGGGTAGCGATGCGCCAGCGCGCCGATCAGCGCCTGCTCGAGATCGCTGATGTCTGCGCAAGTCGATACAGCCAGGGCCGTCTCGGCCCGGGCCCGCTTCAGTGACGTGCACAGGTCGTCTTCGTCGAACTCTTCCCACGCCTTGTTGTAGTTGGGGCCGACGGCGTACGCGATACCCCAGTGGGCCATCGCGAAGTGGACATCGTGCAGCAGCGCACGCTCGAAGCAGGCAATCGCCTCTTCGTGGTGGAAGCCGTAGCACCAAGCCATGCCTCGGTCGAACCAGAGCTGGGCTTCAGCGTCGGGCGTCGTCACCGGCCAGCGGTACGAGCCCAAATCGAAGTACGCCATTGCCGTTTCCCGAACCCCCTCAGCCGTGTAGCTGCTTCCCAATTGCACAGTATCTCTCATGAAACTGGCCTAAACCATGCGAGTTGTTCACATCACGAATGCGGGCATGTCCGCGACGCGTAAGCCTGTCGTGCTCAGCCCACGGCGATCATCGTCGTGCCGGTCAGCGCAGTGGCGATGCCGGCGGCTTGCCACCAGCGCAGCGTGTCGTCATCGAAGAGCACCGCCAAGGCGATCGTCACCACCGGGTAGAGCGACGCCGCTACCGCGACCTCACTGAGCGGGCCTCGTTGCAGTCCGGCGATGAAGGCGCCCATGCCCGCCCCGCCAGCGACGCCCCCGGCGAAACCGGCGAGTCGGAGCGACGGGGGCAGCATCTGGGGTATCCGTCGGATCCTCGTCACTGCCAGCATGCAAGCCAGAGCCGCCATCCGCTGCGTGACCGCTGGCCACATGCCGCTGTCGGCGCTGGTCTCGCTCAGCAGCACGGTGGCTGTCGCAAACGAGACGCCGGCCAGGAGTGCGAACGCGACGCCCCGCCCAACGTCCCCACGCAGATCCGGAACGATGACCGCCGCCAGCAGCCCGGCGATGGTCACTGCGATGCCTGCGGCTGCCACTGCCGAGGGCCGCTCGCCGGCCCCGAGCCCATATGCCAGTGGCCCCAGCGCGGTGGAGGCCGCCACAACGGGCGAGGCAATCGCTGCGGAGGAAACCGCCATGCTGTGCCACATCGCCGAGAGCGCAAGCGCCATCAGTGCTCCCGAGACTGCCCCGAGCGCGAGGGCGGCGCCGTTCGCAGAGCTCGGCACCGCCAGCAACAGCACAACCGTCACGACCAGGCCGCCCATGAAGGCGGTGCCGACGGCGGTCATGGCCCGAGCGCGCCGACTGCAGTAGCGACCGAAGTAGTCGGATACGCCGATTAAAACCGACGCCGCAGCACCCAGCAGCACCGGCATGCGATTCGCACGCTAGTGGTGCGTCTCGGGCGACCCGCTGGCCGCTGCAGACGGTTCAGTCGCGAATAACGCTGCCAGTCGCCATATCGAAGAAGTGCAGCGCCGACACGTCGATGGCGATCTCGATGCGTTGACCGACGCGCGCCTCGCTCTGCTGGGCAAACCGGCCCAAGAAGGCGCTGCCGAGGTCCTCGGAATCATCCGCATCGGTCGTCGGGCCGCCAGATTCGACACGTTGGACACCGATGTCGAGATGCGCCACGATCTCAGATCCGAGTTCCTCGAGCAGTTGCACATTGGCGCTGATCCGCTGGCCCCCCTCCGGGGCCAGTGCAGCGTCGTAGACGTCATCGGGCCGGATGCCACACACCAGGCGCCTGCCTTCGTGGGCGCGCAGCGCCGGACAGTCATCAAGAAACGAGAGCGGCATTTCAACCGTTTGATCAGCCATCTCCACGGTGATCGCGGCATCGCCGATCGAGATCACCGACTCGAAGAGATTCATCGCCGGTGATCCGACGAATCCTGCGACAAACATGTTCTCGGGCTGGCGGTAGAGCACGGAGGGTTTGTCGACTTGCTGGAGCACGCCGCCGTTGAGCACGGCCACCCGATCACCCATGGTCATCGCCTCGACCTGATCGTGGGTGACATAGACGGTGGTGACGCCGAGATCTTGCTGGATTCGGGAGATCTCGCTGCGCATGTACACGCGCAGCTTCGCATCGAGATTTGACAGCGGCTCGTCCATGAGAAACACCGCCGGTTCGCGCACAATTGCCCGTCCCATGGCGACGCGCTGGCGCTGTCCGCCTGACAGCGCCGCCGGTTTGCGGTCGAGATACTCCGTCAGATGCAGCACTTCGGCTGTCCGCTGAACCCGCTCGTCGATCTCGGGCTTTGGTGTCTTCGACAGCTTCAGCGGATAGGCGATGTTCTTGCGCACCGTGAGATGCGGGTACAGCGCATAGTTCTGGAAGACCATGGCGATGTCTCGGTCTCGCGGATGCACCTTTGTCATGTCGGCATTGCCGATTCGCAGGGTCCCGCTGGAAATCTCCTCGAGACCGGCGACCATGCGCAGCGCCGTCGATTTGCCGCAGCCCGATGGACCGACAAACACGACGAACTCGCCGTCATCGATACTCAGGCTCATGGCGTTCACGGCGGTGACGCCGCCCGGATACACCTTCGTCAGCTCAGCGAGCTCAACCGTCGCCATGTGCATTCTCCTTCGCTCTTGTCCGTGGGCTTTGTCCGTCTCTCCAGCGCGCGAACGGCACGACCCACGGCGGTTCGAACAGCTCTCCGTATCTCGCCCGGTTCACAGAAATCGCGATCATCAGCAGCCAATTCAGCCACAGCAGTGACAGCAGCAGCACGCCGACCGGCACGAGGATGCCGAGCAACTCGATTCGTGTGCCAAGTTCCAGAACTCCCCACAAGACCAATGCAGCGAGCGCGACGTTTGCGTTGAAGTCGATGGCCCGAATCCGATGCCTCCTGCCGACATCTCGCCCTCGCGTCAGGATCCCGCCGACAACCAACGGTCCCAGCACAAGCACCGGCGCAGCCCAGGGCGCAGGCCGGCCGATCACCACCACAGCCGCGGCGGCCGGAATCAACGGTGTCACGTGCACTGCGGCATCTCGGCGACGATCGGCCGACGAGCCTGGCTGCACGGAGTACTCCCGACTCATCGCTGCACTTCCCCTGCCGAGCGGGTGATGGAAACGTGGCGATTCACGTCGATGTCGCCGACCTTGGCGACCGCGCCGTCAGGCCACGTCACCTCGATCTCGACAGGTCCCCTTGTATCGCCCACGCCGAAATGCAAGACCGCAGATGCGCCCGAGAGGTAGCCACGCGCCGATTCGACGGTACGCACGAGCGTGCCGCCGTCTCGATCACGAAGCCTGACGACAGCCCCCCATGCCGCTGCGTTCCCCGTGCCGGCCCACTGCAACGCCACTGTGACGGCGTTCCCTGCGCACAGCCGGTTCTCGTACAGCCTCGACGGTGCATTGAGGTTGTTCACGACAATGTCGAGATCTCCGTCGAGGTCGAGATCGGCCAATGCCATGCCTCGGCCGCCCGTCGTGTCGTTCAGTTCCCAGCTCGGGGCCAGCTCAAATCGCTCACCGTCAACATTGCGGAATGCCTGGTTGGGCTCGACCAGGCTGGCATCGGGAAGATGCCCGAACAGATTCTCGGCCACCATCCCGTTCACGACGTAGAGGTCCTGGAACCCGTCGTTGTCGAGATCGCCGAAGAGACCGGACCAGCTCCAGCCGGTGGCCTCGACCCCGAACGAGGGTGCGTCGCTGTCATAGCCATCGCCCCTCGACAGCAGCAGCACGTTCTCCGGCTTCTGGATGTCGTCTGTGGGCGAGGCGTCGATGTCAGCTTGGACCCCCGCATACGCGTCGAGGGTCTCAGGGCGATCATCCATGGGCTTCATGTCGGTGGCGAACAAGTCCAGGTCGCCGTCGTTGTCGATGTCGCCGGCGTCAACGCCCATCGTGCTGAATGCAGTCTGGGAGAACGGCGATGCCTGCTCCCACGCTCCGTCGGATCCTGCGAACCATACGTAGTCGGGTGTCGCCAAGTCATTGCCGACGAAGATGTCGGCCTTGCCATCGCCGTCGATGTCACCGATGCGAGTGGCGAGCGCCTGAGACTCCGGCGCGAGCTGTGTGTGGGCGAAGGCACCATCGGCGCGCTCGAACAGTCCCACGCCGCCCTTGTCGCCGAGGTTCAGGCGACGCTCGGCAGTGAGCTCAGCGTTGTAGGCGCCGGTCACTGCGTCGAGATCTCCGTCGCCTCCGAGATCGCCCCATGCCATGGAGTAGGTGTAGGCATCGAGGCCGACGATCTCATGCCGCTCGAAACGCTCGGCAGCTGTCGATCCCGTCCCCGTATTGCGCATGGCCAGCGGACGGCCGACACCGGTCGTGAGCACAACGTCATTGCTGCCGTCGCCGTCGCTGTCGACGATCGACACCTGTCGGAAGCGGCCCTCGATGAGTGAATCGCGGCGGAAGCGCAGGTCGCCTTCATTCCACAGCAGGGAGGTTTCGCCGCTGATGTTGGCCAGCACGATGTCATCGTCTCCGTCGGAGTCCACGTCGCCGACGGCGAGACCGGCACCCATCCCGTCGAACATGGAGCGGCTCGTCCCGGGGCCGCGCGTGTGGTGATCGAGATCGAGGGGTGCGAATCGACCATCACATGTCCCGCGATCACCATGAGGCGATGCTTCGACACTCATCTCGGGGACCTGCGTGGATGGGCCGCAAGCGCTCCCGATCAGTACTGCCAGCGCCAGCGCCGCGCTGATGCCGCCCGGGCGCCACGTCCGTCGGGGACGGGCGCTCGGGCCGGCATCAGCGCGCAGGCGGACCGGAGGTCGCCGGGGCGTCGAGGAACACGGGAGGCGACTCCTCAACAACACTGGCACCTCCGATCCGAACTCAGCTGGGAGGACTGACGACCATTAGGAACCGAGGACCGTGTTGACCTCGTCGGAGGCCTGTCCGAGACGCCCCGCGGCGTCGGCCTGGCCGCGCAGGATTTCCTGCATGGCGGGGCCGACGATGGCCTCGATCTGGCTGGCGCTGTCGGTGATCGGGAACAGGAACGTGGTGCCGTCGTCAACATGCACGGTGAACGCAGTCACGTCCACACCGTTCGCCTGATGCGCAGCGATCGCGATCTCCGCAGCCGAGGGGATGGCCGGGAACACGACTGCGCCCTCACCGATGACGTTCTGGCATTCAGCCGACGCCATGTGCTTGACCCACTGCCAGGCCTCCTCTTGGTGCTCGGAGTGCTTGTTGATGGAATCGGCGAGGCCGTTGAACATCGAGGCGCGCGAACCGCTCGGTCCGACCGGGAGGGGAGCGAACTCCACGCCGAACGGCGTATCGGCGCCGACGTAGGTTCCGATCTTCCACGAGCCGTCTGCCATGACAGCGGCTGAGCCGTTCTGGAACACGGTGGTGCCGCCGAGCGACTCAACGTCTTCGATGGGCACGACGTATCCGGCCTCGATCATCCGTGCAAACCAGTCGATGGTGGCCGCCAAGCGCGCGTCGTCGTAGTTCGCCGAGTCTCCGAACGGATTCACGTCCAGGAATTCGAACCCGGTCGACGCAGCGAATGCCGAGAAGGTCGTCTGGCCGAATGCGCCAAAGTTGCCCTCGAGGCCGAGGCCGTACACCTCGACGTTGCCCGGATCGAAGTCCGCCGAGTCGCCGGTGTTGCCGTTGGCATCGACGCTCAGCTTGCGAATGAGTTCGCCGAACGAGCCGCCGTCGTCGGGGTTCCACTCGGCTGCTGCGAAGTCCGCGGCGCTCACGCCTGCGCCGGCAACGTGGTCGGCATTCATCACGAGCGCGATCGTGTCGAAATCCTTCGGCAGGCCGTAGCGGTTGCCATGGTTGTCTACCCACAGCTCAGCAAGACCCGGGAAGTAGGCGCCCGTATCGACGCCGTCACGCTCGACGAAGTCATTGAGCGGAACGAGGACATCGCTGGCCACGAACTCTGGGTAACGGGCGAGGTGATCGGTGAAGACGTCGGGACCGGAGCCGGAAGCGAATCCTGCGGTCACATTTGTCCAGTAGTCGCCCCAGCCGAACTGGGTGATCTCGACGTCGATGCCGGGATTGGCGGCCTCGAAGTCGGCGGCGCACTGCTCGTAGAAGGGCTGCTGGTTGCCGTCCCAGAGCCAGTACTCGATGCCGACTGCTTCTGCGGACATGTTGTCGTCAGCGTCGGAGTCGGCGTCGTCCGCCCCGGGGGCCTCCGTCGCCGCAGGAGCGTCGGCTTCGTCGTCGTCGCCGCCGCACGCTGCGGCGACTAGCGAAAATGCGAGAAGGACTGCGAGCAGCCTCCAGAGCGCTTTTGTCATCTGGTTCTCCCTCCCAGGAGTAAGCGGCGACCCACATCGGGCCCCCGACTGTCGGTGGGGATCACTTGATCCCCGAGAAGCCGATCGAGTCGACAACCTTCCGGCCGAAGGCCAGGAAGATCACGATGATCGGCAGGGCGGCGAGCAACGTGCCCGCCATCAGGCCAGACCAATCCGGGGAGGTCCCGGGCTGCTGAGCCGTGAACTGTCCCAGCGCCACCGTGAGCGGCTGGCGCGCCGGGTCCCGAGCCACCACCAAGGGCCAGAGAAACTCATTCCACGAAGTGATGTAGGTGAGGATCGAGAGTGTCGCGAGCGGAGCGGCGCTCACGGGCACGATGATCCCGAAGAACGTCCTGAAGTGCCCGGCGCCATCGAGCAGCGCCGCCTCCTCAACCTCGCGACTGATGCCCAGGAAGAACTGCCGCAAGAAGAACACCGCAAATGGCGTCATGAAGAAGAACGGCGCAATGATCCCTGGGTAGCTGTTCAGCCAACCCAGGTTCTTGACCAGGACGAGATTCGGAATGAGCGTGAAGATCGGCGGGATCATCAGCCCGCTGAGGAACAGGAAGAAGAGCTGGTCGCGGCCCCGGAACCTCAGGCGAGCGAACGCGTAGGCCGCCATGGCAGAGAACGCCACCTGCCCGACGGTCACCGCCGTCGACACGATGACGCTGACCTGCAAAGACTGCAGGAAGTCGAACGATCCGGTGTTCTGGCGTCCGAGGCTCTCGAGGATCTCCTCGTCGCTGGCGGTTCCGAGCACTCGTTCGAAGTTGTTGTCGGTGTAACCGACCGGCAGCAAGCTCTGCTCGCCGGCGAAGAGCTCACCATTAGTCGACAGGCCAGTGCGCAGGGCCCACCAGAACGGGAACACGCTGACGATCAGGATGGCGACCATGAATGCCCATGCCGCGGCACGTCCGATCCGCGGCTTTCCCAGCCGAGCGGAGGGCTGCGCGAGCGGTTGCGGTCTCGCAACGTCGGCCGCCACGTCTTCGACTGCCGGCGTGCTCATGCCAGGTCGCTCTCGCCGGCCCGCAGGAGCTTGAGCTGCAGGAAGGTGACGGTCAGCAGGATGGCAACCAGCAGTACGGAGATCGCGGCCGCGTAGCCGAGTTGGTTGAAGTCGAAGGCGTTCTGGTAGATGTACAGATAGATCACGCGGCTGGCGTTGGCCGGTCCTCCCGGCTGCCCGCCGAATCCGCCGGTGGCAACGAACACGGTGTCGAACACCTGCAACGAGCCGACGATCGTGATGACCAAGACCAGCGCCAGAATTGGCCGCAGCAGCGGAATCGTGATGTCACGGAACATCTGACGCTCGGATGCACCGTCGACTGCGGCCGCCTCATACAGGCTGCGAGGAATGGTCTGCAAGCCGGCGAAGATCAGCAGCGCTGTGTAGCCCATATGGCGCCAGGTGTTGATTCCCGCCAGGCTCGGAATGACCTTGCCGGTGTCGGTAAAGAACCTGACGGGATCCATCCCGAAGAGCCCCAGGAATTCGTTGACGATGCCCAAGTTCCCGTCGAGCATCCAGACCCAGAGCAACGCCACGATCACGTTCGGGATCAGCCACGGCAGCAGCAGGATTCCCCGGATCGTGACCGACTTGGTGAGTCGATCCATGAGCACCGCTATGGCGACCGCCAGGATCGTCTGCGTGACGATGTTGATGACCGTGTACTTGAACGTGATCTTGAGCGACTCCCAGACCTGACGGTCGTTGAGCAGCCGGTCATAGTTGTCGGCCCCCACCCAGCTGCCCCGGTTGGCGATGAGATTCCAGTCCGTGAAGCTGATGTACACGCCCCGCAGCGCGGGATACAGGTAGAACGCCACAAACCCCACAAGGGCGGGAAGCAGGAACCAGAAGGCCGACCGCCAACCACCGTGCAGGTTGGACGACCCGAACAGCGGGCGCCGGCGCGACACCTGCGACGACGCCGCGGTCTGTATCACGCGTCTGCCCCCCCAGACTGCGTCACGCGTCCGCCTCCGGCGGGCTGCGTCACGGGTCCGCCTCCGGCGGACCGATGCTCGAGCCGGAGTGATTCCGGAATGAACTCGCCGTGCGCTTCGATCAGCTCGCTGGTCAGCGACCAGATCTGGTCAAGATCGAGTTCAGCGGCGGTGTGCGGATCGAGCATCGCAGCGTGGAACACGTGCTCGATGCGACCGGTCCGAAGTGCCTCGACGGTGAGTTCTTGGGGACCGATGTTGGTCTGCATCAACGCAGCCAATTGCGGTGGCAGCGCACCGATCTTGTGTGGCGTGATCCCAGTGGCTCCCACTGTGGCCGGTACTTCAACCGTGCAGCCCGCGGGCAGGTTGTCGATCAGGCCTTGATTCGGCACGTTGACGTACACGGAGCGCTCGGTGCCTGTCGCGATGCTGTGGATGATCTGAGGTGCGTATTCGTCGCTGCGGGGAACTTCCAATGGGTGTTCGGGGTCTTCGAGGCGTCGCCGAAGCTCTTCCCACTCGGCGATCTGTTCCTCGCAACGCCGCACGTATTCGCGCACCGGAATCTTGAATCGCTCGATGAGGTCCGGCCGGCCGTCCTTCAAGAAGAAGGGCGTGTATTCGGCGAAGTGCTCGCTGGACTCCGTGACGAAGTAGCCGAGACGCCGCAGCATTTCGTAGCGGACAGCATCATGCAATCCCCACTCACCACGCCTGGGCGAGTCTTCCGGCTCCCGATGAAGGGTTCTCAGCCTCGGGTACAGGTCTTCCCCGTTGTGCTCCAGCCGCAAGAAGAAGCACATGTGATTGATGCCTGCAGCTTCGTAGTCCAGTTCGGCGATGCCGATGCCCAAGTCGGTAGCGAGGTGCTGCGCTGTGATTGGCACGCTGTGACAGAGCCCGTAAGCCTCGACATCAGTCATCGACGACAGGCCCCACATGTTGATCGCCATCGGATTTGCGTAGTTGAGCAACCGTGCGTGGGCACTGAACTCGCTGATGGCTCCGGCCACTTCCAGCAGTGCAGGCACGGTCCGCAGCCCGCGCATGATTCCGCCGATTCCGATGGTGTCCGCGATCGTTTGCTGGAGGCCGTATCGCTCAGGGATCTCGAAGTCCAGGACGGTCGCCGGTTCAAAACCGCCGATCTGGAACATCGTGACGACGAAATCGGCACCCTCGACGGCACTTCGGAGATCCGTCGTTGCCATGATCTTGGCGCGCGCACCAGCCGCCTCGACCAGCCGATGGCCGACGATCTCAGAAGTGCGCAGTCGATCGGGGTCGATGTCGTGGAGGCGGATGTCGAGGTCGTCGCGCAGGTCGGGGTACGCGAGCAGGTCGCTCATCAGATTGCGCGAGAACACCGTGCTCCCCGCCCCGATGAATGCGACTGCGACCATCTGCCCCCCTGGCGTGCTTCGATCGTCCCCTGTGACCGTCCCGCCTCTGCGGATGTCGGCAGCCGAAGCACTCGGCGAACCCCGGGCCGATCAGTCCGGTCGAACGTAGCATACGTCAACGTTGACGTCAACGTTGACGTCAACGATGACTTGGCACTGGTGCCCGCTCCGCTTGAGCCGGTAAGTTCGCGCTGGCACTGATCCGGTGATGTTCGACGGAACAGATCAGATCAAGAGTTCGCCAGCGGAGCGCAATGGATCGCGAAGCAACACTCCACGACGTGGCCGGCAAGGTTGGCGTTTCGCCGCGCACCGTGTCGCGCGTCGTCAATGACGAGGGTGGCTATTCCGAGGAGACTCGCCTCAGGGTGATGGCGGCCGTCGAAGAACTGCGCTACCGGCCCAACATGGTTGCCCGAGCACTCATCACGAAGCGCAGCGGCACGGTCGGTCTCGTCGGGGGCGACATGACCGACCCGTTCTTCCCCGCCCTCGCCGAAGGGATCCAGCAGCGCGCCCGTGGAGCCGGACAGACCATGTTCTTCGCGAGTACTGGCAGCGACCCCGAGCGGCAGGCCGAGGTGCTCAGGTCGTTCTGGGTGCGCGCCGTGGACGGTGTCATCGTCTTTCCCGCGCTCGACTCGATCGACCAACTCACCGACTACGGAGAGCGCGGGCTGCCGATCGTGGTCGTGGACGACTATCTCGAGGCACCAAACGTCGCATGCGTGTCGTTCGATCTAGAGGGCGGAGGCGGGCTCGCTGCGACACACCTACTCAAGCGTGGTTGCCAGCAAATGGGCGTCATCAGTGCCACGGTGTCCCCGCCCCGGCGACGTCACCGCGAGCGCGGCTTCCTGCGAACCTTGGCGGACACCCGCGGCGACCATCGGCCGCCGGCCATGGCGCAGACAGATCCGACGGTGAAAGGGGGCGAAGCGGGTCTCGCCGAGTTGCTGGCCCAAATGCCAGACCTGGACGGTGTCTTTGCGTACAACGACCTCGTCGCCATCGGAGCCGTTCGAGCGGCTGTCGCAAGCGGTCGTCGAGTGCCCGAGGACATCGCCGTCGTGGGTTGCGATGACATTGAGATGAGCTCCTACGTGACGCCGGCTCTCACGACCATTCGACTCGATCGCTCACGGCTCAGCGCAGAGGCCGTGGCTGCCCTCAGCGACCTGATCGGATCGCCGGGTGCGCAGAGGGAGACCGTGGTGCTGCCCGTCGAGTTGGTTGTGCGCGAGTCGGCGTGACCAATCCAACGCCAGCGGCTCAGCGCGCCATTGCGCTGCATCGCGAGAGCTGGGGCGAACCGGCTGTGGTGAGCAGGGCCCCCGGTCGAGTCAACCTGATCGGCGAGCACACCGACTACAACGACGGGTACGTACTTCCGATGGCGATCGAGTTCGACACGGTCGTCGCACTGAGTCCCGCTCGAAGCGGTCGCCGCAGCACAGTGATCTCGGAAATCTTCGGCAAGGCAACACTGGACAGCAAACGCGAGTCGATCGATACGACGCATTGGGCCTCGTATGTCTTCGGCGTCAGCCACTTGCTGGATGGACACGGCATTTCAACCGGTTCATGGAACTGCTCGATAGCAACGGACGTCCCGATCGGGGCGAGCTTGTCGTCATCCGCGGCTCTGGAAATCGCTCTGGCAAGAGCACTGCTGCGACTCGCAGGCGAGAGCTGGGAACCTGCGGAAACTGCCCAATTGTGTCAACGAGTCGAGAACGAAGTCGTCGGCATGCCCTGCGGAATCATGGATCCCCTGATCTCCGCATGCGCAATCGCAGATCACGCTTCGTTGATCGATTGCCGGTTGCTCGATGTCCGGCCTCGGCGGCTTCCAGACGGAACTGTGATGGCAATTCTCGACACGACGACTCGGCGAGAACTGGTCGACTCGGCCTACGCCGACCGTCGTTCCGCCTGCGCTCGGGCAGCGAACTGGCTCGAAGTGTCCGCGCTGCGCGACGCGCAGCTCGATGAGATCGAGCGCTTGCCAGAGGAACTCGCAACCGAGCGACGGCGAGCGCGACACGTCGTTGCTGAGAATGAGCGAACGCTCGAAGCTGCGCAAGCCATGGAAGAGAACGACGCTGAGGTCCTCGGGTCGCTGATGAACGCAAGCCACGTCAGCTTGCGAGACGACTACGAGGTCTCAGGACCTGCGCTCGATGCAATCGTGGAGATCGCACAGGCCAGTCCCGGATGCATCGGTGCCCGCATGACGGGCGGGGGTTTTGCCGGATGCGCTGTGGCGCTGGTCACCGCCGACGCCGCAGGTGCCTTCACCAACGCTGTCCAGGAGAGCTACCGGGCCACCTCAGGACTCGACGCGAGTGTCTGGCTGTCACGGCCAGCGGCAGGAGCCTCGATCATCGACCGAGCCGAATGGCATGCCGGGTGACACCCGCAGCTCAACCCTCGAACGCGGCCAGAGATGCCACGATCTCGTCAAGCGTCGAGCGCGACGGCTCCCAGTTCAGGGTGCGACGAGCCAATGCCGGCGAGGCGATCAGCTCGGCTGGATCACCGGCGCGACGTGGCCCAAGTTCGTACCGAACTGTTCGTCCGAGGCCACGCTCGACTGCTGCGACTACCTCGAGCACTGAGTGGCCCGTTCCCCCACCCAGATTCAGCGCCGTGGTCGCACCGCCATCGCGAAGGTATTCAAGCGCCAGCAGGTGCGCGTCAACGAGATCGCGGATGTGAATGTAATCCCGGATGGCGGTGCCATCGGGAGTGGGATAGTCCGAACCGAACACGGTCAACGGCTCTTGATGCTGCGATGCTGCGCGCACGGCCAAGGGCACTAGATGCGTCTCGGGATTGTGCCGCTCGGTCCGGTTCGACGTCGCACCAGCAGCGTTGAAGTATCGCAGCGACACCGATCGGAGGCCATCGCCGGTGTCATGCATGCGCAGCATCTGCTCGACGAAGAGCTTTGTCCAGCCATAAGGACTTGTCGGCTGCAGCGGAGCGCTCTCGGTGATCGGCTGAGTCGACGCGTTTCCGTACACCGCGGCAGACGAGGAGAACACCACGAGTTCAACGCCGCCGTCGAGGAGCGCCCGGATCAGCCGTGCCGATTGAACGACGTTGTGCTCGATGTACGCACCCGGGTCCCGCACGGACTCTCCGACGGAGATCAGCCCCGCAAGGTGGATGCACGATGTGATGCCGTGCTCGATCACAAGACGGGAGATGGCCTCGCTGTCACCCACGCTGGCGGACTCGAAGGTGACGCCCCGCGGTAGCGCAGGGAACGAGGACCGAGACAAGTTGTCAGCGACAACAACGCGCTCACCGCGCTCAGCGAGCGCATCAACCACAACCGAGCCGATGTAGCCCGCGCCACCGGTCACGAGCACGGTCATGGGTTTGCCATGGGCACCTGCTGCTCAGCTCATGCCGATGGAGAGCAGGTTCTCGACGGGCTGGTAGAGCTCTTCGAGGTAGGCCGTGTCGTCGGCGCTGAGCTCGATGGTCGTTGCTTCGACGAGCTGGTCGAGCTGGCTGATCTTGGACACACCGACGACCGGGGCGGTGATCTCGGGCTTATTCGCCAGCCACGCCAAGGCGATCTGGGCGGGGCGCACATCGAGCCGCTCGGCCACTTCGGACACCCGCTCGGCGATGTCGAAATCGCGCTCGCCCCGGTAGAGGCTCTCGGTGCGGGCGCGGTCCTGGCCCTTCGAGCGGTCGGTCGTGCCGGCATCGAGGCTGCCCCGGTACGAACCGGTGAGAATGCCACGCGCCAGAGGCGACCACGGGGTGAGCGCCACCCCGGTGCTGGCGCAGTATGGGTTCATCTCACGCTCTTCCTCGCGGTAGATGAGGTTGTAGTGGTTCTGCATCGAGACGAACTTCGTCCAGCCGCGCATCTCCGCAGTGAACTGCAGCTCGGCGAACTGCCAGGCGAACATCGACGAGCCGCCCAGGTACAGCGCCTTGCCGGCCTTGACCACGTCGTGCAACGCCTCCATCGACTCGGTGATCGGCGTCTCAACGCTGCCGGGGATGCCATGGGGATGGCGGTGGATGATCAGCTGGTCTACGTAGTCGACACCGAGGCGCCGCAACGAGTTGTCGATGCCCTCCATGATGTGCTTGCGGTTCAGGCCGCCCTCGTTGGGGTTGCGGCCCATCGGCATCGAGATCTTGGTGGTCAGCACATACTGCTCACGCGGCAGCATTTCCCGCAGCAGCTGCCCCACGACCTCCTCGGAGGCGCCGACGCCGTAGATGTCAGCGCAGTCGAAGTAGTACAGCCCCCGCTCAATGGCGGCCTCGAAGATGGGACGCGCTTGGTCGACGCCGAGGGTCCAGTCGCCCTGGTGTCCCCGACCGGGGATCCCGAAGTTCATGGTTCCCAGGCAGAGCTCGGAGACCTGGAGTCCGCAGTTAGAACCGAGCTGGGTGGATTTCAGTCGCGACATGGCCCCGAAACGTATTCGACGGCGGCCCTCACCCGTCGGGTTGCCTCGCCGGCGATCGGGAATGGGGGCTACGCGGGCTCCGACAGTCCGCCGACAGGCGAGCCGTTGCGTCGGTAGACCTCTTGTTTCCCGCTCTTGTTCGCTTCGCTCACGGGCCGCTCGGGCCACGGCTTCGCCTATCGGCTCAGCCTCTGCGGCGAGCCGGCGGCAAGGGAGCGCCAGAGGGCTCGGTAGGTCGGCCACGATGCTGCGGCGGGCAGGTAACCGTCCTCTTCCAGTGCACGCTGCAAGCGCGACAGGTTCCGGGCCGGCACACCCGAATCGACGTGATGGGCCAGGTGATAACCGACGTGGTATGGCACAAACAGCACACGCGCCAGCCAGCTCTGGCGGATGTGGTGCGTCGTATTTCGGCGATCAGAGGTGCGGGTCATGCCGCCGTGCTCTGCAACGGCGCGCAGGCGATTGATGAACTGGTACCAAGTGAACCACGGCAGCACCCACAGCAGCAGGTACAGCCATGGGTGGCCGGCCAGCCAGCACAGCCCGAACACGATCGCCTGCCCGCCGAAGAACCGCAGGCTGAGCGGCACGTACTGCAGCTTCACGAGCCCGGTGAAGCGGGGCTTGGTGATGCGCCACGCCGACACACCCACGAGGTCGCGCAACAGCTTCCGCCACAGCGACCTTGCAGATATCGGGTAGAAGGAATACAGCAGGAAGTCGGGCTCTTTGGGTCCGAATTCGTCACGATGATGGTTGGCGTGGCCCCGCCGGTAGAAGTGCGAGCCGGTGCCCATCGGCAGCCAGCCCAACAGGTTGATGCCGATGCGGTCATTCAGCCAGCGGTTGGAGAACAGCAACCGGTGGGCCGCTTCGTGATGAAGGATGAACCACCGCAGCTGCAGCGTTCCGATCACGGGCACCGCCGCGACGACCGCGAGCGGGTGGCCGATGGCGATCACCGCGGCGATAACTGCCACGGGCGCTGCCAACGTCGCGATGACCTCGACTGCGTTGATCACGTTCGGGACTCGGCGCAACTCTGCTCGGAACTCAGGCCGAGGACGGCCGTCAGGGCGCAGCCGTTCCGAGCCCTCGAACCGGGGCAGATCGGGGCGCGTCATGCCACCGGTCATCTTCGCCACAAGCTCGTCGTGGGTCGGCGGCGCGTCGGTCACGCTCACGCTTTGATGCTACGGCGCTCGGACAGCACGAGAGAGTCGTCACGGCACTGGGCTGGTCCAGACCGCTTCCGCAGGCTTGCCGACTCGCTTGGGCTGGCCGGGGGAGTCAGTCGTTAGCTACGGTTCCGGGCGACCACCGAGTGGCTGGATCCGTTCACAGCCGGCTGAGACAGGGGAATCGACGATGGATTTGGGAATTTCAGGACGAACAGCAGCGGTTGCGGCGGGATCCGCAGGGCTCGGGCTGGGCTCGGCCAAGGCACTCGCGGCCGAGGGCGTACGCGTGGCCATCTGCGGCCGCGACTCTGAGCGCCTGGCCGCGGCAGCCGCGCAGATCGACGGTGACGTGCTCTCAATCGCCGCCGATCTCGGCAACCCTGACGAGGGTCGCAGCTTCGTGGAGCAGGCCATTGCAGGGCTCGGCTCCGTCGACATCTTGGTGACGAACGCAGGCGGACCGCCGCCGGGCATGTTCGACACCACCGAGATGGATGCCTACCAAATGGCATTCGACATGAACTGCAAGGCCATGATCGAGATGTGCCGGGTGGCCATCCCGCCAATGCGTGAGCGCGGCTGGGGGCGGGTGTGCGCCATCACCAGCGTCGGCGTGAAGCAGCCGATCCCGTTCCTGTTCGCCAGCTCGGTCGCACGGGCCGGCTTGACCAGTTTCCTCAAGCTCACCGCCCGAGAAGTGGCAGCCGACGGAGTGACGGTGAACTCAGCTCAGCCCGGTACGCATTGGACCGACCGGGTGTCAAAGATGATGGACCAAGAACAGGCCGGTCAGAGCAACCCGATGGGCGTCTGCGGCGACTCCGATGACTTCGGCGCCGCGGTGGCGTTCCTGTGCAGCGAGCAAGCCAAGTTCGTCACCGGCACAGGCCTGCTCATCGACGGCGGCCAGGCCACCGGGCTCCTGGACTGATCGCGGAAGTCTCGGCTAGGAGACTCCGGCGGCTTCGAGTGCTCGGCGGGTGAGCACCCGGGCGAGGTGGTTGCGGTAGTCCGGTGTGGCGTTCAGGTCGGTGGGGGCTTCGGTGCCCTCAGCGGCCTGCTCGGCAGCATCGGCGGCCGACGCTCCGCCGGCCAGTGCGGCTTCGACCGCACCCGCACGCAGCGGCGTGGAGCCCATGTTCACGAGCGCGACATTGGTCCCACCGTTCACCTTCACTGCGGCGACGCCCACGATCGCCCAATCCTGGGCCCGCCGGTTGAACTTCTGATAGTTCCAGCCGTCGCCCGGCGCCTTGGGCACCCGGATCTCGGTGAGCATCTCGTCGTCGGCCAGGGCCGATTCGAAGTAGCCGGTGAAGAAGTCGCCAGCGGTGATCTCGCGGCTGCCGTTCGGGCCCTGCGCGACGAGGGTGCCGCCCAGGGCCAACACGGCCGCCGGCAGATCGGACGCCGGGTCGGAGTGCGCCAGCGAGCCGCCGATGGTGCCGCGGTGGCGGACCTGCGGGTCGCCGACCTCGCCGGCCACATGTCCCAGCAACGGGCACTCGGCAGCCAGCAGGTCGCTGGTCTCCAGCGCCCGGTGTCGGGTCAGCGCACCGATGGCGATGTGATCGCCGCCGTCGTTGATGTAGCTGAGATCGGTAACGCGGCCGATGTCCACAACCACGCTGGGTACCGCCAGGCGCAGCTTCATCATCGGCAGCAGCGAATGGCCGCCCGCCAGCAGCTTGGCCTCGTCGCCATGCTCGCCGAGCAGCGCTATCGCCTCTTGCGCGGAGCCAGCTCGTGCGTAGTCGAATGCTGCAGGAATCATTGCTGTACCCCCCTCAGTCCGATGTCTCGCCGGCGGCGCAGGCCAGCACCGACTTGACGATGTTGTGGTACCCCGTGCAGCGGCACAGGTTCCCTTCCAGGCCCAACCGCACCTCACGCTCGGATGGGTCGGGGTTCTCCTCGAGCAGCGACACCGCCGCCATGACCATGCCGGGAGTGCAGTAGCCGCACTGCAGCCCGTGGTTCTGGCGGAAGGACTCTTGCATCGGGTGCAGCTCGTCGTCTGACGGTGCCAAGCCCTCGATGGTCAAGATGTCCTCGCCGTCGGCCTGCACCGCCAGCATCGTGCACGACTTCACCGATTCGCCGTTCACATGCACCGTGCAAGCTCCGCATGAGGACGTGTCGCAGCCCACGTTGGTGCCGGTCAGCCGCAGATCGTCCCGCAGCCAGTACACGAGCAACGTGCGCGGCTCGACGTCGCCGCTGCGAGTCTCGCCGTTCACAGTGACGCTGATCTCCACAATGACCCCTCTTCTCATCGGCCGCGTGGCCGAGCAAACTCTCGTCGGCCGCGAGGCCGAGCGAACTCCCGGCCTAAGCCGAGTGTCTGTCTACACGGCCCGCAAGGCCGAGCGCGCACCATCATGCACCATTCGGCAGCGACGCGCAGACACGAGGACAAGCGGTCTGCATGCGCGGCAGTAGTTTGACGATGTGGCCGGCGAAGAGGCCGTAGCGGGTACTGGCGACACGCCAGAACGCGCGGGCGAACCGACGCCGCCGGACACTCGGGACTTGATCCTGCGCAGGGCGCGTGACCTGTTCGCGCGTCAGGGCTACCGCGGCACATCGATCCGCCAGCTCACCTCGGGACTCAATCTGACGCCGGCTGCGCTCTACTACCACTTCACCGGCAAAGAGGACGTGCTCGCCGGCGTTCTGGCACCGATGGAACGCGACGGCGAGACGGTGATCGCCCGGATGGCCGAACTCGAGCGAGGTTCCGAGGCCCTGCGGGAAGTGCTCGACCGCTACTTCGACCTGCTCGCTCGCGACATCGTGGTGTTCCGACTCGTCGCCGACGACGTCGACGTGCAGCAGAGCGCCGTCGGTCAGCGGCTGCGCGTACAGGCCAGGGATCTGTTCGCATGGCTCACAGGTGCTTCGCCGGAAGTCGAGGATCGCATTCGTGCAGCGGCCGCAGTCGGCACGATTCGCCGGTCGCTCGAACAGAGCGGCGTGGATCCCGAGGTTCACCGCGATGCGATCATCGGTCGCGCCCTGCGCATCATGACTGACTAGAGGCTCGGTCAGTCGGTCAGCGATCGCCGTCGCCGAGCAGATGCGCCACGCCTGGCAGCGGCCACGCCGACGGCAGCGTGATGACCTCGGCAGGATTCACGTTCAGGCGATACAGCGTGTCACCCTCACGCACGAGCGACAGCTGCTCACGTGCGATCCGCTCCACGACCACTGGGTCTCGGGCATCGGCCACCTGGTCGGCCAGGTGCGCAGTCTCCGCCTGAAGCCGTTCAAGCGTGTCGGCGGCATGGTCAATGTTGCGCCGCTGCGAATTCAGCGACTGCCAAGGAAACAGCAGCACTGCGAGCAGGCCGACGGCACTCACCACGATCGCCAAGCCGACGAGCATCGCCATGACCCGTGCCCGCCCCTCCCGTCGGCGGGAACGCGCCGGTGCATCGATGGGTGCCTCGTTCACGGGCTGTGGATTCATGAGCCTCTGGCGAGCGAGCTGCCTCCCCGGTAGGCAGCATCTTCGCCGAGCTCATCCTCGATGCGCAGCAGCTGGTTGTACTTGGCAACCCGATCGGAGCGGGCCGGCGCGCCAGTCTTGATCTGCCCGCAATTGGTCGCAACAGCCAGATCGGCGATGGTGGTGTCTTCGGACTCGCCTGAACGGTGCGACATGACTGCGGTGTAGCCAGACCTGCCCGCCAACTCGACCGCATCGAGCGTCTCGGTCAGCGTGCCGATCTGGTTGACCTTCACCAGGATGCTGTTTGCGATGCCGGCATCGATGCCGCGCCCGAGCCGCTCGATGTTCGTGACGAAGAGATCGTCGCCGACGAGCTGGACCCGGTCGCCCACGAGGTCGCCGAGAGCGGACCAGCCGTCCCAGTCGTCCTCGGCCATGCCGTCCTCGACCGAGCAGATCGGGTAGCGGTCGCACAGGTCGGCGAGGTAGCCCGCGAACGCGGCAGCGTCGAGCTGGCGGTCCTCGCCGGCCAGGGTGTACAGGCCTTCGGCGTAGAACTCGGTGGACGCCACGTCGAGCGCGAGCGCCATGTCGACGCCCGGCTCGAAGCCGGCCTCGGTGATGGCTTCGATCAGCAGCGCCAGCGCGGCCTCGTTCGAGGACAGGTCGGGCGCGAATCCGCCTTCGTCGCCGACTGCCGTCGACAACCCCCGCGAGCGCAGTACGCCACGCAGAACGTGGTACGTCTCGGTGCCCCACCGCAGCGCCTCGGAGAATGACGCCGCGCCGACGGGGACGATCATGAACTCCTGCAGGTCCACGTTGTTGTCGGCGTGCTCGCCGCCATTGATGACATTCATCATCGGCGTCGGCAGCACATGCGCATTGGCACCGCCGACGTGGCGGTAGAGCGGCACGCCCAGCGCCGCCGCCGCGGCGTGTGCTGTGGCCAGCGAGGCTGCCAGTACAGCGTTCGCCCCCAGGCGCGCTTTGTTCATGGTGGCGTCGAGCTCGATCAGCGTGTGATCGACGAGTCGCTGATCCACGGCATCGAGACCCGCAAGCGCCTCGGCGATCTCGCCGTTCAGGTGCCCCACCGCAACGGCGACGCCCTTGCCGCCGTATCGCTGCTCGCCGTCGCGCAACTCGACGGCCTCGAACTGGCCCGTCGAGGCGCCTGAAGGCACGATCGCCCTTCCCGCAGCACCGCCTGCGGTTCGTACTTCGGCCTCGGTTGTGGGATTGCCGCGGGAATCCAGAACTTCGCGGCCGGTCACCTGAACGATCTGCGTGGACGCGCGTGCTGTCACGCAATGCCACAGTACCGAAGCGCGCGACGGGCACGGCCAGCGCGCCAGACGACGCCGCGTCAGGAGTGGCGCGTTTCGCGAGCCTTGATGCGGTCTGCGCGGGCAGCGCGTTCGGCCGCCTTGATCGTCTCCCACTGCACCGAGAGCTCGTCATCGCTGGGCTCGGGAGCATCGGGATCACGCAGGAAGACGTGCGGATGGCGGCGCAGCATCTTGGCCTCGACCGTCTCGAGCACCTCAGCCAGGGTGAACGTTCCGGCCTGCTCGCCGATCGCGGCATTCATCATGACCTGCAGCAGGACGTCGCCGAGTTCTTCGACCAAGTCCTCGATCGCTGTGGCCAACTGGGCTGTGTCACCGGATTGAGCCTCGGTGGCGGCCTGCAACGCCTCGGCGAGCTCCGAGGCCTCATCGAGCGCGTACGACGCGAGCGTCGCGTGCGTCTGCGCCCGGTCCCACGGGCATTCCCGACGCAGCCGGGTGATCACCTCATGAAGCGAGACGAGGCGCGGCCCGAGATCCGGCTGGGGATCGGCGGGATGCTCAGCAGCCATGGCGATCCCCACACCGACGGCTCACGGCAGGAGCGGCAGCGATATCCGCAGGTTGCCAGCGATCCAGTCGCCGAGTTCGGGGGCGACATCCACTTCATAGGACGACATGATCTCGGTCAGCACGTGGCCCGCGAACGGTCCGATCGAGGAGAGGTCAGTTGCATCGGTGCGCAGCGAATCCAGGTGCAGCACTACCCACAGCTCACCAGACGGGCTCGACGCGGACGGCAGCGTCAGCGGTTCGCTGAACTCGCCGGGCTCGAGGTCGAGCAGCACCAGCGCCAGCTCACCGCCGCCGAACAATTCGAACGGCCGATCGCAGCCGATGACGCCGTCGACTCCGGTGAGCCCCGGCAGATTGACCGCGGCAGCTACGTCGGCGAGCGGTTCGCCGCCCTGCACGCGACCGGCGGCGGCGATGACGTCGGATTCCGACGTCACCACCAGCCCACTCACACAGTGAGGCGTCGCCAGCCGCTCGATGCTCGGGTCTTCTTCGACGGCACGCTGCTGCGCGAACTCTTCGAAGGGGCCCTCGAGGTGCGCTTGGACCTGCCCGTTGATCTCCGCGTCCGGCAGACCGATATCAACCGTGAAACCCAGCCCGTTCAGTGCGACGCCCGCGAGGCGCAACTGAACCATGGAGGTCAGGCGGGATACGTACTCCTCGTGAGTCGGGTTCTCTGGGTCGTCCATCAGCGTGACCGGTGACTCCACGATGTTCGCAAGGACATCGCCGACCAGTACCTGCCCGCCCGGGAAGCTCGCGGCGACGGCGGTGCCGTCGGAGAGCAGTGCTCGGTACGCGGCTTCTTGGACTGCTCGCGCAGCATCGCGTTCAGCCCGCTCGGCCTCGAGCTGAGCTTCCTGGGCGGCCTCCTCTGCTTCGACTTGCGCTTCCCGTTCAGCAGCCTCGACCGCATGCCGTGACACCACACCGTCGCCATCGGTGTCGGCTGCTTCGACGAGTTCGGGGTCAAGCCCCGTTTCGATGGTGACGACGTTTCCGTCGTCGCTGCACGCGTACGACGCGAGCACCAGCGCTGCCAGCAACACAGCTCGTCGAATCATGGAACTCCCCCGGGCACGCACTGCGGGCAGGCTAGGTGGTTGCCGCTTCGGCAACGTTGCACGCCTGCAGCAAATGCACGGATAACTGAGCCTTTGGCAGTGCGACCGGTTGTCTCCCGCTCTTGTTCGCTCCGCTCACGGGCCGCTCGGGCCACGGCTTCGCCTACCGGCTCAGCCTCTCACCGGGGGGCCGCAACTGCTGGCAGAACGAGAACAGGTGCCCGACCATGGCCGGCTTCAACGCGCGAACCGACAGCTGCACTTCGCCGCCGCCTGCACCTCCGTCCACCTTGTAACGCGCCGCGCTGAAGGGCGTACCTGCACAGATACGCCGCATGCGTAGTTCCTCGCTCGCTGTCAGCGTGAGCGGCCCCAAGCGCACCCGCCCGCCGTCGTGGCCGGGAGCGAACGCCACAGTCCGCATGCCGAGCCGGTGACATTCGGCGCGCACCAGCGCAATGTGCAACAACGTCCGCGCGGCATCTGGGATCGGTCCGTAGCGGTCGGTCCATTCAGCTTCGATGTCGGCCACCTCGACGAGCTCGGTGACAGCACCGAGTCGGCGGTACGCCTCGAGGCGGCCTGTCGCGTCGGCCACGTAGTCGTCGGGAAGGTGTGCGACGAGCGGCAGATCGATGACGATTTCGGCCGGCTGTTCGGGCGTCTCGCCGCTCAGGGAGGCGACTGCCTCGCTGACAAGTTCGCAGTAGAGGTCGTAGCCGACGGCGGCGACGTGTCCCGACTGCACGCCGCTGAGCAAGTTCCCGGCGCCGCGCAGCTGCAGGTCGCGCATCGCGATGCGGTATCCCGAGCCCAGCTCGGTGGATTCGCCGATCGTGCGAAGGCGCTCGTAAGCCTCTTCAGAGAGCGAACGGCCCTCAGGGTGGAACAGATATGCGTAGGCGCGCTGACCCGAACGGCCCACACGCCCGCGGATCTGATGCAGTTGACCGAGGCCCAGCAGATCGGCGCGATCCACGACCAGCGTGTTGACGCTCGGCATGTCGATGCCCGACTCGATGATGGTCGTGCAGACCAGCACGTCGTAGGCACCTTCCCAGAAGTCGATGACGACCTGCTCCAGGGTCCCCTCGTCCATCTGGCCGTGCGCCACGGCGATGCGCGCCTCGGGCACCAGTTCTGCCAAGCCCGCCGCCACCACGCCGATGTCAGCGACGCGGTTGTGCACGAAGAACACCTGACCTTCGCGCAGCAGCTCTCGCCGGATGGCTTCGCTGACGGCACGCTCGTCGTAGGGGCCGACGTGGGTGAGGATCGGCTGGCGTTCCGCAGGAGGCGTCTGCAGCAGCGACAGGTCCCGGATGCCGGTGAGTGCCATTTCGAGCGTCCGGGGAATGGGGGTGGCCGTCAGGGTCAGCACATCGACCTCGGCGCGCAAGTGCTTGATCGCCTCCTTGTGGCTCACGCCGAAGCGCTGCTCCTCGTCCACCACCAGCAGGCCCAGGTTGGCGAACTTCACGTCGCCAGACAGCAGCCGGTGGGTGCCGATCACCAGGTCGACCGTGCCTTCTGCCACACCGGCGACCACCGCTCGCTGTTCGGCGGGCGTGAGGAAACGGCTCAGCACCTCGACGCGTACGGGAAGATCGGCGTAACGCTCCGCGAACGTCTGGTGGTGCTGCTGGGCCAGCAGCGTCGTCGGCACCAGCACGGCTGCTTGCTTGCCGGCGCTCACGGCGCAGAAGGCGGCCCGCACCGCCACCTCCGTCTTGCCGAATCCGACATCGCCGCACACCAAGCGGTCCATCGGCGTGGGCTCAGACATGTCCGCCAGCACCTCGTCGATGGTGCGGCGCTGGTCAGGCGTTGGCATGTAGTCGAAGCTCTCGGCCAGCTCGGCCATGCCCAGGCCTTGGGGATCGAACGCGTTGCCCGATGTGGTGATCCGTCGCTGGTACAGCACCACCAGCTCTTGGGCGATCTCGGCGACCGCCGCGCGCACCTTGGCCTTCTGGCGCTGGAAGTCGCTGCCGCCCATGCGACTGAGCCGGGGCGTCTCCCCGCCGATATAGGGGCGGATGAATTCGATCTGCTCGGTGGGCAGGTAGAGCCGGTCGGTTCCCCGGAATTCCAGCTCGAGGTAGTCGCGCTCGTCGTCGCCGAAGGCCCGGCGCACGAGCCCTGCGTAGCGGGCGATGCCGTGGTGGTGGTGAACGACGAAGTCGCCGACGCTGAGATCTTCGAACGACGATGTGACGCCGGTGCGACGTCGAGCTGCGCGATGGACTCGGCGGCGGCCGGTGAACTCTGCTTCGGGCAGCACCGCAACCCCGGCTGCGGGCGCAATGAAACCCTGTTCGAGCGGTGCGACCACCACGTGACCGCCTGGCAGCGGGGCGAAGCTGTGGAGCCCCGAATGCAGGCGCAACGGGACTTCTTCCGCGCTCAGCGCGTCAGCGAGCCGAGCGGCCGAGCCGTCGCCTTCGGCCGCCACGACGACAACGGGTCGCTCCGCGCTGTCTCCGACTCGTCGCTCCGCGCTGTCTCCGACTTGTCGCTCCGCGCTGTCTCCGACTCGTCGCTCCACGCTGTCTCCGACTTGTCGCTTCGCTCCGGTCACCAGCCGGCGGAGCTGGGACACCAGGCGGCTGGGATCGCCGGCGGCGGGCACCCATGGATCGGTGGCGATCTGCGGCCCAGGATCGCCCTGCGCTGTGGGCGCTGCGGTGGAGTCCACCGACCACACCGCGGCTTCGCAGCGAGCCAGCAACCGGTCGAACGCAACGTGCAGCCGGGGGAATGCCAAGCCAGCAGCGTCCTCACCATTCTCGTGGTGGTCGCCCGATTCGCCCGGACTCCGCAGACCCCACGTCACCGCCAGCGACCGGGTCAGATCGTCGGTTTCTGCGGTGATGTCGGCAGCTCGGTCTGCGAGCCGCCGCGGCTCGCACAGCAACACCAGCGCGTCGGGGCCGAGCAGGTCCGGCAGCACGATCTCGTCAGGAGCGAGCCATGGCAGCCACGACTCCATCCCGTCGAACAGCTCACCCCTGCTGAGACGCTCCATGTCCTCGCGGCACCACGGCTCGCTGATCGCCAGCGCTGCGGCACGTTCCCGCATGGCAGCATCGGGACGCATCTCGCGCGCTGGGTACATCTGCGTCTCGGCAAGCTCTGAGACCGAACGCTGATCGGCGATCGAGAACTCCGTGAGGCGGTCTACTTCGTCGCCCCACAGGTCGATGCGCACCGGCATCTCGGCCGTCGGGCAGAAAACGTCCACGATCCCGCCGCGCACTGCGATCTCGCCGCGGTGCTCAACCTGATGTTCACGGCGATATCCCCAGGCCACCAGCTGCGACACGAGTTCGCCGAGGTCGCACCGATCGCCTCGTGTCACGCGCATCACCGACGCTGCTGGGGCAACTGCGTCGGGGCTGAGCCGCTGCAGCAGCGCTCGAATCGGGGCGACGATCACCTCGAGGTCGCTCTTGCTGGCGCCAGCGGGGGATCTCAGCGTCTCCAGCACTGCCAGCCGGCGACCCATTGTCTCGGTCGCCGGGCTCACTCGTTCGAACGGCAGCGTTTCCCAGGCTCCGAACAGTGCTACGTGTTGCTCCCCGAGCCAGGTGCGGAGGTCTTCGGCGTAGCGCTCGGATTCATGGGCCGTCGCCGTCACCACCAAGACCGGCGCCCGCGATCCCAATGTCGCCAAGCCGGCGGCGACGAACGGCCTGGCTCCCTCGGCGACGGCAATCGAACCCGACGCCCGGCCCAGCATCGAAACGAAGCCGCGGTCGTTGGCAAGTCGCTCGGTCAGCACCCGCAGCGGCGCAGCGCCCGCCGAGCCTGCCGCGCTCACCGCCCTTGGGGATCGGGTCCCCGCCGGCGGGTGTTCGCGACGTTCATGGCCGCCTCGATGCCGTCGCGCACCAGCACCTCCAGCCCCTCTACGGCACGGTCCAGCGCCTCGTCGATCTGCAACGCCTCGGAGCGCGCCGGCCGCTGCAACACCCACTTACGGCCCGCTTCAGGCCGTGGCGGCTTGCCGATGCCGATGCGCAGCCGCACGAAGTCACGGGTCCCGAGCTGGTTGGCGATCGACGCCAAGCCGTTGTGGCCGGCGATCCCCCCGCCCGCTTTGAGCCGCACCTGCCCGGGCTCGAGGTCGAGCTCGTCATGCACCACGATGAGCTGCGACGGCTCGACGATGCCATGACGCTTCACCAGCACGCCCACACTGCGGCCGCTCTCGTTCATGAACGTGGTCGGGCACGCAAGCGTGACGCGGCGCTCGCCCACCGTCGCCTCCCCGACGCGAGCGTGCTCGCGCCGCTGCACCGCCAAGTCGCACCGAAGCGCCGATGCCCACCGTTCGGTGGCCTCAGCCCCGACATTGTGACGGCTTCCCCCATAGCGCTCCGGAGGGTTACCGAGGCCCACCACCAGCCAGTCTGCGGCTGTTCCCCGCCGCGCGGCCGCCCGGCGGAACACGGACACCGGGTCGGTCAGTCCTCGTCGTCGTCGTCGGCGTCATCGGCTTCTTCAGCGTCGATGAGCTCGCCTTCTTCGTCGATCTGTTCGGCGGCAACGGCAGCACGTGTCCGCTGCGCAATCGCCACCAGCGTGTCGCTGTCGAACAGGCTGACCATGCCCTCAGGCAGGGCGAGATCACTGACGCGGATTGGATTGTCCAGCGAGAGCGTCTCCACGTCGACGTCGAAGGCCGGCGGGATCACACCCGCAGGTGACTCGACGTGCAGCGACATCAGCTGCTGCTGCACCACCGCACCTTCGCGGCCGGCTATCGCGGCCTCGCCGACAAGGCGAATCGGCACGTCCACCACCAGCCGCTCGTCGAGGGAGATCAGCACGAAGTCGACATGAGTGACGCGGTTGGCGATCGAATCACGCTGCATGTCCTTGACCATGGTGAGATGGTCCTTGCCGTCGACCTCAAGGGTGATGATCGCGTTCGGGCCTGCAGCGTTCAGCGCAGCCCGGAACCGCAGGCGGTCGAGCGTGATCGACACGGGATCGCTGCCGTGGCCGTACATCACCGCGGGGATCTTGTCGGCAGCGCGCAGACGCCTCGAGGGACCCGTGCCGGTCGCGTGACGAGGCTCGGCGATGAGCTTCAGCTGTTCCATGCTGGCCCTTTCGGCAGTTGGGCCCCGTCAGCTCACGGGCTCTTGGGCGACGGGCGTCGAGTCGATCAGCGACGAGGAATCCTACGGGTCTCAGAAGAGGTTCTGGCCGTCGAAGATCTCCGACACAGATGCGTCCTCGAACACCGACTCCAAAGCGTCGGCGAACACGCCGGCAACGCTCAGCACGACGAGCTTGTCGAACTGCTTGGAGCTCGGAATTGGCACCGTGTTGGTGACGATGACCTCGCTCAGCGAGGAGTTCTTCAAGCGGTCCACGGCGGGTTCGGAGAACAATCCGTGCGTGCTCGCGCACATCACGTCGGAAGCACCGTTGGCAATCAGCGTCTCGGTGGCCGAGCAGATGGTTCCGGCCGTGTCGATCATGTCGTCGATGATCACGCAGGTGCGGCCCGCTACTTCGCCCATGATGCCAAGCGCCTCGGACTCGTTGGCGTTGTCGGTCGCGCGGCGCTTGTAGATGGACGCCACATCGCAGCCGAGTCGAGTCGCGTAGCGCTCAGCCACCTTCACGCGGCCGGTGTCGGGCGACACGATCACCGAGTCGGGCCCCATGACGTCGGACAGGTAGTCGATGAGCACCGGCGCCGCCGTCAGATGATCCACCGGACCGTCGAAGAAACCCTGGATTTGGCCGCTGTGCAGGTCGATCGACACCAGGCGCTCTGCGCCTGCGACGGTGAACATGTCGGCGAGCAGTCGCGCAGTGATCGGTTCGCGGCCCGCGGCCTTGCGGTCTTGGCGGGCGTAGCCATACAGCGGCGCGACCGCGGTGATGCGCTTGGCTGATGCACGCCGGGCGGCATCCACCATGATGAGCTGCTCCATGATCGCGTCGTTGAGGCTCATGGTCTCGCAGGAAGCATGGCTTTGGATGATGAACACGTCGCCGCCGCGAATCGATTCGGCGAACTTGCACTTGATCTCGCCATTGGCGAAGTCGATGAGACCGGGGTCGCCGAGTTCCACGCCGAGCTGGGCGGCAATCTCGGTGGCCAACTCAGGATTTGCTCTGCCGCTGAAGAGGTGCAAGCGCTTCTTGGTGACCAGCTCCATTGCGTGTTCCTTTCTCAGCGGTGCGGGGGGCGCCGTGCTCGACGCAGACGCGCTCGAAGCAGCACTAGCTGAGGGCTGGGCGGAACGCTCGGCAATGGGTTTTGACGGCATGTTCAGCAGTCCGGCGACAGGTCCGAGACTACCCGACTGCACCCCAATCACCCCGGGGTTTCCCGCCGTGCGATCAGCACTGCCTCGCAGGCGGCGAGCTGATTAGCGTCATTCACGCCCATCGCTTCGGCCGGGTCGGATGCAGCGACTGTCGTGATTCCATGATGGGCGTGGGCGAGCAGTTCGATGGCTTGGGTGAGGTAGTACTCGCCTGCTGCGTTGGCCGGGCGAAGGTACGGGAGCACCTGGCGCAGTCGTGCGATGCCGAAGCAATACACGCCGACGTTGATCTCGTCGATGGCGATCACATCGGGCGAGGCGTCGCGCTGCTCGATAATGGTCACGCGGGCGTCGTCGCGCACGATGCGTCCGTAGCCGGTTGGGTCGGGAACGTGAGCCGTCAGCAAGCTGGCTGCGGCATCGACGCGGCGGCGCTCCGAGACGACCTGGTGCAGCGTCTCCGCTCGCAGCAAGGGCGTATCGCTGGACAACACCAAGACGTCTGGGGCCTGCCGGAACTTGCCGAGCGCAGAGAGGCCGACCCGGGCCGCATCGCCGGTTCCCTGCTGGTCTGGCTGAGTGGCGAACACCACGCGGTCGGGCTGGGGCGCGTCTGCGCCCACCTTGGCTCGCACCTGATCAGCCCCATGTCCAACGACTACGACAATCGGGCCTGCATCGATGGCGGCTAGGGCGTCGAGCACGCGCAGCACCATGGCGCGGCCCGCAAGGGGGTGCAGCGGCTTCGGCAGGTCGGAATCCATGCGGGTGCCGGCTCCGGCTGCCAGCACGATCGCTGCGCAGGCCGGCTCTACGGGGTCCGGCGACATCGTGCTGACTCGACGTGGGTATGGCGGGGTTCGGGGAGGAGGACTCGAACCTCCATTGCCGGGACCAAAACCCGATGTCCTACCAATTGAACGATCCCCGATAGCGCCTGTCACCGCAGGCGGCTTGTCTGTGGATCGAGGGTAGCGACCTGCGGAGATCAGGTTCTTCGAATTTCGACAGCCAAGGGTGTGTCACGTGGCCCGAGCCGAAAGGATCTCGTGGGATGCCGCCGATGAGGCGATAGGTTCGTGCCTTCATGGGATCGCTGGTCAAGAAGCGCCGCAAGCGGATGCGCAAGAAGAAGCACCGCAAGATGCTGCGGCGCACGCGCTACCAGCGCCGCAACCGCTGACCGAGCTGTCGCCCCTACTGCTGGCCGCTAGAGCCGGCCAACAGCGCGCGCCTCGGTGGTGCTGGCACCGTCGCGCGATGGCAAATCCAAGCGTGCGCCGAAGCGTGACATGACGAACCATGTGCCGCCGCTGCCGGCTAGCTGCGGCGTGCGCCCGCTGGCTGCAGCGAGCTCACCTCGCCAGGCGGCGAGCTCGGGATAGGCGGTCAGCGCCGCAGGCTCGAGGTCGTTCGAGTTCTGGCCAGTTGGTCCGCCCAGTTCATCCCAGGTGCGGTACACCGTGGCGGTGTCGACTCCAATCGGCGGCGTCCACAGCACGTAGGACTGGTCCCGGAACGGGAGCGGCTCGATGATCTCGCCGATGCCCGTGACGCGGGCACGACCGCCGACGAGGCAGAAGGCCACGTCCGCACCCAGCGACGCTGCCTGTAGCGGAGTGACGACGGCTGGCGACTCCGCATGCGGTGCCGAGCCGGCGGCCGCGATGTCAGAGGTCTCGACGGCAGCCAAGCGATTGGCCCAGCGCAGCACTGCCGCGGCGTCGGCCGATCCCCCGCCCAGTCCGGCACCGGGCGGGATGCGCTTGCGGATCTCGACGTGGGCGGTGCGGCCTGTTAGCTCGAGCGCCCCGATGACGAGGTTGGAGCGGTCGGCGGGAATATCCCAATCCGGTCGATCCGCGCCGGCACCTCCGTCACCGGGCAGTCGCACGACCTCGACGGACGACTCCGAGCTGGGGTGCACGATGACCTCGTCGCACAGGTCCAGCGTCACCATCTCGGCATCGATGAGGTGATAGCCGTCGGCCCGGGTGCCGGTGATGCGCAGCCGCAGCGTCAGCTTGGCCGGAGCCAGCAACCGAGTCGGTTCAACGTGGGAGGCCGAGCGCTCCGCCACGGCAGCCTCAACCCTGGGTCTGGGCCACGAGGGACACCTCAGCGAGGCGAGTCCACTGTGCGAGCCCGAGCTGCTCGGGGCGGTCGGTGGGGTCGATGCCTGCGCTCGCAAGCGTCGCGTCGACGTCGTCGAGGGCGCTCCGCAGTGTGCGGCGCAGCATCTGGCGGCGATGCGCGAACGCGGTGCCGACCAAGCGGTCGATCTCGCTGCGCAATACCGGTTTCATCCCGGGCGCCCGCCGGGTGATGCGCACCAGCGCGGACTCCACGTCGGGGCGGGGGTAGAAGACCGTGGCGGGCACCGCGCCGGCCAACTCGGCATCGGCGTGGGTTGCGACTCGCACCGACACCGCGCCGTACGTGCCGCCCCCCGGAGCCGCCGCAAGTCGCTGGGCGGCCTCCTTCTGGCACATCACCAGCATCTGGGTGACAGCCGGCACATCGTCGAGCACCGTCAGCACCAGCGAGGTGGCGATGTTGTACGGCAAGTTCGCGACTAGGTGCCAGCCCGTCCCGCACAGCAGTGCACCCCAGTCCATGCGGCGAGCGTCGGCGTGCACCACGGAGAGGGGGCCAATCGGGTCACCGGCCTTTCCATCGGCCACTTCGGTTGCCGTTGTGCCGGCCGTTGCGCCGGCCAAATGGCTCGTCACTTCCTGCAGCAACGGCACGAGCCGTCCGTCGGTTTCTACCGCCACGACCTCAGCGCCGGTCTCGGCCAAAGCCAGCGTGAGCGAACCCAGACCCGCGCCGATCTCGACGACACGATCGCCGGCTCCCACTCCCGCCAGGCGAGCAATGCGCCGCACCGTGTTGGGATCGACGACGAAGTTCTGACCCAGGCTGCGGCGAGGTGCCGCGCCAGCCCTGGCCAGCAGCTCCTTGACCGCAGGCAGGGTCAGCAACTTGCCTGTCATCGGGCGTCGGTGGGACCGTCAGATTCGCCAAGACCGAAGATGCGCATCGCATTCGCGGTGGTCTCTGCGGCCGCCTGGCTCGCTGGGATGCCGCGTGCGGCAGCGACTGCCTCGCCCACGAAGCGCACCCAGCTCGGACGGTTCTGCTTGCCCCGCATCGGCACGGGTGCCAGGTACGGCGCATCGGTCTCAATGAGATAGCTGTCGGCGGGAACGAGTGCAGCGGCGTCGCGGATCTCGCCCGCGTTGGCAAACGACACGATGCCGCTAAACGACACTGCAGCGCTCCGGTCGAGCGCTGCGCGCGCCTCGTCGGGCCCGCCGGTGAAACAGTGGAACACGGTGCCCTCGGGCACGCCCTCGGCGTCGAGCACGTCGAACGTGTCTTCCCAGGCGTCGCGGCTGTGGATGACCAGCGCCAGCCCATAACGATGCGCCATGGCGATCTGCGCAGCGAATGCCTCACGCTGGCTCGCCCGGTCGGAGTGCTCGTAGTAGTAGTCGAGCCCGCATTCGCCGATCGCCACCGGCGAGTGACCGGCGGCTATCAGCTGCTCCAACTCTTCGAGAGCCGCCGGGCCTTCGTCGGCATCGTGGGGGTGCAGCCCGATCGTGGCGGCGACACCCTTCAGCGTTCGGGCCCGCTCCAGTGCAGCGACACTGCGCTCGACATCAGTGCCGATGTCCACCAGCCACGCGACGCCGTCTTGGTGGGCCTCCGCGACCAACTCGGCGCCGCCGTCCCACAGGTGGCAGTGACTGTCGACCCAGACCTCGGCTTGCGGCGCTGAGTTCATCGCACTGGGCTCATCGCCTTGGATCACTTCAGGCGCGGGTACAGCGGATCGCCGGTCGCCACCGCCACGCCGCCGGGGTAGCCCCCCCACGTCGCGGCCTCGGGCAGGCGCTGATCGGCCACCGAGCCCTCCATGCCGATGCGTCGCCACACCTCCTCGCAGCCCCGCGGTGTCGCCACCGATGCGAGCACCGCCACGATGCGCAGCGCTTCGAGCGCATCGCCAAGCACGGCATCTACCTCGGGTCCGGGATCTTGCTTCCACGGCTCAGCCGCTTCGAGCATGGTGTTGGTCTCGCGGATGATGCGCCAAGTGGCGTCGAGGGCTTCTGAAGGCGCCAGCCGCTCCCAGGCCTCTGCGGTGTCGGCGAAGCACTCGGCCACAGCACTGGCCAGCGGGCTGTCGGGGCGAGGCGCCGGGCCAACGCCGTCGCACTTGCGGCTGACCACGGTGGCAACCCGGCTCATGAGGTTGCCCAGGTTGTTGGCCAGGTCCGCGTTGTAGCGGGCAACCATCCCCTCATAGGAGAAGTCGCCGTCGGGGCCGAAGGGCTGATCGTGCAAGAAGTGGTGTCGTACGCCGTCGCTGCCGAAGTCGTCGACGAGGTCGCCCGGCGCGATCTGGTTGAGCGCAGATTTCGCCATCTTCTCGCCGCCCACCAGCAGGAAGCCGTGCACGTGCACCCGCCGGGGCGGCAGCACGCCGCCGCTCATCAGCATCGCCGGCCAGTACACGCAATGGAACCGGAGGATGTCCTTGCCGATCAGGTGCACGCCGGGCCAGCGATGCGCGAACTGGTCGTCGTCGCTGGCGTATCCCGCGGCGGTGATGTAGTTGGTCAGTGCGTCGAACCAGACGTAGGTGACATGCTGCGGATCCCAAGGAATGCGTATGCCCCAGTCCAGCGATGTGCGGCTAATCGAGAAGTCCTGCAGGCCGCCGCGGATGAATCCCAGCGCCTCGTTGCGCTTGGTCGCCGGCACGACGAAGTCGGGATGAGCTTCGTACCAATCCAGCAGGGGCTTCTCGTAGCGGCTGAGCGCAAAGAAGTAATTCTCCTCAGTGACGTGCTCAGCAGGGCGCCGGTGGATGCGGCAGTTGCCGTCGTCGAGATCGTCGTCGGTGTAGTAGGCCTCACAGCTCACGCAGTACAGGCCCTCATAGGTCTGCAGCGTGATGTCGCCGTTGTCGTAACAAGCCTGCAAGAGCTGCTGGACCGAGTGGTGATGACGGGGCTCGCTGGTGCGGATGAAATCGTCGTTGGAAATGTCGAGCTGGCGCCATGCCTCCTGGAAGCGCACCACCGTGCGGTCTGCCCACTCGATGGGCGTGCAGCCGTTTTCCTGTGCCGCCCGCTGGACCTTGAGACCGTGCTCGTCGGTGCCGGTCAGGAACATGACGTCGTCGCCTCGCAGACGATTCCAACGAGCAATCGCATCTGCGGTGATCGTCGTGTACGCGTGCCCGATGTGGGGGGCATCGTTCACGTAATAGATCGGCGTCGTGACGTAGTAGGAAGCCACGCCTGCAGGGTAGTGAGGGGCGACGCAGCCGCCCTCAGAATTCTGTCGGCCTGCGCTTCCCCGTTGCGCCCGCGGCGAGGGCGGCGGCGGCTTCCGCTCCAGCGATCCGGCAGGTCGCAACGTCGCAGAATCCGCCGCCGCCCTCGCCGCTATTGCATCTTGTTATCGAGTGCGCGGGCCAGTTCGGTGGAGATGTTGTAGGTGCGGTTGCGGCCCACACCCAGTCGCTGTGCGACGGCTGCTGCAGCGTCACGGGCGCTGCCGCCGGCTGCCAGCTCGCCGTGCAGAGCCGCTCGAATCTGCTCATCGGACGGGGGTCGGGAGATCGCTGGGCCGAGCACGACGACGATCTCCCCTCGTGTCGGCTCGGCGTAGCGCGCTGCCAGCTCGGCGATCGTGCCGCGCGCGACCTCTTCGTGCAGCTTGGTGAGCTCACGGACGACGACTGCTGGACGGCCGGCGCCGCAAACCTCGGCCAGGTCTTCGAGCGTGGCACCAAGGCGTTTGGGTGATTCCAGCAGGACGACGGTTCGCTGTTCGGCGGCGACCGCTTCGAGTCGTTGATCGCGGACCTTGCCCTTGCGGGGCAGAAATCCTTCCATGACCCAGCGATCTGTCGGCAGGCCGGAGACAGCGAGTGCGGCGACCGGTGCAGAGGGTCCGGGCACCACGCTGACGGGCAGACCTGCCGCCGCGACTGCCCCCACCAGGCGCTGCCCCGGATCGGAGATCGTCGGCATGCCCGCGTCGGTGATGTACGCAGCGGTCTCCCCCGCCGTCAGGCGCTGCACTATCTGCGCGGCGACGGCGGCCTCGTTGTGTTCGTGCATCGCCACCAGCGGCTGCCCGCCGATGCCCAGCCGCTGCAGCAGCAGGCCGGTGCGCCGGGTGTCTTCGCAGGCCACGAACGACACCGCCGTCAGTACTTCGACCGCCCGCGGGGCGATGTCTGCGAGATTGCCGATAGGCGTGGCCACCAGCCACAGTCGAGCTTGCCCTGCTGTGGCAGCACCCGCCTGATCGGTCATGCACCTAGGCAATCAGGCTGTGCCAGCGCAGCCACGCTCATGCGTCGAGTCGGATCTCGAGGGTGTCGCCCACGGTGAGGCCCCAGCGCTCGCACGCGCCCGCCTGGGCCTCGACGACTGATCGTGCGCGCAGCCTCGGCCGACCGATACGGCCCGGTCGCATCCTCACCATGTCTACGACCCGCCGCCGCGCATCCAAGAACATCACGTCGATATCGAAGCTCATTCCGATGGTGTGCACGCAGCGGCACCGCTCGATCAGTAGCGCCCCGGTCAGGTCGTCGCGCCCCAGCAGACCACGCCGGCGCTCAGGACGGGTACGAGCGACCTCGAGGCTCGCCACCACTCGATCCCCGCACGCAAGCCACGGCATGGCTACACGTTGAAGCGGAACTCCACGACGTCGCCGTCGCGCATCGGATAGTCCTTCCCTTCGACGCGCAGACGGCCTGCGTCACGCGCTGCAGACCACGAGCCTAAATCCAGCAATTCGGCCCAGTCGATCACCTCGGCCCGGATGAAACCGCGTTCGAAGTCGGTGTGGATCCGCCCGGCGCACTGAGGTGCCCGCCAACCGGCTCGGAACGTCCACGCCCGCGATTCCTTCTCACCCGTGGTCAGGAAGGTCCGCAAGCCCAGCAGTCCATGGGCAGCCGCCACAAATCGCTCCAGCGCGCCTTCCCCCAGGCCGAGCCCTTCGAGCAGCTCGGTTCGTTCGTCGCCGGTGAGCTGCGCTGCCTCTGCCTCGAGCTGCACGCTCAGCGGCAGCACGGTGGCACCGGGCAGCTCCGCTTCGATCGGCGCTGCGAGCTCGGCGGCTGCGTCCAGCTGGTTCTCGCCGATGTTCAGCACCGCCATCACCGGCTTGTCGGTGAGCAGGAAGTGGCTGCGCAGCGCAGCCCGATGCGGGTACTGCTGCGGGTTCTGTTCAGAGCCGTTGCAGTCGCCGCTGAGCGGCCAGGCCCGGTACAGCGGCGTGCCGGCCGCCAGGTGGTCGAGCGCTGCGTCGAGCGCTGCGACCTCCTCGGCCAGTGCGGTGTCGGACGGCTGGCTGCGCGATGCCTTGCGCCTGCGGTTGATGCGCGACTCCACCGACTCCAGATCGGCCAGCGTCAACTCGGTCTCGACGATGCGCAGGTGTTCGAGCGGATCGGCGGGGCCGGGCACATCAGCGTCATCGAACGCGCGCAGCACGAACACGATGGCATCCACCTCGCGGATGCCTGCCAGGAAGCGGTTGCCGAGGCCTTCGCCCTTGCTGGCACCTTCCACCAGCCCACCGATGTCGATGAACTCGGTGGTGGTCGGCACCACCTTGCGGCTGGCGCTCATGGCGGCCAAGGCATCGAGCCGGGCATCGGGCACGCGGGCCACACCGATATTCGGATCGGTCGTGGCAAAGGCGTACGGCGCCGCCAACGCCCCGCCGCCCGCGAGGGAGTTGAACAGCGACGACTTTCCCGCATTGGGCAGGCCGACGAACCCAAAGCGTTCCATCGCCGGGCGAGGTTAGTGTCGCGCCCGAGGCATCCACTGAAGGGGAGGAATCCATGGGACCGCTGCAGGGACTGAAGGTGATCGAGCTGGCGGGCATCGGCCCCGGGCCGTTCTGCGCAATGCTGCTCGCTGACCTGGGCGCGGACGTCATCCGCGTCGATCGCATGACGCCCGAAGACCTGGGCATCGACCGTGGACGCAAGTTCAACGTGCTCAACCGCGGCCGTCGCTCGGTGGCGGTCGACCTCAAGTCGCCTGACGGCGTCGAGACGGTGCTGAAGCTGGTGGAACAAGCCGATGCGCTGATCGAAGGATTCCGCCCAGGTGTGACCGAACGACTGGGCCTCGGACCCGACGAGTGCATGGCTCGCAACCCGAAGCTGGTGTACGGGCGCATGACCGGCTGGGGCCAGGAAGGCCCGATGGCGCATGCCGCCGGCCACGACATCAACTACATCGCCCTCACGGGCGCTCTGCACGCCATCGGACCGGCCGAGGCGCCGAGCCCGCCGCTCAACCTGGTGGGCGATTTCGGCGGCGGCGGCATGTACCTGGCATTCGGCGTGTGCGCAGCGCTGCTCGAGTCGCGCGACTCGGGGCAGGGCCAGGTCGTGGACGCCGCCATGACCGAGGGCGCGGCGTCGCTGATGGCAGCCATCTACGGCATCTACGGCTCGGGCGGCTGGGCCGACGAGCGGGAATCCAACTTCCTCGACGGCGGCGCCTACTACTACGGCGTGTATGAGACCTCCGACTCCAAGTTCGTGTCAGTCGGGTCGATCGAGGGCAAGTTCCACGATGAGCTGCTCGAGAAGACGGGCTTGGCCGACGCTGCGACCGTGGACCGCAACGACCGCGATGCGTGGGCAGACAAGCGGGCGCGTCTCGCGGAGGTCATCAAGACCAAGACCCGCGACGAGTGGGACGAGATCATGGCCGGCTCAGATGTCTGCTATGCGCCAGTGCTGGACCTCTCCGAGGCGCCACACCACCCCCACAACGTCGCCCGCGGCAGCTTCGTGGAGGTGGAGGGCGTGATGCAGCCGGCGCCTGCGCCCCGCTTCAGTCGCACCCCAGGCGAGGTCGCCCGACCGCCGGCGTCGCCGGGCGAGAACACCGATGAGGTGCTGGCCGACTGGGGCTTCGACGCCGACGACATCGAAAAGCTCCACGAGGTCGGTGCAGTCGGCTGAGCCGATCTTCCCCAGCTCGGCCACCAGCCTGAACCAGCGCCGCCGGACTGATTCAGGGGCGGCCTCGGTAGCCTGCAACGTCTATGTCGAAGCGCACCAAGAAGCGGAAGCTCCGGGCGCGCCGCAGCAAGGCCAACCACGGCAAGCGCCCCAACTGCGGCCGCGGCTAGCCCGCGGGCATTGCTCGCCGCGGCGGCCGGCGTGAGCAAGCTCGTTTGCCGCTGAGTACGCCCGCAGACCGGCCATCATCAGGGAGTGCGCAAGTCCTGCACCTCGGCATTGGTGAGTGCGCTCTTCCTCACAGCAGTGCTGGGCAACGCGTGCCACGTTCGACAGGTCAGGGACGCTGCGCCCGAACGCGCCGAGCTTGGCGTCTCAGAACGGGCCGCGCAAGCTGGCGAATCGGGTGAGGCATCGTCGACGGTGACACTGGTCTCACCGACCCTGACAACAGCCGCGGCACAACCTGGTCGTGCAGCACCAGCAAGCCAGGCTTCTGACGAGGACGGTCCGGTGCAGGCGGCCGATGCCGCGCCGCCGACCGAGCCGGTGCAGGCGGCCGATGCCGCGCCGCCGGCCGAGTCGGTGCAGTTGGGCGATCTTGTCGCAGGCACCCAGGACCAGGCAGCCGCCAAACGAGATGACGATCCGAACCTCGTGATCGCGAACATCACCGATCTGGACTGGCTGCCCGCAGGTTGGGAAGCCATGTTCCGCCACTGGTACCCGGAGCGAGCGTTCGTGCTGCACCCCCAAGCGGCCCAGGGCGACCTCGACGGCGACGGCGACGTTGACGCCGTCCTCCATGTCCAGGCACGGTCTGCCGATTCGCCTCAGGCACAACTGCTCGTGCCCGTCATCGACACCGGCGAGGCCATCGATGTGCGACCGCCAGTAGATCTCGGCCAGCGCGTCATCATCGACTCGATCGACATCGCGGACGGCGCCGTCGAGGTGTCCCTCTTCGACCGCTCCCCCGGCGAGCCGCTGACAGTGATCACACGCCGCACCACGCTGTCCGTCGTTGTTGGCAGCCCAGCCGCAGCAGACGCGGATAGGGCCGAGCCGGTCGTGATTCCCACCAGTGTCGAGCCCATTGACTACGTACCGGCACTGCAGATCAGCCGCCCAGCAACCACGCCGGCGTCGGAGCTCGATGGCGTGGGCACGGCCATGTCGGATCGGATCGAGCTGCGCGAGCGACACCGGTACGGCATGCACGCCAGCGAGCGCGACGTCGTCGTGGCGACGCTCGATGCACCAGCAGGAGTCTGGCTGGAAGTCCGTCTCAGCGACGGAACGTTGCTGGTCCCCAGCGCCGAGCGCGCTCAGAGATTTGCGATCCGAGCGCCAGCAGACGGCGAGTGGACCATCACCGCCGCGTCATCGCGCATCGAGCCGGCCGACTACCGGCTCGCGGTGGAGGTGTTCCCGCCCTCGCGCAGCAACGGCATCGGGACCCGTGACCTCACCGGCTTCTGGTCCAGCACTCGCACATCCCCGCCCGCTCTGCCCGACGACGGCGACGTGGCGTACCTGACCTTCGATGACGGACCCCATCCCGTCTATACGCCGCAGGTGCTCGACGTGCTGGCACGCCACGGCGCCAAGGCGACGTTCTTCGTCGTGGGATCGCTCGCTGAGCGCTACCCGCTGCTCGTGCAACGGATCGCCTACGAGGGCCACACGCTCGCCAACCACTCCTGGAAACACGAGTCCCTTGCTCGGGTCTCACGGGCGGCGTTTGATCGGTCGGTCGGGCGCACCCAAGAGCTCTTGGGGCCGCTCGCCACGTCGTGCCTCCGGCCGCCGTACTGGGACCTGGGGGCGTTTACCCGGGAATGGTCTGGCGACCTCGGCCTGCGACTGGTGTCGTGGACCTACAGCCCGAAGGACTGGCTGCAGCCGACAGCGCAGCACATTGCCGACGGCATCGTCGCGCGAACGGCTCCGGGCGCGGTGATCCTGCTGCACGACGGCGGCGGCGATCACCCGGCGACGGTTCGCGGGCTCGACCAGGCGCTCGAGCGGCTCGCCGGCAACGGATTGGAATTCAAAGCGCTGTGCCGATGAGGTGTCCCGCAGGCCTCGCAGCCTCTCACCCGCTTCGCCGGTGAATCTCGGCCAGGATGGGCTCAGTCAGCACGAGACCGCCGTACAGCGTGTAGTGGACACCGTCCAAGGTGCGGATCCGGCGATTGTCGTGATCTGCGCCGAGCCGCGCGGCAAAGCGGCCGTCGATGGCGAGCGTCTCGTACGAGTCCCAGAAGATGGCCCCGTCGATTTCGCCCACTGCGGCCTCGGCCAAGGGGTTGACGATGCCGGGCAAGTCAGACAGGTACCTCGTTCCCAAGGGAGGGAGCCCGACCCAGATCACGAGGCGACCAGGTTTCACCGCTGCCGACACGAGTTCGGCCACCCTGGCCTGATAGCGCTGATCCCAGGCCGGTTCGCCGGGTCGCTCGGGATGACCGCGGAAGCGTTGCTTGTCGTTGCCGCCCATCGCCAGCACGATCACGTCGTAGGGGCCCTCGGTGATCTCATCGTTCATGTAGGCGATCCAGTCGAAGAACCAGTCGGTCACCACCCCGGTCGACGTCTGGATGTCCTCGGTGAAGACGAATCGCTCGTCATCTGCGATGAGCTGGCGGAAGCCGTAAACCGGTCCGCCCGAGATTGAATCGCCGCCGGTCCACACCCGCAGCGGCCGCTCGGGCGTGGCCGCCGCCAAGCGCGATCGCCGGTCTTCGCGAGCAAACCAGTAGTAGGTCGGCTCTACGCCCAGCTGAGACTCCGCCAGTGGGTCGGGCCAGCGCAACACCGGATCTGCCCACGGGTCATCGGTGTGCCTAGGCGGAGGTTCGGGGACCCGCGCCGACAGTGCCGCCGACGCACCGGCACCGCCATCATCGGAAACGCTGTCTTCGACAGCATCACCATCGGGCTGCGCGCCCACCGGCACTGAAGCCAATCCCAACGCCAGGACGCACGCCACAATTGCGGCAGCAGCCCCCAGCTTTCGCTGGAGGCGACGCATCACCCCCATGTTCACGAAGGCGCGCCCGAGGTCAGATCGACCAAGCCGCTGAGTTCATCCAGCAACACCTGTGACAGCCAGCGACCGCCGACGGTGCTGAGGTGCACGCCATCGGTGAGGCGCACGTCGGCGAGCTGCCCGTCTGCGTCAGCGACGTAGCGACTGAATCCGCCGTTCGGTCCCCGGAACAAGTCACGCGTGTCCACATAGATCACCCGATCCCGCTTGGCGGCCTCGGCGGCGAACACCTTGTTGACCTGCTGCATGCGCTCGTCGTAATCGGGGCTCTCCATGATTGGCTGGCCCACCCAGATCAACACCCGGTCGGGGTCGGTCGTCACCAGGTCCATGACGTGGCCGACCCGCGCCGAGTACTCCCGCACCCAATCCTCCGAGAAGGGGCGGGCGATCTGACCGTCCACCACGAGCGCCTGCGCGTCGTTGCCGCCGTACATCATCACCACCGCGTCGGGATCAGTGTTGGGAATCACCTCGACGATTCGAGCGGGCCAGTCGTAGAAGTCGGGTCGGCTCAGGCCGCTCGAGAGCTGATGCTCAGAGGAGGCCTCGATGACGCCGGTGTCATCGGCCAGCCCAACCATGACGTGGCCGAAGAACTGCACCATCGAATCGCCCATGATGTGCAGGCGCAGCGGATCCTCCGGTGTGGGAAACCACGCCACGGTGGTGGGCGGTGCGCTGATGAGGGTCTCCCCGGTGTTGTCTGCGCCGTCGCTGGCCCCGGCGACGGGCTGCTCGTCGCCCCTGGCAGTTCCGCCCTCCGACGACGCGCCGTCGTCCGGCGCCGGCTGGGTCCCCGGGGCCACCAGCGGCGCTGTGCCCCCGGGCTGCGTGTCGGCTTCGATGCCAGGCGTCGCTACGACCAATTCGGATGAGGTCAGCTCCGTCGGCGTCGCCCCTGCGGTCGAATCGGGCTCGGCTGCAACGACGAACTCATCCGATGTCGCTCCGGGATCGACCACCGATCGACCGAAGGCCTCGTCAACCCACAAGCGCGGCAGGTGCAGCCCGACAGCGCTGGAGGCGCCCTCGATCGGTTCCCAGACCGCTACCGAAGCGTCGCGCTCCCAGCCGAACGGCTTCTGCTGCGCCTCACGCAACAGCTGCTGGGAGTTGCCCACGATCGCCAGCACGAGCCCGAGCGCGCCGGCCAGCAAGACTCTGCCGGCCGCCACACCGTTGCGGCGGTCTGTCGCGTCGAGACGCGGCCCCGATCCCGCTGGGGCGGTCGAGGGATCAGGCGGAACGTGCGAGGCCGTCATTGCTCAGAACTGGAAGTAGATGAACGGGGCGACGCCCGTGGGGCCGAGTACGTCAATTGCCACCAGGGAGATGCCCACCACAGCGCCTTGGGTCACCCAGCCGAGGCTGGCGAAGCCGTCGCGCAGCTGGTCGAACCAGTCGGTGGGCATGAACTGGAATGCCAGGGCGCCGAACGTCACGGCGATTACCAGCGGCGTCGCAGTGCCGGCGTAGTTGTCGAAGCTGGCCACCGCGCCGAGCATCTCCACAGCAGCGGGCAGCGATTCGGAGCGGAAGAACACCCACGCCAGGCACACCACGTGGAAGGTGACGAGCCAGCGCACCACCTCGCCAATTGCCGGAGAGAGCACGGGACCGGCTCCGCTGCGCTCTCGCTGCTCACGCACGAGCCGCTCCGCTGCCAGAACGACACCATGGATGCCGCCCCAGATGACAAAGTTCCAGGTACTGCCGTGCCACAGGCCGCCGAGCAACATAACGATCATGAGATTTCGATAGGTCGTGGCGCGGCCTTTCCGGTTGCCGCCCAGCGGCACGTAGAGGTAGTCGCGCAGCCAGCGGGACAGGGTCATGTGCCAGCGCCGCCAGAAGTCCTGCAGCGTGAGCGCCCGGTAGGGATTGTTGAAGTTCTGCGGGAATCGGAAGCCCAGCAGCAGCGCCACGCCGATGGCGATGTCGGTGTAGCCGGAGAAGTCCGCGTAGATCTGGACTGCGTAGGCGTAAACCCCGAGCACGACTTCGGGGCCGCTGTGCGCGCCCGGATCGGCGAAGACGCCGTCCACGATCGCACTCGCCAGGAAGCTGGAGATCACGACCTTCTTGAACAGCCCGTTCAGGATCAGCCCGAAAGCCTCGGCGGCAGGCACGTAGCGGGGGTCGGGCCGGGCAACGAGCTGCGGCGCCATCTCCGACGCCCGCACGATCGGGCCGGCCACGAGCTGGGGGAAGAACGACAGGTACACCGCAAAGTCCAGCGGCGTCATCTCGCGGACGTTCCCCCGTCCGATGTCGATGATGTAGCTCATCGCCTGGAACGTGTAGAAGGAGATGCCGACCGGCAGCGTGTACTCCAGCACTGGCAGCGCGCCCGTGATGCCGAAGCGCTCGAGCAAGTTGGACATCTCGACGGCGAAAAAGTCCCAGTACTTGAAGACGCCGAGAATGACGAGGTTGGCGGTGACGCCGAGTCCGACCCACCAGCGTTTCCCCACCGCAGTGCTGTTGACCGCGAAGTGCCCCGCGACCCAGTTGATGACGATGGTGGTGAGCAGTAGGAAGACGAAACGCCAGCTCCACCAGCCGTAGAACACGATGCTGGCAGCGAGCATCAGCGGCTTCCACAGGGCCGGATGCGGCCGCGTCAGCCAGTTCACGACGAATACGACAACGAAGAAGACTCCGAAGACGAACGTCGGGAACAACATGGCAAGCCGAACATACTTGCGGCCCCGAGTACATGGATGGACAGCGGTGAACGAGGGCGGTTCTGCATGACGATCCCCGTGGCGCTGCTTGACGCATGGCTGGCGGCCGATCCGGACTCCGCTGCTCGCAGCGCTCTCGAATCGGGTCGCCACGACCCCGACTGGGTGGCGGAGCACTTCGGGGGTGTGCTGCGGTTCGGCACGGCGGGGATGCGAGCGCCGATGGGTGCCGGACCGGCGCGCATGAACCGCGTCATGGTTCGGGTCGCTGCCCGGGCAATCGGCGCCGAATTGATCGCCAGCGACTTGGGCGACCGCGGTGCCGTGGTCGGATTTGACGCCCGACCGGGATCTGCCGACATGGCGTTTGATGCAGCACGACTGCTGGCAGCCATGGGCGTCCCGACGGCAATCATCGACGGCCCTGCACCCACGCCGTTGCTCGCCCGTCAGCTGCTCGCCCGCTCCGCCGGGGCAGGACTCATGATCACCGCCAGCCACAACCCACGGGGCGACAACGGCTTGAAGGTGTACTGGACCGACGGCACGCAGATCCGACCACCGCTGGACCAACGCATCGAGGCCCGCATCGAATTCGAAGCCCTCCCGACCGATGACGACCTCGCGGCCCGACACGAGCTGGAGCAGCTCGACGTGCGCTCGGTCATTGCCGAATACGTCGGCGCAGCTGTGCGCCGACCCGTGTTCGACGCCGATGGCCGTCCGGCCGATCCGTCCGAGGTGCCACCGATCGTCTACACAGCGCTGTGCGGCGTCGGTTCGCAGACCCTAGGACACGCCTTTGCAACTGCGGGACTGCCGCCCCCGATCTATGTGGAGCACCAGCGACATCCCGATGGTTCATTTCCCGGACTGCCGTTCCCGAATCCCGAGGAGCCGGGCACGCTCGACGACGCAATCGCGCTGGCGTCGGAGGCCGATGTCCGCGTGGTTATGGCCAACGATCCCGACGCGGACCGGCTGGCGGTAGCTGTCGGGGACCATGACGGGACGTGGCACCGGCTGAGCGGCGACGAATTGGGTGTGTTGCTGTGCGACTGGATGATCGGTTTGGCGAATGAGGGCGGGGTGGCGCGACCGTTGATCTCGGCGTCGTCGGTCGTGTCTGGTCGGATGGTCGAAGCCCTCTGCGCTGCCCGTGGTGTTACCCACCACCGCACCCTGACGGGGTTCAAGTGGATCATGGAGCCGCGGCTGACCCATCCCGATGCCCGCTGGGTGTTCGGCTACGAAGAAGCGCTCGGCTACTCGGTCACCGACGCCGTGCTCGACAAGGACGGCATCTCAGCGGCCGTCGAATACGCGCGGTTGGCGAGTGCCTTGGCAGCTCGCGGGATCAGCCCGCTTGAGCGCCTCGATGAGTTGGCTGCCGAAGTCGGGCTCCACGTCACGAGCGCTGCGTCGGTGCGCGCCGACACGGAAGCGATTGCGGCGGCCATGGCGGGATTGCGGACCGATGCGCCCCGCAGGATCGCTGACCGCCCCATCGCAAGAATCACCGACTGGCTCGACCCGAGTGCGCCGAATCCCGCTGACCTCATCGAAATCGAGCTGGCTTCCGCCATGACGGACGGTTCAAGCCACAACGGCGAGGCGCATGTGCGCATCTGCATCCGGCCGAGCGGCACCGAGCCCAAGGCGAAGATTTACCTCGAGGCGGTGCGTTCGAGCCCTCGTGATGTCCGCGCCGAACGCCGTGAGCTGCGGGCCCTGCTCGACGCCATCGCCGAAGAGGCCCTGGACTCACTCTTCACTATCACGTAGCAAGGAACTAGCGTCGCGCGAACATAGGCGGATTGAGGGGGAAACCATGTCCGACCGTTCACGTACCCGTACGGATCGCTGGAGTCACAGCCGGCGACGGTCCGCCCGGCTGCTGGTTGCACTGCTCGCAGCAATTTCGCTGCTAGCGGTGTCCTGCGGCACTGATGACGACGCATCCGGTGATGACGTCGAGACGCCGAGTGCCGACACGAGTGCGGCAGTCACCGAGACAGAGGACGCGGCCCCAGAACCAGATGCCGACGAGCCTGCGGCCGACGAGCCGGCACCGGACGACAGCGACGCTGAAGAGGCCGAGGAGCCAGCATCGGAGCCCGAAGAGACCGTACCTGAGGTCCCCGCCCCGAGCGGCACCGTTCGTTTAGCGCCGGTCGTCTCGCTGGTCACGATGGACCCGCACAACTTCTCAGGCGGCGGGTTGCCCTGGCTGACACCGGTGTATGAGCCGTTGTTCCGCATAGAGCGTGGCGGGGATGGCTCGATCCAACCGCTCCTCGCGACCGGCTTCTCCGTGGACGGCCTCGATGTCACCATCACACTGCGCGATGACGTCTCCTTCAGCGACGGCGAACCATTCAACGCCGCCGCCGTCGAGGCGAATCTCGACCGAGGCAAGGCAGTTGGCGTCTGGGATGTGTTTGCTGTCATCGACTCGGTGAGCGTGACCGACCCCTTCACCGTCGTCGTCACACTGGCCCGGCCCGCTCCGGCCTTCATCAGCGATCTGGCGTCGGTTCCGGGGTTCATGATCAGCCCTGCTGCCTTGGACGATCCCGCGCTCGACCGCAACCCAGTCGGCACGGGTCCCTGGGTGTACAACGCCGCAGAGAGCCGCGAGGGCGAGGTCCACGTCTACACGCTGAACGACGGTTACTGGAATCCGAGCGCCCAGGGCGTAGAACGGATCGAGGTCTTCGACATTCCGGACGCGCAGGCCCGACTCAACGCTCTCAAGACCGGCCAACTCGACATCGCCGCTGTCGCCGGCCCGACTGCTGCAGAGGCAGGCGCGGACCCCTCGCTTGGTCTGATCGAAATGGGAACGAATTGGGTGCTGGGCATTCCCATCCTCGACCGGGACGGCACCGAGGTGCCGGCATTTGCCTCTCCACAGGTCCGCGAGGCGATGTCGATCGCCATTGACCGCGACGCCTGGGCACAGGTGATCGACTTCGGCCTCGGCACTCCCAACCTGCAGCCGGTGCCGAAGGGCCACTGGGCCCACAACGATGCGCTCGACTCCCAGATCGAGTTCGACCCCGAGCGGGCCCGGCAATTGATGGCCGACGCGGGTTACGGCGACGGCTTCAGCTTTACCATGCCCTCCATCGGATTCTTCGGTCGGCACGTGGAAGTCCTTGGCGAGTTCTGGCGAGACATCGGCATCGACATGAGCGTCGAAGTGCTCGAACCTGGCACGCTCGCCGGCCGCAGCCGGAGCACCGACTTCCCGATCACGATGCTGTTTTGGGTTGTCGGCAGGGACGTCTCGTCATACCCAGGCACGTATCTCGATGTCGGCGCGCCGTTCAACCCGTTCGGCCACGTGCCGAATCCGCGATTCGCTGAGCTCAACGAACTCGGCTCGGCGAGTCTGGATCCCGCCGAGCGCGCTCCCCACTACCACGAGATGTGGGAGATCCTCGCCGAGGAGAGATTCGTCATATTCATCGCGAGCAGTGACGTCGTGCTGGGTGCATCAGCCGAGATGGCGCAGAATCCGACGATCCGGATTGACGCCGCGCAGGCGGAGGCGCCGATCTGGCATGGATTCCGGCTCGGCGGCTAGCCGTCGACTGGCGGGGCCACAGCCGGTCCCCGACGCCGGACTTCGGCACTCATCTATGAACTCAGGCAGCGCCGCATGCTGAAGCTCGCGGCACAGCGGCTGGTCGCGCTCGTCCCCCTGCTGTTCATCGTCTCGCTGCTGACGTTCTCGATCACCGACCTGCTCCCGGGAAACCCCGCCGAGCTCATCGTTGGTGACGACGCCACACAGGAGCAGGTCGACCTGGTGCATGAGCGGCTCGGCCTCGACCAGCCGTGGCCCCAGCGGTATTGGGACTGGTTGACCAATGCGCTCGGGGGCGACTTGGGGACGTCGTTCTTCAACAGCGTCGAAGTGACCGATGCGGTGCTGCTGCGCCTGCCGGTGACGCTGTCGTTGACGCTGGCGGCTGTAGTGGTGGCGCTCTTCATCGGCATCGGCGCGGGTCTCATTGCGGCGCTGCGACCGGGCGGCTGGACCGACCGGGCCGCCACGGCGGGCGCCACCGTCGGCCAAGCGCTGCCGAACTTCTGGCTCGCACTGATCCTGGCCGTTGTCTTCGCGGTGAAGATCCGGTGGTTCCCAGCGACCGGGTACACCCCGCTCACCGAGTCGCCAGGCGCATGGCTGCGCAGCATCACCTTGCCGGCCATCGCCCTTGGGGTGGGTGCCGCCGCGATCCTCGCCCGCCAGACACGCAGTGCCATGGTCGGCGTCTTGCAGACGGACTATGTCCGTGCGGCCCGCGCGCAGGGCCTCAGTGCTCGGCGTGTCGTGCTGAAGCACGCGCTGAAGAACGCCATGTTGCCCGTCGTCACCGTGCTGGCATTCCAGGTCACTGTGCTGCTGGGCGGCGCGATCATCGTCGAACAGGTTTTCGCGGTGAACGGGCTCGGCTCGCTCGCAGTCACCGCCGTGCGCCGACAGGACGTGCCGCTGGTCCAGGGCGTCGTCATCATCTCGGTGATCGTCGTGGTGCTCGTACAGCTCGCGACCGATCTGCTGTACGGCTACCTCAACCCGAAGGCCCGGCCCTCATGACGCTCGTCTCGCCCGATTCGGGTCCCGGGGCTCCACCCGCCTCACGCCCGGGGGCTGGCGCGGCGAGCGACCTACTGGGCTCGCGACAGCGGTTCGCGCGGCGCTTCTTCGCAAAGCGTGCCGTGATCCCCGCTTCGCTCATTGTGCTGGCCGTCTTGGTAGCCGGGATCTTCGCGCCGTGGCTTGCTCCCTACGACCCGCTCGATCAGAGCCTGCTCGACACGATGCAGGGTCCGTCTTGGGAGCACTGGCTAGGAACCGACGATCTCGGCCGGGACGTGTTGAGCCGCCTGATCTTCGGGGCTCGCATCGTGCTGATCGCCGTTGCCCAAGCGATGACGGTCGCCGTGGTCATCGGTGTGCCGATCGGGTTGTTCATCGGCTACATGGGCGGTTGGTGGGACCGCATCGTGATGCGAGTCGTCGAAGCCGTCATCTCGGTGCCCGGAATCATGGTGGTCATCGTGATCATCACGGTGCTCGGCACTGGTCTCACGAAAGCGATGATCGCGCTGGGCCTGCTGTTCTCGACGGCCTTCCTCCGACTCGCCCGCGGCCTCGTCATCGCGGAGCGCGAGGAGCTCTACGTGCGAGCCGCACGTGTCGTCGGTGCCGGCACGGGTCGCATCGTGCGCAAGCAGATACTGCCCAACATTGCAGCGCCGCTCATCGTGCAGTTCACCTTGACGACGGCCGCTGTCTTGCTGGCCGAAGCCGGTTTGAGCTTCTTGGGTCTCGCAGTGCAGCCGCCCGACGCCAGCTGGGGGACGATGCTGACGACCGCGTCGCGGTTCATCAACCTGCACCCCTGGCTGGCCCTGCCGCCGGGCATCGCCATCGCGCTGGTTGTGCTCGCCGTGAATCTGCTCGGTGACGCCATACGCGATTCGATCGGACGCGGCGTCGGCGAGACCGCCACCCTACGGCCCGCTGCACGAGACTTCTCCGCGGCCGGCACCGGCGCGGACGGTGCACCGGCAAGCCAGCGGGAGCGAACTGGGGTGCCGTCGGATGCGGCGCTGGTCATCTCATCGCTCGACGTGCAGTTCCCGTCGCCCCGCGGGGTTCCCTTGACCGTCGTCAGCGACGTGTCGCTCCATGTACGGCCGGGTGAGACGCTCGGCCTCGTCGGTGAGTCGGGCTGCGGCAAGAGCGTGACCGCCATGGCGGTGCTGGGCCTCGTGCCCGAACCCGGGGCAGCAACCGCCGAGGCGATCCTGGTCGGGGGTCAGGACGTGGCTGCGATGTCGCGCCGGGACCTTCAGCACATTCGAGGCACACAAGCGGCGGCAATCTTCCAAGACCCCACCACAAGCCTGAATCCGGCCTTCCGGATCGGCGACCAGCTTTCGGAGATCTTGCGCATCAAACGGGGCATGACTCGTAAGGCTTCACGCAGGCGCGCTGTCGAGCTCTTGGAGATGGTGGGGATACCGGATGCGGCGGCCCGTGCCCGAGCTTTCCCCCACGAGCTCTCCGGCGGCATGGCGCAGCGTGTCGCCATCGCGCGGGCACTGTCGTGCGAACCGAAGCTGCTGATCGCCGATGAGCCGACGACGGCGCTCGATGTAACGGTCCAAGCGGAGGTTCTGGCCCTGTTGCGTGACCTGCAACGCGAACTCGGCATGGGGATGCTGTTCATCACCCATGACCTCGCCGTCGTCGCGGACATCTGCGACCGGGCGGCGGTGATGTACGCCGGCGAGATCGTGGAGGAAGCCGAAGTCACCGAGCTGTTCGCGAACCCGCGCCATCCCTACACCGAGGGCCTGCTGGGAGCGGTACCCCAAGCCGCTCACCGCGGGACGGCCCTGCGGGCGATACCGGGCGTGGTGCCGCAGCCGGGCGAGTGGCCGACCGGCTGCCGCTTTGCGCCGCGTTGTCCCTACTCCACCACGCAATGCACTGCTGCGCCGGTGGAGATCGACGTGCAGCACGCACACCAAGCTCGCTGCGTGCGTGCGGCCGAGCTCACTCTGGACGGCGCCGAATGAGCAGCACTGAACCTCTGCTCGCCGTCGGGGACCTGTTTGTCACCTACCGGAGTCCTCGCAGCCTCTTTCACCTCGCCGCGGTCGACATCCACGCGGTCAACGGTGTGAGCTTTGACATAGTGCAGGGCCAGACACTGGGTCTCGTCGGCGAATCCGGTTCGGGGAAATCGAGCACCGGCAACACCATCTTGGGCATGGTGCAGGCCGAGTCCGGCTCCGTGCGATTCGACGGCATCGACCTGACTGAGCTGGAAGGGAAATATCCCCCCGAGATCCGGCGCGACATTCAGGCCGTCTTCCAGGACCCGGCCTCGTCGCTGAACCCCTCGATGGTCATCGCGGACATCGTGGGCGAGCCGCTCGACATCCACAAGAACCTCGACAAGGCGGCCCGACTGGCGGCATGCGAGGAACTGCTGGAGCTCGTCGGACTCTCCCGTGAGCATCTCGAACGCAAGCCGCACGAATTCTCGGGCGGGCAGCGCCAGCGCATCGCCATCGCGAGAGCTCTGGCGCTCCGTCCGCGCCTGCTGATCCTGGACGAGCCGGTAAGCGCCCTCGACGTATCCACCCAGAGCCAGGTGATCAATCTTCTCGAAGAACTCCAGGAACAACTCGGGCTGACCTACCTGCTGATCGCGCACGATCTGGCCGTAGTGCACCACGCCAGCGACCGCATCGCAGTGATGTACCTCGGCAGCATCGTCGAGGAGGGCCCTGCTGAGGAGCTGTACGCCGAGCCGGCGCATCCCTACACCCAGGCGCTGCTGGCCGCGGTGCCGGTGGCGAACCCGGTTCGCCAGCGCGAACGGCGCTCGGGCGGCCGCAGGAGCTACGGGGAGATTCCCAGCCCGCTCAACCTCCCCTCGGGCTGCCCGTACCGCACTCGTTGCCCGCACGCGCACGACGCGTGCATGGAGGAGCGGCCCCCGATGTTCGACCTAGGCAACGATCGGCGCGTGGCGTGCGTGCTCTACGCCGGCGACAGCAAGGAGATCATCAGATGAACGCTGACGCGCCGGGGGCCTACGCGGGCACCGGTCCATGCACGGTCGGAATGGTCGAACACCTCACGGTGACCGACGAGCACCGTGACCGCGAGATCGAGCTCACCTGCCGCTACCCGACCGCGGGCGGCCCCCACAGACTGCTCGTGTGGTGCCACGGGCTGGGCGGCTCACGCCATCGCAGCCGCGGCTTGGCCGAATTGTGGGCCAGCCACGGATTCGTCGTCGTCCAGCCGACGTTTGTGGACTCGATCGAGCACGTCGCGCGAGACCATCCCGAGTTGGGGCTCGAACCGCACCACATCCACAACAACGGATGGATCACGGTGCCCGAAGTTTTCGACTTCATGATTCGCAACCTTCTCCAGCCTCCGTGGTGGCTGGCGCGTGTCGCCGATGTGGGGACGGTGCTGGACCAGGCACCCACGCTGCTTGACGGCGTTGCTGACTTCGCCGGATCCGTCGACGGCGACTGGGTCGGCGTCGGCGGTCACTCCTTCGGCGCTTACACCAGCCAGCTGTTCGCCGGGGTCACGATCGACCTGCCGGGCGAGGGGCCCACGTCGTTCCGCGACGACCGGGTGGGTGCTGTGGTGATCGCCAGCGGCCAGGGCCGCAACCAGCAGGGCCTGCGGGACGGCTCGTGGGACACGGTGGCGTGCCCGTTACTCAACATCACCGGCAGCGAGGACATGGGAGCAACTACCGACGATCCGAATTGGAAGCGTGAGCCGTTCCTGTTCGCACCACCCGGCGACAAGTACGAAGCCTGGATGGAGGGCGCCGACCACGGGCTAGGAGGGATCGGCGGGAACTTCCCGAATTTCGCTGAGAACGAGCACCAGCGGAACATCGTCCAACAGACGACGCTGGCGTTCTGGCGGGCCTACATCGCCGGAGATGGCGACGCAATGGCGTGGCTCAACTCTGATTTGCCGAACGAATTCGGTTCGCCGATCCTGTCGTTCGAGCGGAGATGACCGCCTGACTCGGCAGGAGCTACATAACGTCGGCAGCCAGCTCGTGGAGCGGCACCAGCGGCCGGGTGCCCACGTGGGAGATGACCTCGGCGGCTGCCGCCGAGCCCAGTCGTCCGCATAGCTCGAGGTCATAACCGTTCGCGAGGCCGTACAGCACACCGGCCGCATACAGATCGCCCGCACCGGTGCGGTCGATCACCTCATCGACCGGCTCGACCGGAACGTTCACGATCTCGTCGGGAGTGACGAGCACGGCGCCTGCGGCCGAGAGCGTGACAGATGCGATGTCCACGCGGCCCTGCACCTCGCCGAGCGCTTCGTCGAGATCATCGGTGTCGTACAGCGCCTTGAGCTCAGCCGCGTTCGCGAACAGGACGTCGGTGCAACGGTCGACCAAGTCGATGAACTCGCGCCGGTGGCGCTCGACGCAGAACGAATCCGACAAGCTGAGCGCGACCTGGCAGTCGTTGCCAGGTGCGGCGCAGTGCTCTGCCACCTCGCGCAGTGCCGCTCGGGCGGCCGTCGGATCCCAGAGATAGCCCTCCAGCAACACGGTGCGGGCACGGCCCACCATGTCCCAGTCCACATCGGCTGGAGCAAACCCGGCCGAAGCACCCAGGTACGTGCTCATCGTTCGCTCGCTGTCGGGTGTGATGACCACCGTGCAGCGCCCGGTCGGGTCATCACGCGGCGCTCTCGCGGTGGACTGGAATACGCCGTGAGCAGCCATGTCGGCGACGAACAGATCGCCGAGCCCGTCCGCGCAGACTCGCCCCATGTATCCGGCGCGCCCGCCGAGCGCAGCGATGCCGAGCATGGTGTTGGCCACCGAGCCGCCGGGGGTCATCTCGTCGGCGCCGCCGAGCAATTCCACCATCGCGGCAAGCTCGGTCGCTCGCTGGGTGTCCACGAGCGTCATGGCCCCCTTGACAATGCCCAGGCCGTCGACGACGGCGTCATCGGCGCGCAGCAGCACATCCACCATGGCATTGCCGATGCCGACCACATCCAGCGCGTCCTCATCGACAGCGGCATCGGGTGCATTGCCGATGCCGACCACATCCAGAACATCCCCTGGCTCCACGCCCGTGGGCTTAGCACCTCGACTGAACCGTTCGCACGATCTGTGTGGGATCGGAAGGCGTCGGTAGTGTGCGCGCCGTGACATTTCTGACTGATGGCTCGCCCGATGCCAACCCGTACCGGCTGCCACGAGATGTACTGCCGAGTCGCTATGACATCGTCATGGAGCCCGACCTCGCCGAGGCCCGCTTTGTCGGGGAGGTTGTGATCTCGGCAACGGTGCAGGCGCCCGTCGACAGCATCATGCTCAATGCCGCCGATCTGGACTGCAGCGTGGCAACGCTGCAGCAGAACGGGTCCGCGATTGCCGCCGAAGTGACGTTCGACGCCGAAACCGAGCGGATGGCGCTGCGTCCCGCCGACGGCCGCCGGCTCGAACCCGGTGAACTCCAGATCAGCTGCAGTTTCGCGGGCGAGCTGAACGATCAGCTCCGCGGCTTCTACCGGTCCACCTTCGTCGACGAGGACGGCGAGGTGCGCACGATCGCCACCACCCAGTTCGAGTCCACCAACGCCCGGCGAGCGTTCCCGTGCTTCGACGAGCCCGACTTCAAGGCCGTCTTCGGCGTCACGATGATCGTGCCTGCCGATCTCATGGCGGTCAGCTGCTCCGAGGTGGTGTCGTCGGAAATCTTGGCCGACGGCCGGCGTCGCGACACGTTCGCCGACACCATGGAGATGTCGACCTACCTGATGGCGTTCATCGTCGGTGATCTCGAAGCCACCGTGCCAGTCGATGTCGACGGCGTGCCGCTGCGGATCGTTCACGTGCGAGGCAAGTCGGCACTGACCGGGTTCGGTCTGGAAGCTGGGGCCTTCGCGCTCGCATGGCTGGTCGACTATTACGGCATCGGGTACCCGGGCACCAAGGTGGACCTCATCGCCGTGCCGGACTTTGCATTCGGTGCCATGGAGAACATGGGCGCCATCACCTTTCGCGAGACGCTGCTGCTGGCCGACCCCGACAAGGCCACCACCGCTGAGCTGCTGCGCATTGTCGATGTCGTGGCGCACGAACTTGCGCACATGTGGTTCGGCAATCTCGTGACGATGGACTGGTGGAATGGCATCTGGCTGAAGGAGGCTTTCGCGACCTTCATGCAGGTGGCTACCACCGATGCCTTCCGGCCGGAGTGGAAGCGCTGGGACGAGTTCTCGATCGAGCGGGGAGCGGCGTTCGACGTGGACGCGCTGAGCACCACCCGTCCCGTCGAGTACGAGGTGGTCTCCCCGGCCGATGCCGAGGGCATGTACGACGTGCTGACGTACGAGAAGGGCGCGGCAGTCGTACGGATGCTCGAGCAGTTCCTCGGCCCCGACCGTTTCGCAGCGGGCGTGCAGCACTACTTGGAGCGCCACAGCTACGCCAACACCACCACGACCGATCTGTGGGATGCCCTCGAGACCTCCAGCGGCGAGCCGGTGCGGTCGGTCATGGACGGCTGGATCTTCACGCGCGGCTACCCGATCGTGTCGGTCGAACCGCATCACGACGGCCTGAGGATTGCACAGCATCGCTTCGTCTACGGATCCGGAGATTCCGCTGGCGCTGAGGCACCCGATGCTGCGATCTGGAGCGTGCCGGTCATGGTGCGGGCCCGGCTGGTCGATGGCAGCACCGTCGAGCGGCAACTTCTGCTCACCGATGCCTCGGCGGCGTTGGATCTGGGCGGCTCTGTGGAATGGGCCATCGTCAACTCGGGCGGGCACGGCTACTACCGGGTGCGCTATAGCGCAGAGCTGCTCGCCGCCGTGGCACGGCAGGCGTTGGAGGTGCTCGAACCCATCGAGCGATACGGGCTCGTGGACGACACCTACGCCGCCGTTGTGGCTGGCGATGCCAGCGCCGCCGAATTCATCGGGCTGGTGACCGACTTGGGCTCCGAGACCGACCTGCACGTGTGGCAGCGGATGATCTGGGGGCTCAAGGGACTGCACGCGATCGCCGAACCGGCCGGGCGCGATGCGCTGGCTGTGCTCATCCGGGACCTAGCGACGACGGCGCTGGGCGTGCTCGGCTTCGAGCCCCAGCCCGGTGAACCCGATCTGGAGCGGGAGCTGCGCGGCGTGCTCTTCGAGGCGGCCGGGGGCCGTGGACGTGACGAGCTGGTCCGGGCCCGCGCTCGGGAGCTCTTCGAGGAGGCCGTTGGCAACAGCGCCGCTGTCGAGCCGAATCTGGCCGCAGCGGTCGTACAGGTCGCAGCAGCTGCCGGCGACGAGACCGACTACGAACAGATGCTGGAGCTGTACCGGTCGGCTGACACACCGCAGAGCGAACTGCGATACCTGCAGTCGCTGCTGCTGTTTGACGACCGCGGACTGTTCGAGCGGACGCTCGAATTGTTCGCAGCCGAAGTCCGCACCCAGAACGCCCCGTACCTGCTCGGCGCCGCCATGACCCACCTCGACCACGGCCCGCTGGCGTGGGCCTTCATCCGGGATCGATGGGACGAGCTGACCGATCGTTTCCCCCAGAATTCCATTTCGCGCATGGTCGGCGGTATCCGAGGGATGCACACCCGTGAGCTGGCCACCGAGGTCGAAGAGTTCCTCTCCGAGCACGAAGTGCCACAGGGGGCGCTGACGGTGGCCCAGCACGTCGAGAAGATGTGGGTCAACGTGCGACTGCGCGAGCGTGAGGGCGCACGCATCGGCCAAGCGGCCGCGGCACCGACGTCATGAGCCCGGCCGCATCGCCGGGCTGCAGCTGATGTTCGGCCGCCCGCCCCGGCGACCGATGCGGCCCGGAGATGAGCTGTGGCTGTCGTTGCGCGCGCTTGCGGCCGCTGGAGCGCTGATTGCCGTGGTGATCTACTGGGCGCTGGTCATCGTGGACTAGGCGGCTGAAGCGGGCTCAGGTTCTTCGACTCGTCGGCCCACCGCATCATCATGGCGACGATGGTTCCCCACACGATCGGTATGCCGCCCAGCTTCATGATGAGCCCGGCCGTCTGCTGGTCTGCGGCCGCATCGAGACCGTAGAACCGGGGTGCCAGCTCATAGGTGGCGTAGAGAGGGAAGCTGGCAAAGGTCAGGAACCCTGCCGGCACCGCCGGCACAACCCCGAGCGCCAGGAACAGGTACACCATCTTGCCGGGGTAGGCGCGCAGCCGGTGCTCGGTGAGCGGTGAGCAGATCGGCAGCCACACGAGCACACCCGATACAAGCCACACGGCGTCCATCACGAAGGACCCGAACTGGTTTGCCCGCAGCGTGTCCACCGCCCACGGCGAATGCGTCGCCACCAGACAGCCGTTGAACACCAGCCCAGCACACACCGGCTGTGTGAGGCGGGTCATAACGCGGTACAGACGCAGCTTCGCCAAGATCCTGCGCGCCATCGGCTCGGGCGTGCCGAGGACCAGCAGCGGCGCGGCCACCAGCGTGTAGAGCATGAACTGCGCCATGTGGGCCGACGCCAGGTAACCGGCGCCGAGGACGCCGAGCGGCCAATCCGATGCCACCCAGAACGCCAACACCCCTGAGAGGAACAGCCACGTCTGCCGTCGCTCGGTCGCGGCATCGGACGGCCCCAGGGGGCCCGGGCGCATGGCGCGAGCGCGGCGACGGGCCACCAGGTACGGGACGGCTATGGCGAGTGATGCCGCCCAGACGCCCGGATAGGCCCGCCACGACCAACTCCACGGCACCTCGAGCGCCGAGCACCAAAAGCGCATCGCTACAAGCCTGCGGGGGCTGGGGCGTCGGGCTTGATGCCCGCGAGAATCGGCAGGTCGTGGTCGAACTGTGTCTGGCGCGTGGGATGCGGGTACTGCGCATAGCCGTATCCGTTCGGCGCATAGGCGAACACCCGGGCATCGTGGGCAATGTCGTAGTTGACATCGCCGTGATCCATGGCGGTCATGTCTGTGTCGTCCATGTCCGTGTCCATGTCGCCGCCATCTGACGCCATCTGATGCGTCTCGGTCGTGGTTGTCTCGAAGATCTTGATCGAGGCCAGTGCTCCGAGCGCGTTCTGCAGGTCGGTCAACTGCTGCTCGCTGTCGGGAATGAGCCCGACAAAGTCGTCGCTGAATTGATCGAGATAGGCGCGCAGCACCTCAGGCGTGTCGCGGTCCGGGTCGACCGTCACCGCCAGCACCGCCACATTCGCCGGCGCACCTGGGCGGTTGAGCACGCTGGCGAGCTGAGCGAGTTGCACGCCGCAGATGTCGGGGCAGTTGGTGAACATCTGGTACACGAGGCGGACCTGCCCCTGGGTGTCGGCTGCCAAGTGGAAGTCGTTGCCGTCGGTGTCGCTGAACACCATGTCGGGCACCTGTTTCAACTGCGATTCGGGAACTGCCAATCCGTCATATCGAGACTCGGCCTCGTCGTTGCTGCCGCATGCGGCCACCACAAGCATGGCAGCCGCTCCAAGAGCGGCAACTCGACGAGAGAAGGGTGAGCACGCCGTCAGCATCCGGGCAACGGCCACACACAGCCTCCTCAGCGTGGAGGTGAGGGGAATCGAACCCCTGGCCTCTTCGATGCGACCGAAGCGCTCTACCAACTGAGCTACACCCCCGAATCGGGCGGCCGTCGAATATACCTCCGGCGTTGTTCCTATTGGTTCGCCGTACGGCGAACCATCTTCACCGTCGACGCGGTCGCAGCATCTCGCAGCGGCAGGTAGTGCACCTCAGCGGAGGGCGCTACACGGCGTCGGTGAACCACGAGGGCCACGAACGCCGTGGTAACAGCGAGCATCAGGGCAAACGCTGCCGCCGCCCACACCGAGCCCGTGGCGAGTGTGCCAGCGAGCGTCACCAAGGTGCACAGCCCCAACAGCGTGCCGATATCGCGTCGACGGATCGCCGCCTGCTTGGGCGTGGCAGGCATCGACGTGGTCGGGCTCGTCCATCGCCGCTGCGGCGCGCCGAACTGCCTCAGCGCGCGCTCCTGGGAGATCTGCGCCGCGGCCGGAGCGGATCGGCCGAGCGAGTCAAGTTGCTGACGGAACTGGTCGACTGATGATGTGGCCGTGCGGCGAGGTTGAACCAGGCGCGCAACATCGGGTGCCAAGACCACAATCCAAGCGATGGCCAACAACACCAAGACCAGTTGTGTCATGCATCACCTGCCTCGCTGGCGGGCCTGCCTACACAGGGTGCCACTTCATCCCGCACGAACCCGGCATATCTCTTGCGTGTGCGTCGCTGAAGATTAGTCTTCCCGAACCGACCGAGCTATCGCGCGTTTGTTCGGAACTTCTTGGCGTTCCCGCGAAAGAACGCGATCAATCTTGGCCAGCGTCTGCCCGACGGTACGTGCCCGACTTGCCGCCCGTCTTCTCCCACAGGGTGAGGTCGCCGATGACCATGGAACGGTCGGCTGACTTGCACATGTCGTAGATGGTGAGCGCGGCGACCGAACACGCCGTCATCGCTTCCATCTCGACGCCGGTGCGATCCACCGTCTCCACTTGGGCCTCGATCTCGATCCAGGTATCGGCGATCTCGAAGTTCACGTAGACAGCGCCGACCAGCAGAGGGTGGCAGAGCGGGATGAGATCGGGGGTGCGCTTGGCAGCCTGGATGCCCGCCACGCGGGCGACCGCGATGACGTCCCCCTTGGCGATCGCACCGCGAGCAACGAGCGACGCTGTCTCGGTCGCCATGTGCACCCGGCAGCGAGCGATCGCCCGCCGGTGGGACGCCTCTTTCGGAGTGACGTCGACCATGCGCGCCCGGCCGAGCGGATCCAAGTGGGTGAACGGTGACTCGGTCATGCTTCAGCCACCTCTGTGTCTGATGGATCGGCGGCCTCAGCCGCCTCTGCGTCTGATGGATCGGCGGCCTCAGCCGCCTCTGCGTCTGATGGATCGGCGGCCTCAGCCGCCGATCTGACTCATTGTTCGTTTGGGCTTGATGAAGTTGACTTGGCCGATCGAGTGGCCGGCCCACTTGGTGCCCACTGCATCGCGGACGGCGGTTGCCAGCCGATCATCGAGTTCGGCACCCGTCGCACCGCTGCGCAGGATCGATCGCATGTCGAACTCGTCGAGCGCGAACAGACATGTGCGGAACTGGCCTTCGGCGGTGAGCCGCACCCGGTCGCAATTGCCGCAGAACGGCTTGGTGACACTGGCGATGACGCCGACGTGACCGCCCCCGTCCAGGTACCGGTAGCGCTCGGCAGGTTCGTTGGCGCGTACGACGGCCTCAGTCGGATACTCAGCGGAGATGGCTGCCAGGATCTCGTCGGCCGGCACAACCACGTCTGCGTTCCACACGTCGCCTGCTTCGAGCGGCATGAACTCGATGAAGCGAACCTCGACGCCTCGCTCGCGGCCGTAGCGCGCGAAGTCCACCACTTCGTCGTCGTTGATCCCGCGCATCATGACCGTGTTGATCTTCACCGGGGCGAGCCCGGCGTCGATGGCTGCGTCGATGCCGTCGAGGACCCGGTCGAGCTCGTCGCGGCGGGTCAGCTCCAAGAATCTGTCGCGCTGCAGCGAATCGAGGCTGATGTTGATGCGCGACAACCCAGCGGAGGCCAGCGGCTTGGCGTGCAAGCGCAGCGTGGCGCCGTTGGTGGTCAGCGCAACATCGACGCCAAGACCCGCCAGTCGTTCCACGAGGCGCGGCAGGTGCGCTCGCACCAGGGGCTCTCCGCCTGTCAGCCGGATACTCTCGAATCCGAAGCGTTCCACGCACACCTGGGCAAAGCGCTCGATCTCCTCAAAGCTCAGAATCTCTGAACGCGGCAGCCACGTCATGCCCTCGGCGGGCATGCAGTACTGGCAGCGGAAGTTGCAGCGATCGGTGACCGAGATGCGCAAGTCGCCGACCTGTCGGCCGAACGGATCGACGAGGTCTTCGGACCGGGCCGGAGCGACGACACCTGCTGCGCCATTCATTGGCCAGAGCGTACCGACCACTGATCGATCTCTCTGAAGCGGCGAACGATGTTCAGTCCAGCAGGAGCACGTCGACCGATTCGCCGGCACGCACACCGTCGCTGTCGGGCACGACCGCCAACGCGTTGGCGTTCGCCATGGCCCACAACATGTGCGAGCCCTGCCCCCCGGCGGAGCGAACCTCGATGCCACCGTTCTTGGGTGTCGCGAGCACCCGCATGAAGTGCGTCTTGCCGTCGACGCGTCGCGGAAGGTCTTCCGCGGCAGTGGCCCCGACCGTCGGCCGGACCGGATCCGGATGGCCCATCATCGAGCGCAGACCCGGCCGGGCGAAGAGCTCGAAGGACACCATCGACGAGACCGGATTGCCCGGCAGGCCGAAAACCGGCACATCGCCCACGGTGCCGAAGGCCAGCGGCTTGGCGGGCTTGATCGCCACTTGCATCCAGCGCATGTCGCCGATGCGGTCGAGCACGGCCTTCACGTAGTCGAAGTCGCCCATGCTGACGCCGCCGGAGGTGACAATGGCATCGCACGAGTCGACGCCGGTGAGGATGGCGGCCTCTATTGCATCGGGATCGTCTCGGACGAGTCCCAAGTCGACGCAGTCCACATCGGCCCGATGTGCCAACGCCAGCAGCGTTCGGCGGTTCGAATCCCGGATCTGACCGGGCTGCAACGGGCTGCCGTCGTCAACGAGCTCATCCCCCGTGGACAACACGCCGACCCGCGGCCGCCCGAACACTTCCACCTCGGTCATCCCGAGGCTGCACAGCACCCCGAGATGTCCAGCGGTGAGCTCGGTGCCGACGCCGAACACGTGGGCACCCGCTTGCAGGTCGTCGCCCGCATGCCGCACGTGGTTGCCCGGCGGAACGCTCACCTCCACGCGCACCGTCTCGGGGTTGTCGGCCCCGCCCGCCGCTGTGCCAGCCGGCTTCGCCATGCTGGTCCGCTCCACCATCACCACTGCATCGGCGCCCGGCGGAATGGTCGCGCCCGTCATGATGCGGCTGGCCTCGCCCGGTCCGACCGTCACCTGGGGCGCATGCCCCGCCGCAATCGTTTCGACGACCCGCAATTCGCATGGGGCGTCGGCCACATCGGCAGATCGAACAGCGAATCCGTCCATGGCCGTGTTCGCAAACTGCGGGATGGCCTCAGCGCAGGTGATATCGCTCGCGATCACCAAGCCCAATGCATCGGCGACCGGCTGCCATTCCGGCGTGCGCGCGGGGCACCGTTCAAGTACGAATTCGCGCACGGATTCCAGTGGCAACACCGGGTGCAATGTAGTGGGCACAGTGTCCTGCCGCCTCCGCCGCGGGCGCAGCTCAGCAGCGGGTCTCGATGCCCCGGCCCGAGAGAATGCGGGCGATCTCGGGGCGGCGTTTCTCGAGCTCCGCTGGGTCTTTCACCGGCTGGAATCGGCCGTCGGGGCCGTCGCGCTCGACGAGCAGCATCGTGGTGTCCACGAACGCCGACAGCTCGCCGATGAGGCGCTCGAACTGCACGACTTCGGTGCCATCGACCTGCTTGCGAACCTCAAACCACGTGAGCGGCCATCCTGCCGAGAACACCTCCACGTCGGCGACCAGCGAATTCGTGTTCACCGCGCCAGGCGCCAGCGGGTCAATCTCAGGTGGCAGGCGGAACGCCTCCACGATCTGCAGCCGCCCATCCACACGCCACGGTGAACCCCCCGACGCGCTGCCCCGGACGACTTCGCAGGTGAGCGGTCGCTCCCCGGCGAGGTGCGCGCCGATGACGGCCGGATCCAGCGTCGCTGCGGCGTTGTCGATGTTGGTGACGAAGACGCAGCGCCCGCCGGCATCGGCAAACTGGCCCAGCAGGCCGCTGCGGCGCATCGCCCAAGGGGCATCTCCGTGACCCGGAGCGTGCAATGACACCCGTCCGGCTCGGTCCCGGAACAAGTCGCCGCGGGGGGTCATGCGCATCGACGCACCCTGAGGAGCGAAATCGACGGGCACGTGGCCGCTCTCGGATGCCTTCGCCGCCCATTCTCGCAGCGGCCGATCCGATTGGAAGCTGGTCATCAGCCACAACGGGACGGTGCACGCCATCTGGCTCGATAGGCGCCGCAAGTCGGCGATCTTGGCATCCGCAAAGGTCAGTCCGCCGAGCACCTGCGCCAGCGCCTTGACGCCGCCGCCGAATCGAGTGGCCATGCCGCCTGCCAGCAGCAGGACGCCCACGTGCCCGCCGGCGATTGCCTCGCGGCCTGCTCGGGCGAGCTGGGAACGTTCGCTTGAGCCCAGCGGCGGCAACGGAACGAGGTCGCCGTGCTGCGGCGGCTCGATGCTCCCGCGCACCCAGTTGACGGCGACTGTGTCGCGGCTCGATCGGGACCTGCTGACCAGCCGTTCGCGCAGCCCGTCAAAGGTGTCCGCGTCGAACCCGAAGGCGGCAAGCGTTTCGGCCGCCTCCTGGTCGATGCCGTAACGATCAACGAGGTCGGGTCCCTGCACGGCGCCCGAAGCTAGAGGACGTTCCGGTTCGGCACGCACCCTTGTGATCAATTGGGTAGGCACGTCCATAGGGCGGGTGACTACACTGCGCGGCGGCTCAAGCTCAGGCTCTCGGCTCAGTTGCTGGCTCGAGACAGGACGGAGGCCTCATGCCGACCTACCAGTACCGCTGCACCGACTGCGGTCAGTCCTTCGAGCGTTACCAGAGCTTCTCCGACGATCCCATCACGGTGTGCCCGCTACCTCGTGACGACGAGGCGGTCAACGGCACTGACAACCCGAACGAGTCGAGCTGCGGCGGCGAGGTCCGCAAGATCTTCTCCAACGTCGGTATCAGCTTCAAGGGCAGCGGCTTCTACCGCAACGACAGCCGGTCCTCGTCAAGCTCGTCGTCGTCGGGCTCATCTTCGTCAACCAAATCCGGCGATTCGCCAAGCGATTCAACAAACGATTCAGCAAGCAAGGAATCGGCCTCCTCGGACAGCAGCTCGTCGAACGGCTCGTCGAGTTCAACGGTGGGGGCCGCCTCGGCGTCAGGCTGACGCCTCCAGCATCGAGACAAGCCCGCAGCGGCCCAGCCGCTGCGATGGCTTCGCGACGGAGGCTCTCATGGCGCTCATCTCACAACTTGGCGATCTCTGGCGACGCCGCCCCAACCTGGTGCACTGGTCCGCAGTCGGCGTCGTCGCACTCGTGGCGCTCATGCTCGTCGCGGGAATGGCCGGCCGGGCGCGCTCGGCCGCCGCAGCATGGGGAACCTCGGTGCGCGTGCTGGCCGCGCAAATCCCGCTGGCGGTGGGCAGTTCGCCCGAAGACCACGTCGATCTCGTCGAGGTGCCCGCTCACCTCGTGCCCGCAGGAGCACTCACCAGTGCAATCGGCCTTGGCGAGCTGACCCGGGCAGTCCCGCGTGGCGGCTTGCTGACTGAGTTGGACTTCGACCCCGCGTCAGGCGTGAGCCCGGGGCGCAGGGGCATCGGGATCAGCGTGGTGTCCCACGCTCCAGACGTGAAGCCCGGCACCGAGGTGGAGCTAATGCTGTTCGCCGACATCGATCCGTTTGATCCCGGCGTCGGCGATACGAGCACGTCTCGTGTGCCTGCCTTTGTCCTGGCTGCATCGCGGGATCGCTGGCTCGTCGAGATCGAGCCCGTTCACATCGACGAGGTGGCCCGCGCCAGCGCAACGGGCGTCGTGGTACCGATCGTGCTTGACAGGAACGCGAATCGCTGAACCCTCCGCTGCCGCACCTCGTGCCTCCCGCTCTTGTTCCCCATTCTCATGAGATTGGGCTCACGGGTCGCTCGGGCCACGGCTTCGCCTCTTAGCGCAAACCGCTGATAGCCACGATCGCCACTGCCGCTGCCAAGGCCAGGCGGTAGCCGGCGAACAGCGCGAACGGGGATCGCTGCGAGCGCCTGCCGACACGGCCGAGCAGGCACACCATGGCGGCAACCCCCGCCCAAGACGACACCGCAGCAGCAACGCCCCCGACGAAGAACAGCTGGAGCTGTTCGCTCGTCGGCGCAGCGTCCGCCAGCGTGATGGCGCGATAGACACCCGCCCCTGCGATGAGCGGCAAGCTCATGAGGAAGGCCAGCCGCGCAGCCGCTGTCCGGTCGAAGCCGAGCCACCGGCCCGCGGTGATGGTCACTCCCGAGCGGCTCACGCCGGGCAGCAACGCCGCTGCCTGTGCGAGACCCATGCCAACGGCGTCGCGCAGCCGGTAGGAGTCTTGCGGTCGCTGCGCACCGCGTTCGCCCGCGGCAAGGTCAGACCGCCACAGCAACCAGCCGAAGCCCGCCAACAGCGTCGCAATCAGCAACGGTTCCTCTGCGAGATCGAGCAGGCGATCTTCGAGGGCAACCCCCACCGCTGCAGCAGGAATCGCCGACAGCGCCAAACTCACCGCGATCGCCGTGTCTCGTTCAGCGCGGCCGCGGATGCCGCGCCACAGTGCTGCGGCATAACGGGCAATGTCGGCGCGCAAGTACAACGCTGCCCCGCCGAGCGTGCCCACGTGGAGTGCGACATCGAAGGCGTTCTCGAGCTCGGTGTCGCCGTCGAAGAGGTCCCAGCCGGCCAGCCACGGCACGACTTCGAGGTGGGCGCTCGACGAGACGGGGAAGAACTCCGTCAGTCCTTGCAGCAGGCCGAGCAGGAACGCCACGGCGAAGTCCGGCACTGAAGTCGCCCCTAGTCGTCGCTCCCCACCGATGGGACGATGCGCGGCCTCCAGCGACGGGGTGGGTCGTAGTGATGGCCGACTGCCCAGCCTCGGCGCATCGATGCCAGAAAGCCGGCGGGATCGTCGTCGTCGAAGTCGGGCATCTCGAGGTATGCGCCCCCGAGCGCTTCGGCGACATGCGCATCACTGCCTGCCCCCGGCGCCAAGCGGTGCTCGCCCGCGTAGCGCGCAGCACGCGAGTTGAGGCTGTTGAGGCTCGTCTTCGCGTTCAGGACCTCGATGCCGTCGACGAGGCCCTCGGCGACCAGCTCATCGAGGACGTCGTGGCGCAGGTTGTTGCGGAGCGGGTCAAACGGGTGCGGGATGTAGACGAGCCCTCCCTGGGATTTCACGGCTCGTGCGGCCGCAACCGGTGCCAAGCCCTGCGGCACGCGTTCGGTCAGGAACAGCCCGATGATCTCCCCCGCGTGGGTCTTCATCTCCTCGCCGACCACGACGCGGGCATCCAGCTCGCCCTGCAGCTGCTGGGCGCCACGCACCGCGTTGTGGTCGGTGATGCACACCACGTCGATGCCGCTCTCGGACAGACATTGGGCGAACTCGTCGGGCGTCGTCGTCGAGTCGCCCGACCACATCGTGTGCGTGTGAAAGTCGACGCGCACCCAGCCCGCCGGGCAGTTGTCTGCCAAGTGCGGATGCCGCTCGACGGCCGCTGAAGCTGGCGCTCGTGGCATAGCTCAAACCCCCGAGAGCGCGACGTCAGCGATGATCAGCGGCGGCATCGACATCCCGCCTGCAAGGGGCTCAGCGGTGGCACCGATACCGCAGATCGCCAGCAGCATCCGCTGCAAGGTGGAGGCGATGGTGGCCTCTCGAAATGGCTCAGCGATCTCGCCGCCCGCAATCCGGTGTCCCCACGCGCCGACGGAGAAATCACCGCTGGTGGGATTGACCCCGCTGTGCAGGCCGCTGACGCCACGTACGAGCACGCCGTTGCCGACGGACGCGTTCAGCATGTCAGCTGCGATGTCGCCCGTGGCTACCACGGGAGCATGGGTGCCCACGCCCGGGAGAGATCGCGTTCCGCGCACTGCCGAGCCCGTCGACGTGGCGTCTGACCGGCGCGCGGTGTAGGCGTTGTGGAGGAACCCGCACAGAACGCCCGCGGAGATGAGCGCGTTGCGGCGCGCTGCGAGCCCTTCACCGTCGAAGTTCGCTGCGCCGAGCGTCGTCGGTTCGGTGGGGTCGTCGATGAGATGCAGCCGCTCGTCGGCAATCTGTTCGCCGACACGATCGGCGAACGGCGAACGGCCCTTGAGCACGCTGTCTGCAGCAAGCACGCTGGCAACCACGCCGATGAACGCCGCCACAACGGGCGGGGCAAGCACGACTGGCAAGTGCTCGCTCGGCGGTTTTGTCGCACCGAGCTGTCCGGTGGCCAGTGCTGTCGATTCCGTCACGACGCGATCGATGTCGAGCTCGTCGGGCCGCCTTGCAGCATCGCCGGCGTAGCCGATCTGCGTCTCGTCACCGTCGGTGGCGAGCGGCTGAGCGCCGACCGAGCAGTTTCCGTGTTCAGACTGCACGCTGATGCCGGTGCTTGACGCCAGAGCCGACTGCGACCATCCGTCGCTCCAGGCCGCGACACGCACGCCGGAGATGCGCGAATCTGCCGACAAGCAGCGGCGCTCAAGATCAATAGCCGCTGCAATCTTTTCGGCGTCGCTCACGCGCAGCACTGCGGTGTCGCTGAGATCCAGGCCGGGCGAGTCCACGCCATCGGGTTCAGCGAGCCCTTGGTGGGGGTCGGATTCGCCGAACGTCACGTTGCGACGGGCAGCAGCAAGTGTGTCGGACACCACATCGGCGTCCAGCGAGCCGGCCGAAGCGAAACCCTGGCGACCATCTTCGATGACGCGCACACCGATTGCTGCGGTGCGGCCCGAACGCAGCGACTCGACGTCACCGTTGTATGCGCGCACCGTGGTGGAGCGCCCTGTCGACACGCATACCTCGATCTGTTCGTCACCCTGGACCTGCTCGCACACCCGCTGGGCAAGCTGGGCCAACTCGTCGGTGTCGAATTGCCGTAGTTCGCTCACGCGCTGTCACACCTCGGGAGCTTTCTGAGCTGGGTTCATGGAGCTGCTCACGCCTCGTGACACCCGCCGCTCACGCACTGCCACACCCCGCCGCTCACGCGGCGGTGCCCCCCACCGTGAGTGCCCGGACGCGCAAAGTGGGCTGGCCGTCGCCGACAGGCACGCCCTGGCCGTCTTTGCCGCAGGTACCGGGGCTCCCCATGGCGAAGTCGTTTCCAATGGCGTCGATGTCGGCCAGCACCTGGGGACCGTTGCCGATGAGGTTGCCCTCGCGCAGCGGTTCGGTGATGACGCCGTCGGAGATCAGGTACGCCTCGGTCATGCCGAAGACGAAATCGCCAGTGGCGGTGTTGACCTGACCGCCGCCGAGGTGCGCCACATAGACGCCCGACTGTGTATCAGCGATGATGTCTGCGGGGTCGGTGTCGCCGTTGGTGACGAACGTATTCGTCATCCGGACCATCGGCAGGTGCGTGTAACTCTGGCGGCGACCGTTGCCCGACGGCGCACGGCCCTCGTCGCGGCTGCGCAGCCAATCCCACATGTAGTCGGTCAGGACACCGTCGCTGATCAGCTCGTTGCGCTGGGTGGGATGGCCTTCGTCGTCGATGACCAACGCTCCCCACTCGGGTCCCATCGTGCCGTCGTCGACCAGCGTCACGCCGCTGGCTGCCACCTGGGAGCCCACCCGGCCGGCGAACACCGATGCGCCCTTGCGAACCAGATCGGCCTCGAGACCGTGACCGCAGGCCTCGTGAAAGAGCACGCCGCCCCCGCCGCAAGCGATGACCACAGGCACCTCGCCGCTCGGAGCGGGGCGAGCTGCGAGCTTCGTGACGGCGCGCTGCGCCGCACGTTCGGCGAGCTCGGTTGGGTCATAGTCGTCGAACAGTTCCCATCCCACCGTGTAGCCAACCGTCTCGCGCCCGGTCTGCAAGCCACCGTCGCCGCTCGCGACACACCCCACCGAGAAGAGCGTCCGCACCTGGTCGTCGGCTGCGCACACGCCACTGGTGTTCGCCACCATGATCCGGCGGCGACTCTCGCCATAACGAGCAGTCACCTGGGTGATGGCCTCGTGGTTGGAGCGGGCAGCATCGTCCGCAGCACGCAGCAATGCCACCTTGTGCTCCGCACCGACCGATGCCGGCAACACGGCGACCTGCGGCTCAGCGAGACCCGTTCCGAAGAACGACATCATGTCGACCGTGCCGCCGTGCGGCTGCCGTCTCGCCACGGCTGCGGCCGTGCGTGCGGCCTCTGCGAGCCCCTTGGCGCTCAGGTCTGACGTGTGCGCATAGCCGGTGATGTCGCCCGCAGTCACCCGGATGCCTACACCGCGATCGCGGCCCGAATTCATCTCCTCGACGCGGCCTTCGTCGAAGACCACCCCGGCCGATTCACGATCCTCGGCGAACAGCTCAGCCCACTCGCCGCCTGCGTCCAGTGCCGCGCGCAGCGTCGCGTCGACGACATCGAAGTCGACGAGCGGTTCCGCCGTGATGACGGGAGTGGCCGTCGTGTCCGATGTCTGTGTCATATCGCTGCCAAGCGTCAGGGGTGGGAGCGGTTGCGAGGTGCGACCGCGGCACGTCCGATCGTGGATCGCGCCGTCGCCACACTATTGTGCGAAGCCACGTGAAACGCTTTGGGAGGGAGGTGCGCCGCGACGCCGAGGAGGGCATTGCGGTGAGCAGGCTCCGCGGGAGTGCTGCCTGAGTGCGCATCCCGCACAGCCTCGTGACGGCGCTACGCGTCTGCGTGAGCGCAGGCCTGCTGACCCTGCTGATCATCATCAGCCGCGACGAGTTGTCGGCGCTCGACGTCGGTTCCAAGAGCGCGGCAGCCGCTTGGCTGACCGCCGCCGCCCTCGTCATCGCGGCAGCGTTCGTCATGGCTGCCGTGCGCTGGTGGCAAGTGGCCAACACGCTCGACGTCCAGGTGTCGAGACGCTCGACGCTGTCGATCTACCTCGCCGCACTGTTCGTCGGCAACTTCCTGCCCACCACCATTGGCGGCGACGTGCTGCGCGTCAACCGGCTGACTCGCATCTGCGGCAGCCAGGCCAACGCCTTCGCCACTGTCATCATCGAACGGCTGACGGGGTGGGTCGTCTTGCCGCTGCTGACGCTGGTCACGCTGGCATCGCAGCCAAGCCTGCTGCGACACTCCGGAGGCCAGATTGCCGGCGGGCTCGCGCTGGGGACGATGGCCGTCCTCGCCGTCATCGTCTGGGTGGCAGAACATCCCCGCGGCCTCGGCCGGCTTGCGGGCGGCACCCGCATCCGGGAAGGACTCGGCGCAGTGCACACGGGCTTGAGCGTCTTCCGGCGACATCCCCACGCCGCGAGCCGACTGCTCGCCATCGGGCTGGCCTACCAATTCCTGCTCGTCGCAGCGACGGCCTTGGCGGGGGCTGCTATCGGTGTGAATCCCGGCCTGCGAGCCTGGCTGGCCTTCGCACCGATGGTGTTGATTGTGCAGAATCTGAGCGCCATCGGCGGTCTCGGGGTGCGTGAGGGAGCTCTCTTGCTGTTCCTCGATGCCCACGGTGTCAACGAGGGCGAAGCCGTGCTGCTGGGCCTGCTGGTGTATGCGCTGACGCTGCTGGTGAGCCTGACCGGGGCCCCGGCGCTGGCGCTCGGCGGCCGTCGAAGGCGCGGCAGGGCGCTCGCTGAGGCCTCTGACGGGCACTGAGTACCCTTGGGCCGCGAATGCACCTCGCCAAGCTCACCAGTCCGGCTGACCTGCGGGCGCTCGGCCCAGCACAGCTCGACGAGCTCTGCGCGGAGATCAGGGACTTCGTGGTGCAGGCCGTCTCGCGGACCGGCGGCCATCTCGGTTCGAATCTTGGGGCGGTCGAACTCAGCGTGGCGCTTCACCGGGTCTTCGAGTCGCCGCGCGACGTCATCATCTGGGACACCGGGCACCAGGCGTACGTGCACAAGCTCATTACCGGCCGAAAGGACGGCTTCGAGCGATTGCGCCAGCGGCACGGTCTGTCGGGATACCCCAGCGCGCAGGAGTCCGATCACGACATTGTCGAGAACAGCCACGCGTCGACGTCGCTGAGCTGGGCTTCCGGCCTCGCTACGGGCTTCCAGCTCACAGGCCACGAGCACCGGCGCGTCGTCGCGGTCATCGGCGACGGCTCCATGACCGGCGGGATGGCATTCGAGGCACTCAACAACCTCGGCCACTACGCCCAGCGGGCGCTGATCGTGCTCAACGACAACGGCCGCTCCTATGCACCGACCGTCAGCCGGCTCTCCACCGTGATGTCCCGGCTGCGCCAGTCGCCCCACTACGTACAGGGCCGTCGAGCAGTCGACCACCTGCTCGAGCGGGTGCCGCTGGGAGACGGTGTGCGCCGGAGCCTGGACAGCGCCGCTGCCGCAATGCGCGAAATGTGGGAACCCCCGGCGTTCTTCGAGACACTGGGCGTGCGTTATGTCGGCCCAGTCGACGGGCACGACATTCCGGCGATGGAGTCGGCCTTCCGGGACGCTGCCTCCTATGTGAACGGCCCGATCGTCGTCCACGTGGTGACGCAGAAGGGACGCGGCTACGCACCTGCCGAGCACGACACCGAGAAGCACCTTCACGACATCGGCTTGTTCGATCCCGCCACCGGTGGTGCCCCGCCGCTCAGCACAGACGTCGGGCCACCTGCCAACCACGCAGTTGCACCAGCAGACCCCGATGCCGATTCAGAGGCAGCCGAGCCTGCTGAGCCCGTCGTGCGCGACTACACCGCTGTCTTCACCGAGACACTCATCGCAGCCGCGCGACGCGACCGTGACATCGTCGCGATCACCGCAGCCATGCCCGGCTCCACCGGACTGCTGCCATTCCAGCGTGAATTCCCCGATCGCTTCTACGACGTCGGCATCGCCGAGCAGCACGCGCTGACCTCAGCCGCTGGCATGGCGCGCGCCGGCCTCCGGCCGGTAGTTGCGGTGTACTCGACCTTCCTGGCGCGAGCTTTCGACCAAGCGCTGTACGACATCGGCCTGCACCGTCTGCCGGTCATCCTCTGTATTGACCGGGCTGGCGTCACCGGCCCGGACGGCGCCTCCCACCACGGTCTCTACGACATAGCCATGTTCAGCCGAGTCCCGGGCATGACCGTGTTCGCCCCGTCGTCACCTGACGAACTGCCCATCGCATTCGCACAAGCGCTCGAGATCACCGATGGCCCTGCAGCAATTCGCTGGCCCCGAGGCAAGGGCCCAGTGGATGCAACGGTCCGCCAACCAGACGTCGTGGCGGGCGCAACGCGCTTACAAGCCCGCCAACGCCGTTCGGGCCCCGATGCCTGCATCCTGGCCGCCGGTCAGACGTTCAACGCAGCCGTCGAAGCGGCTGAACTCTTGAGTGCCGAAGGCATAGCGGTCTCACTGTGGGACCCAAGAATCCTGAAACCGCTCGACCGCGCCATGGTCCTCGACGCCGCCGCCCACCCCCTCGTCGTCACGGTCGAGGACGGCGTCCGAGTAGGCGGCTTCGGCAGCCTGGTCAGTGACGCCCTTCACCAGCTCGACGCCCCGACTGTTCCACGCATCGCGCAACTGGGGACTCCCGACGCCTACCTCCCCCACGGCACTGCCCCAGAACTGCATGCCGAACTCGGACTCGACGCCAAAGGCATAGCGGCCGCAGTCACCAAGACCCTCGCCCGCATCACGGCCTGAAGGCCGGGAGCGCGAAACGGCCCGGAGCGCGTGCCCCGGGCCGTCAAGCGTTGCGTTGTTCGGCGCCGCAGCGATGCTGCGGGCGTCAGGTACGACTAGCCCAGCTCGGAACCGACGACCGAGACGAAGCTCACCGCCGCCCCAGGCTGTCCGCCGAGGTTGTGGGTGAGTCCCAGCGTCTTGCCCTGCTCGGTCACCGAGGGGATCTGCCGCTCAGGCGGGGCCTGACCACGCAGCTGCAGCCAGCACTCGAAGAGCATCCGCAGGCCGGATGCACCGATCGGGTGGCCGAAGCTCTTCAGACCGCCGTCTGGGTTGACCGGGAGGTCGCCATCGAGGTCGAACGTGCCGGCCATGGCTTCCTTCCAGCCCAGGCCACGCTCGGCGAAGCCAAGATCCTCCATCAGGACCAGCTCGGTCGGCGTGAAGCAGTCGTGCACCTCAGCCATCGCGATCTGCGAGCGGGGGTCGGTGATGCCGGCCTGCTTGTAGGCCTCGGTTGCCGATGCCTGGACCTCACGGAAGGTGGTGTAGTCGTACGTGCTGTCGAGTGCACCGGTCGCCGGACCGGAAGCGAAGCTGAGCGCCTTGATGTACAGCGGGTTGTCGCAGTACTTGTGGGCGTCTTCGGCCCGTACCAAGACCGCAGCGGCCGAACCGTCGCTCACGCCTGAGCAGTCGAAGATGCCCAGTGGACCAGCGATCAGCGGTGAGCCGGCGATGGTCTCCTTGGCGACCTCCTTGCGGAACTGAGCCCGGGGGTTCAGTGCGCCGTTGCGGTGGTTCTTCCAAGCGATGCGGGTGAGGACTTCCTTCATGGTGTCCTCATCGAGCCCGTACTTGTGGGCGTAGGCCGGTGCCAGCAGGCTGAACGTGGCCGGAGCGGTGATCGACGAGTCGGTGCCGTCGCTCGGCGGGCGAGCGCCCGTCAGACCCGAGTAACCCGAGTCCTTCAGCTTCTCGACGCCGATGGCCATCACCATGTCGTAGGCGCCCGATGCGACTGCATAGGCAGCGTTGCGGAACGCTTCGGATCCGGTGGCGCACATGTTCTCGAGCCGGGTGACCGGCTTGTAGTCGAGCTGCAGCGGCTTGGACAGTGTCAGGCCGGAGACACCCGAACCCATCGTGCCGAGCCAGAAGGCGTCGATGTCGTCTTGTTCGACGCCCGCAGACGCGTACGCCTCGTGCGCCGCGTCGGTGAGCATGTCATCGACGCTGCGGTCCCAGTGCTCGCCGAACTGGGTGCAACCCATTCCGACGATCGCGACCTTGTCGCGAATGCCATGTGAACTCATGTGTGCCTGCCTTGTGGTGGGTTTTGTCTTGGGTGATGGACTGGTGGGTGCTCGGCCGGCGCAGCGTTGAGCGCGGAAGCACCTGATCTCCCAGCGACATTATGGCCGCTGGAGACTGGTTCATGCTGCGTCACCCTGCAGCCGGTCGCGCCTTCCAGAAGTAGTTATGGATTCCCTCCGCGCTGTACAGGCGCCGGAACGTCATTTCGACGCGGTCGCCGATCCTCACCTCATCTGGATCGACATCGGTCATCTCGGCCTGGAAGCGACCGCCACCGTCATAGTCGATGACGACTGCCACCATTGGCGGGGACAGCGAGAACGCCAGGCGATCGACGGTGAACGTCGCGATCGTGGCGGGAATGTCCGCCATGCGGACGCGCTCCATGTCGTCGACGGCGCCGCCTTCCATCGACACTCGCATCGGCGGCAGGTGGATCGCGCCCGAGCTGCGGTCACGCGAGCCGACAAAGGCGTACTTCCAGTCCTCGGAACGGAACGCCGGCGGCGCACCGGGGCGTTCAGGGTCTGGGCGACGGGGCGGTTCCCGGTCCAAGAAGCCGCGCCAAGTCAGGTACTTGTTGTAATCGAGCGCGTCGTTGCCTCGATCGATCTGGGACCGAACCGACGCAAACGGCGTGTGATCGGCGATGGCGTCGGTCGTGCGCAGCACATCAACCGTGGCACCGTCGGCGAGATGGACCAGCAGGATCGTCTCGCCAGGTGTTGCCTCGTCGAGGATCGCCGCCAACACGACGGCCGGGTGCGCCGAGCCGGTGTTGCCGATCTCGCCGGTGAGATCAGTGACGAGCTTGTCGCCGGCAACACGGGACAGTCCGCGCACCGCGCGTGCGTGCATGCCGACGATCGCGATCTTGTCGATCTCGTCAAGCCCGACGCTCGCGTCGGCGAGCGCACGCTCGATGGCGTCGTTGGCGAGCGGCAGGTACACCTGCTCGCCGAACCGTTCCTCCCATATCCGCGAGAACGCATCGCCCGGCTGCCGGTAGCGATCAGTGAATTCAGCCGTGGCGACTGCGCCGCCGAGCCACTCGCACAGCACCGGCGAGACCGAGTCGTCACCGAAGACGAATGCGGCAGCGCCGTCGCCTCCGCCGGCCTCGTCGCTGCTGGTCGGGCGACCGGTACGCAGATCAGAAGCGATCGCCAGGTTGGTACCGCGATTCGCAGCGGCAAGCGCCCAGACGGCTTCTGACGAGCGTGGCGCCCCACCTGCGTCAACGGCCCATGCGGACCGGGGCAGATCCAGCGCCGCATGAATCGCAGAGGCGTTCGTCTTGTCCATATAGGCAGGATTGGCGGTCGAGAACAGCACCGAATCGGGAACGATGTCGGTGCCGCGCAGAGCATTGCGCGCTGCCTCGACACCCATCGTCGTGGTGTCCTCGTCGTAGCTGGCCACCGCACGGTGCCCGCGGCCACCGCCGGAGCCCATCACCGCAGTGATCTTGGAGCGGTCCAGTCTCCAGTACGGCACATACGCCCCGTACGCAATGACCCCTCGTCCCATCGTCTCGTCTCCCCTCGTTCGCGTCGCCGTCGCCGTGGTCTTCGAATCCCAAGCGATCGAATCGGCCGAGCCCGGCGCACGCCAGCCAGCGCAGGAGCCTACGGCGTCGGGCGTCCGTGTCGCCTAGCCGGCCGGGACGACTCGATACGCCTCGGCGAGCCGTCCTTCTCTCATGCCGCCTAACTCAGCGGTGCTGGTGCACCATTCCCGGACCCGTTCGTCAAGCTCATCGAATTGCGCGACCTGGCTGTGATGCTCCTTGAGCGCAGCCATCTTGCGCTCGAACGTGTCGGTGATGTCGACATAGCGGTTCGGCTCCGTGCCGGTCAGCCAGATCTCGGTGACGCTGTGGGGTTTGTGGCCCTCATCGAGGAGCTCCGGAAACGCTCGCGGGTTGCGAGCATCGGGATAGACAGCCGCCAATGCGGCCGTAGCCGTCGCCAGGTGATCAGGGTGGGAGATGTAGATGTGGTCCCAGTTGGGGACCGTGGTCTGGCACATCACCACGTCGGGGCGCGAGATCCGGATCGCCCGAGCAATGTCGCGGCGCAAACCCAAGTCGGCCACAACCATGCCGTCGGGATGGCCGAGCCAGTGCAGATCGCTCACACCCACCTTCGCGGCTGCAGCCGTCTGTTCGGCCTTGCGCATGGCGGCCAGCTCGTCGGGCGTGTGGGACATGTCATCGTCGCCGGCTTCCCCGCTCGTGGCGAGGCAGTAGGCCACATGGCAGCCGGCTGAGGTCAGCGCGGCAACGGTTCCCGCCATGCCGAAATCGATGTCGTCGGGATGGGCGACGATGACCATCGCACGCTCCGGCGCCACGAGCTCGCCCTGATCGGTGAGGATCACGCCCACAGCCGGTGCCTCCGAGGTTCGACGAGCTGCGATGCAGTGCCTAGGTGAAGTAGGGGTTCTCGCCCGAGGCGTGGTCGGTGAGGTCGACGACCCGCTCGACCTCGGGGATCAGCTCACGCAATGTGCGCTCGATTCCTGCGGTGACGGTGGCGTTCGCCATGCCGCAGCCCTGGCAGCCGCCGCCCAGCTTGACGACCACTGTGTCGCCTTCGACGGACACCAACTCGGCGAACCCGCCGTGAGCGGCGATCGAAGGGTTGATGCGCTTGGTCAGCACTTCGCGGACGTTGTCCTCCACCGATCCGTCGAGATCGAGCTGGGCATTGGGCCCCAGATCGGGTCGGTTCGGGTTGCGCAGCACCAGGCCGGGCTGGTTCGGATTCGACGGCAGGTCTAACGAAGCGCCGTCGAGCTTCGGCACGTCGCGATCTGGGATGAGCACTGTCAGGCCGCCGCCGACACCGAACGGCACATCGGCTGGGTCCGCCTCGGTCAGCAGCTCGAACGCGAGGTCGTAGGTGTAATCGACGCCTTGAGCGCCGGTTATCTCGATGCGCAGTGCCAGCTGATCGCCGTCGACCTCGCTGTCGCGCAGCTCGATCACCTTGTCAAGAGCGGTCGGCGTGACGTCGAATGTCTCGCGCCGCGCTTCCATCATCGATTCACGCACTGCATCTGGGGGAGCCATCGGGTCGCTCAAGGCCATGACGGCAGCCTACTGAGGGCGCCCTTCGGGTTCGTAGGCGCCTTCAACGGTGGTGTCGGACACCTGGGCGGTAATGTCCCGCGGGTTCGCTGGGCCTACAGGGTCGAGGGCAACACGCTACGAGGAGATCTCCATGGCATTTCGCGCATTGGTGCTGCACGAGCAGGATCGGGCCGTCACGGCCGAGCTGGCCGACATCGATGACGGCCAGCTGCCCGACGGCGACGTGACGGTCGCCGTCGAGTACAGCACCCTGAACTACAAGGACGGGATGATCCTGGGAGGGATCGGACGGCTTGTGCGCACGTACCCGCATGTGGGCGGCATCGACTTCGCTGGAGTCGTGGAGTCCTCCGACGACAGCCGCTTCGCCGCGGGCGATCGCGTGGTGCTTACCGGTTGGCGGGTCGGGGAGGCGCACTGGGGCGGGTACGCGGAGCGAGCACGAGTCAGCGGCGACTGGCTGGTCCGACTGCCCGATGGACTGACGACCTTCGAAGCGATGACGATTGGAACGGCGGGGTTCACCTCGATGCTGGCCGCCCAAGCGCTGGAAACTCACGGCGTCGGATCGGGTCCGGTACTCGTCACGGGCGCTGCGGGCGGAGTCGGCAGCGTTGCAGTGCACCTGTTGTCGGCGGCCGGCCATGCGGTTGCTGCTTCAACGGGTCGGCCGCAGACCGCGGACTACCTGCGCAACCTCGGCGCCTCCGAGATCATCGACCGGGCGGAGCTGTCTGAGCCACCGCAGCGGCCGCTCGGCAGTGAACGATTCGGCGGATGCGTGGACGCCGTCGGCGGCACGACGCTGGCGAATGTGCTGACGCAGATGTCGTACGGATCGAGCGTGGCAGCGTGCGGCCTCGCAGGGGGCAATGGGCTGGATACCACGGTCATCCCGTTTCTGTTGCGCGGTGTGAACCTGCTCGGCATCGACTCGGTTATGTGCCCCTATGAGCCGCGGGCCGCGGCATGGCAGCGGCTGGACCAACTCGTGGACCGCGATCTCCTGGCGTCGATGGCGACGACGGTGGGTCTGGGCGAACTCGCCGACCTGGGCCCGAAGATCCTGGCCGGCGAGGTGCAAGGACGCACCGTGGTTGATGTGCGCGCCTGAAGCGTCCTCTGCCGGCGCCCAAGAACGATCAGAGCACTGAGGCAATTGCCGCGAAGCCGGTCAGCAGCATCGCGGCCACGACAAGGACTGCGGTCCACCACAGGCCAGGGCTGCGCTGGCGCAGCGGGCGCAAGTTGCCCGCCGCGTCATATCGATGCCGCGTCATATTGATCCTCGCACCCCACTTGGGCCTAGCCCTTCAGCCTCCACTCGATGGCGCCGATCTCGTTCTGGACCTTGACCTCGATGTCTTGCGTGGCCGCCGTATCGGATCGCTCGAGCGTGCACAGGAACGTGTGGCCGACGGAGACCACCAGGTACTGGTCGTCGCCGCAATTGGCTTGGACATTGAATCCCAGTGCCGTCGCCGCTTCGGCGCCCAGCGCCGTCTCGGTGGCATTCACCTGCATCACTGCTTGGCGAGGCCGGATTTCCCGGCGTCCCTGCTCGTCGATGATCGTCACCTGTGCCTCATAGAAGGCTCCCTCGACAAGGCCGTCGCACAGGAACGTCGAACCCGGCCGGATGGGGGCGTCTTCGGGACAGTCGATGTCAGCAATCTCGGCTGGCGCCACCACGCTCTGCAGGTAGTCCTGAACTTCGCGCTCAACTTGGGTCTGCTCGGTCCCGCCTCCGCAGGCTGCGAGCAGCCCTGCTGCCAGCAACGCCAACGAGACGACCCGCCCGGATCGACTGATACGGCGCGAACCCGCCGACCACGACCGCGCGCGGGTTGACTCCAGCGCGGGCAGTCTGGTCAAGGTGACGGCCTCCGGGTAGGAATGACGGGACACTAGCCCAACCCCGCCGGGGAGCCTGCAATTCGCTCAAACAGCGAAACCGCAGGTCATTCGTGCCGTCTGCGACACGTCGCGTGGCACCCGAGACTGGCTTCCGATCAGATGAACGGCCGCTCGGTGTACCGACCGAAGACGTCGGCCAAGGCGTTGGTCACCTCTCCCACCGTGGCCCGCGTCCGGACAGAGTCGATCAGGTGCGGCATGAGGTTGGCGTCGGTTTCGGCCGCCCGGCGAAGCGACATCAGTGCTTCGGAGACAGCGGCCTGATTCCGGTCGGCTCGAACCTGCTGCAACCGTTTGACCTGACGCTGCTCATCGTCGCTGGTGATCTTCAGGAGGTCGATGTCGTCGTCCTCGCTGCCCTCGGTGAAGGCGCTGGCCCCCACCACGACCCGGCGACCCGCATTCACCTTCTTCTCGAAGTCATAGGCCGCGTCGGCGATCCCGGACTGGTACCAGCCCTCGTCGATCAGGCGGAATGCGCCCTCGAGCATCGAGCCGTCACCGAAGTCGTCGATGTGGGAGAACATCTCTTCCGCCTCGGCCTCGAGCTTGTCGGTCAATTCCTCGATGAACCAGCTGCCCCCGAGCGGGTCGATCACGTTCGCGGCCCCGGTCTCGTGGGCGATGATCTGTTGCGTCCGCAGCGCAATTCGGGCCGCCTTGTCGGTCGGCAGCGCCAGCGCTTCGTCCATCGAGTTGGTGTGCAGGCTCTGGGTGCCTCCCAGCACCCCGGCGAGCGCCTCGATCGCCGTGCGGGCGATGTTGATCTCCGGCTGCTGCGCAGTGAGCGACACGCCCGCCGTCTGGGTGTGGAACCGCAGCATCATCGACCGCTCGCTTTGCGCGCCGTAACGGTCGCGCATCCATCGAGCCCAGATGCGGCGTGCCGCTCGGTACTTGGCGATCTCTTCGAAGAAGTCGATGTGAGCATTGAAGAAGAAGCTCAGGCGCGGCGCGAATTCGTCGGTCGACAGCCCCCGCTCGGCGGCGGCCTCGACGTAGGCGAACCCGTTGGCCAAGGTGAATGCGAGCTCTTGGGCCGCCGTCGAACCGGCTTCGCGAATGTGGTAGCCGCTGATCGACACCGAGTTCCATCGGGGCATCTCGTTGGTGGCGAACTCGATGGTGTCGGCAACGAGGCGCATCGAGGGCCGCGGCGGGTACACCCATTCCTTTTGGGCTTGGTACTCCTTGAGGATGTCGTTCTGCAGCGTGCCGCCGAGCTTGCTGCGATGCGCGCCATGTTCTTCGGCGTTGGCCACGAACATCGCCCAGATCGTGGCGGCGGGCGCGTTGATCGTCATAGACGTGGTCGTCGCCTCAAGGTCAATGCCGTCGTACAGCGTTGCCATGTCCTCGATCGAGTCGACGGCGACGCCGCAACGGCCCACTTCGCCCAGCGACATGACGTCGTCGGAATCGAGGCCCATGAGGGTGGGCATGTCGAATGCGGTCGACAGGCCGCCACCGCCCGCGTCGAGGATCTCGTGGAAGCGCTTGTTGGTGTCTTGCGGTGTTCCGAAACCGGCGAACATCCGCATCGTCCACAGCCGGCCGCGGTAGCCGCTGGCGTGCACACCTCGCGTGTAGGGGTATTGGCCGGGCCAGCTGACGTCCGAGTCGGGCTCTTCGTCGGCAGGCGCGTACAGCGGTTCCAAGTCGAGGCCGCTCATCGTTTCGAAATCGGCGTCGCGCACCGAGGTGGCCTCGAACTCTGCTTGCCAGCGCTCGCGTGTCACCGGGTGCCTCCTGGGGTGTGCGGCTCCGTCGACCTCGAGGCGAACTCGGGCTCGACGCCACGTTCAGCGTTCGCAGTGTAGGCAGGGCAGTCTCGGCAGGCCGGCCCGAACGGGACCGGGTTCAGACGGCGAACGGGTCGACGGGTCCGCGGCCGCTGCCGAGGCGGCGAGTTGCCCCTGCGGAGATCGCGCGTGTTGTCAGATCGTGGGCACGGTCAATCGCAGCATCCAACTCTGCGCCCTTGGCCAGTTCTGCACAGATGGCCGCCGAGAAGACGTCGCCCGACCCACGAACGTTGCGGGTGTCGATGCGCGGAGCCGACAGCAGACGCACCTTGCCGCGGCAGACGACGACGTCCGTGATCGTCTCGCCAGTCCGGAGTCGGCCACCGGTGATGATCACGGCCTCGGGACCCGCGGCTGCGAGCTCATGAGCCGCCTCGATCCAGGCCTCGACCTCGTCACTCAGATCGCTGCCCAGCAGTCGCCCCGCTTCGAGATGGTTGGGAGTCACGACCCGGGCGCTCGGCAGCAGGCGTGTCGCGACGGATCGCTCGGCTTCGGGGCTCAGCATGGGTTCGCCGGCACCGTCAACCAGCACCGGATCCACAACCAATTGGGGGAGCCGCCGGGCAGCCACCGATGCGACGGCAGCAACGGTCTCAGCAGTGAGCAGCAGGCCCGTCTTGGCAGCCGCAATTGGCATGTCGTCGAGCACCGCGTGAATCTGCGCCGCCACCAACTCGGCATCGACGGGTTGCGCAGCTCGGAACTCGGCGGTGTTCTGTGCCGACACCAGCGTCAGCGCAAAGGCGCCGTGCACGCCGGATGCGGCGAACGCGCGCAGATCCGCCGCGAGCCCGGCCCCACCGGAGGAATCTGCCCCGGCAATGGTCAATGCAGCCGGCGACCAGGTGTGCGCTTCGGGTGGAGTGAGGTCCCCTGTCTCTGTTCCACCGGCCATGTCCCCAGTACAACAGTTCGGAGCACCACGCGGCGGTCAGCGGTCGCTGGTGGTTAGCGTCGTCGAGCGATGGCCGGATCTGCGCCGAGGCTGAACGAGCACCGCACTGGCCGCACCACCCCTGACGGCACTGTAGGGATCATTGCGAACCCGGTCTCGGGGCGCGACGTTCGCCGGGTTGCGGCGCGAGGCGCTGTGTCCACCACCGAAGACAAGCGCAATCGCATCGCCCGGGCAGTCATCGGCGCCGTCACCGCCGGGGCGACGCGAATCGTGGCCATGGCAGAACCGTTCGGCATCGCCACCGGGGCACTCACCGACCTGCGCATAGATGCCGAGATCGAGATCGTCGACGTCGGTGCGACCGTCTCGCCCACCGACACGGTGCGCGCCGTCGAGGCCATGCGAGCGCGCAATGTCAGCGTGCTGGTGACCTTGGGCGGCGACGGGACCAACCGCACGGTCTGCGGGGTGTGGCCCGAGGCCACCGTGGTGCCGATGTCCACCGGTACGAACAACGTGTTCCCCAGCCTGACCGAGCCCACGGTGGCCGGTGCCGCCGCCGGGCTCCTGGCGAGCGGCGTGGTCGACCCCGCGGCGTGCGCCCCCCGTTCGAAGCTGATCACGGTCGGATTGCACACCGGGGTGCCGCCGGACGGCTGGACCGAGATCGCGCTGGTCGACGCAGTGACGCTGGCCGATGACTTCGTCGGCAATCGGATGCCAGCGGACGGGGCGCTGCTGCGGCAGGTCCTGGTGTCGCGCGCCCATCCTGCAAGCATCGGGCTGAGCTCACTGGCGGGGCTGCTGCGGCCTTGCCCCTTCGACGAGGACGCCGGCGTGCTGGTGGAGTGCGGACCGGGCGGTCGGCCGATGCGCGTCGCGCTGGCACCCGGGCTGTACCGGACGGTGCCCGTGCTCGATCACCGCCGTATCGAGTTGAGTGAGGCCGTGGAGCTTCGAGGCCCGACGGTGCTGTCGCTTGACGGCGACCGGGAGCGCACGATCGGCGCTGACGAAGCGGCGACTGCTGAAGTGCAGCGCTGCGGGCCCCGGGTGGTGGATGTGGAACGGGCGTTGGAGCTGGGAGCCGCAGCCGGGGTGTTCGAGACCTCGCAGGCACGGACGGGCGACCGTGCACTCAACGAAGCGTCAAGGGTCCACTACCACCACGCCGACGGCACACCGATTCGCGATTGCTGCTGAACGGCGGCGTCCGGTCGAGAGCGCCAGACGGCCGCGTCCAGGCGACCGGGTAATTCCCGACTAATCAGGTCGGGTTTGTCGTATAATGTCGCTGTCCTGCCCGACACGTTCCGTGCCGCGGCCGGCACTTCCCACGATGGAGGACGAACATGGCACTGCGCCTGAACGACACCGCTCCCGATTTCACCGCCAACACCACCGAAGGCGAGATCAACTTCCACGACTGGATCGGCGACGGATGGGCACTGCTCTTCTCGCACCCGAAGGACTTCACGCCGGTATGCACGACGGAGTTAGGCGCCGTTGCCGCCCTGGCGGACGACTTCGCCGCACGTAACTGCAAGATCATCGGTATCAGCGTGGACGGCGTGAGCGACCACATCAGCTGGAAGGCCGATATTGCGTCCGCCACCGGCCAAGAAGCCAACTACCCGCTCATCGGCGATCCTGAGCTGAACGTCGTCAAGCTCTACGACATGCTTCCTGCGGACGCCGGCGACACCTCCGAGGGTCGCACTGCGGCAGACAACGCCACAGCTCGAACCGTGTTCATCATCGGCCCGGACAAGAAGATCAAGGCGTCGCTCACCTACCCGATGACGACCGGCCGCAACTTCGCGGAGATCTTGCGCCTGCTCGACTCGTGCCAGCTCACCGCTGCCGAGCAGGTCGCCACGCCGGCCAACTGGCAGCAGGGCGAGAACGTCATCATCGTGCCCGCCGTCTCCAACGAGGCGGCGGCCGAGAAGTACCCCGACGGCTGGGAGTCGCCGCTGCCGTACTTGCGCCTGGTGCCGCAGCCGGGCAGCTAGGACGTGCACCAGTAGGCACAGATGCCCTGGCGGCGCACCTGACTCTTCAGTTCAAGCGGGATTCGGCGGCGATTTCGGCTTCGAACGCCGGAGCGCCGTCGAGTCTGCGCATCGTGGCGGGCATTTCGCTGCGAACTCGCTGATGAAAGACGCGATCCTGCGCGAGGGAGTAGGGGTACGCAGCATGACCAGAACGCAGCAGCGGTACGTGCAGCGGCCGGCTGTTCGTAGGGCCTGGGCGGTCCTGCTCCACCAGCGTCTCGGACACGGCTTCGCCGTTGCGCACCACCCGGTACGGCCGCACCACGCCGCCACGCGTGGCCTTGCCCTCCGATGTCTTCTGCACCGGGATGACGGGCTCAAACGTGCCTGAGTATCGGGCAATGGCCACTGCCTTGTACACCATGCCGGCGGTGGCGTGACCCGAGCCCACCACGAGCTGGGTGCCCACGCCGTAGCCGTCGACCGGCAGGTCCGCCAAGTCGGCGATGCGGTACTCGTCGAGGTCGCCCGACACCACGATGCGAGTCGACTCGGCGCCGGCATTGTCCAGCCATCCACGCACCCGCGGCACCTCGACGGTCAGATCGCCCGAGTCGATGCGCACAGCGCCGGGAACGCCGCCGAGCCGCTTCGCGGCGGCCAGCCCGCGCTCGAGCCCGGTGCGCAGGTCATAGGTGTCGATGAGCAGCGTGGTCTCAAGGCCGTGCGCGCGCATCTGCGCCTCGAACGCTGCTTCCTCGTCGTGATGGGCCAGCGTGAAGGCGTGTGCCGCGGTACCTGCCGTCGGAATGTCGAAACGCGCGCCGGCAGCAAGATTGGAGGTGGCATCGAAGCCGACCAGCCAGGCCGCTCGCGCTGCGGCCACGGCGGCGAGTTCGTGGGTGCGGCGGCCGCCCATCTCGATGAGATGGCGTCCGACCGCGGCGTCGTGCATCCGTGCCGCGGCTGAGGCGACAGCGCAGTCGTGATTGAGCACCGACAACACGAGCGTCTCCACCAGCAACGCCGCGCCGAACGAGGCGTCCACCCGCAGCACCGGGCTGCCGGGCACGTAGAAATCGCCCTCTCGGTAGCTCCAGGCATCGCCGTCGAACCGGAACGTGGCGAGATGCTCTAGGAGGCCATCGCTGAAACGGCCCAGGCCGGCCAAGTACTCGAGATCGTCGCCCTCGAAGCGATAATCGGCCAGCAGCTTGGCCAGGCGCCCCGGGCCAGCCACCACGCCGTATCCGCGGCCCGGCGGCAGCCGCCGGGCGAACACCTCGAAGCACGAGCGCCGGGACGCGACCCCCGACTGCAGGGCCGCATCGAGCATGGTCAGCTCATATAGGTCGGTCAACATCGCCGTGCCCATACCGAGAGTCTGCCTGATACCAGCGATGCGTTTCCCAGCAGGCCGCGGACTGGGCCGCCGCACCGGCAATGCCCGTACGTCGGCCCGGCGGCATCGGTGTGACGCTTACCTTCGCGTGTACCGCATACCTCCTGGCCCGGCTATCGCAAGAACGAATGGCTACTGAGCGTCATGGGTCTGCCAACGCCTGGCTATGGTCAGCATTTCGTCCGCTGTCCGGCCCCCGTGAGTCCAACCCGAAATGAAGTCGACATCCTGTGAACTGGGCAATTCACTGTCACTCAGATCTCTAACGCGGATTCGCGCCGGAAACGCAATACTCTGGCCCGTAACCACAGCCTCTTGCCGTCGCAGTGACGACAGCGCAGAAGCGAGTCCTGTCATCGCTTCAGGCAAAGCTGCTCGGATGCGGGCCTGATCATTCTCATTTGTAACACGTAGCACAACCCAAGTGCCACATTGCGATAGCACCGTCTCATCGATTTCACTCGGCCTTTGCGATACAACAATTAGTGGCTCTTCGCGTTTTAGCGTGGAGTGAGGGTGTCGAGGAGGGTCCAGTCGGGTTTGCCTGCATAGAGCAGGACTCGGATTCGGTAGTGGTCGAAGTTGGTGATCCCGAACGACACTCGCTTGATGAG
>MKWU01000261.1_pt1 | contig 99076 bp, 81 predicted proteins | sample 809101 | NCBI WGS metagenome assembly MKWU01 (sample SAMN05860141, study PRJNA318959) | sponge metagenome | host: Aplysina aerophoba | place: Slovenia: Piran, Adriatic Sea, Gulf of Piran | collected 2013-05-07
CTTCGATGTCGGTGCCCTGCGGCACGGTCGACGGCCTTCCGGTCGGGCTGATGATCACCGGGCGGTGGTGGGAGGAGCCGACCGTCTACCGGGCCGCGGCGGCGTTCGAGGCGAATTTCGACTGGCGTACCCTCTGACGGGGCAGGTTTGACAGCGTGCGGGGCGGTACCCAGTATCGGCCCTCCACGCGACCACCGCGCCGAGGGGATCATGGGGTTTGAAGTCGTCGAGCTCAGGACGGCGATCGAGTCGGCCGGCGGCACGGAAACGTGCCTGTCCGCTCTCGCTTGAGGCTGCAACTTCGGGGACAGGGACGATGGTCGAAGCCAGACCCTTCTTCACCAACATTCACGGCGCGCCGACCCGGAACATGAAGCTGGGGCGGGGCACCGGCATCAAGCTGATCAACCCCGAGATGGGCTGCCGGAAGGTCGACGTCCACATCAACGTCATCAACGACGACAGCGGCCCCGGCGAGGTCCATTTCCACGAGAACGCCGACAACGTCTACATCGTACTGGAGGGGGTGCTCGAGGTCGTCGTCGAGGGCGAGCGCCATCTTCTGCGCAAGGACGATGTCGGCTACATCCCGGCGGGGGTGGTGCACACCGCCGGAAGCGCGGGCGGCCACGGCCCGACGCGCGTCATCGAAATCTACGCGCCCGGCGGCTACGACTTTCACGAAGTCGTGAGCTTCGACAACCCGGTCGAGATCGCGCCGTCGTCCTGAACGCCCCGGTGCGAGCCCGGCCGGCGGGGAACCGAACCGGAGGATGCCGATGTCGGAAATATCGACCGTCTTCGTCGAGGGGACGCCGCGGCTCGCCCTCCACCGGGCCGGGTCGGGCTCCCTGGTGTTCTTCCTGCACGGTATCGGCGGCAACCGGACCAACTGGACCGCGCAGCTCGAAGCCCTGGGCGACTCCTTCCATGCGGTTGCCTGGGACGCGCGCGGCTATGGCGATTCCGACGACTACGAGGGCCCGCTCGATTTCGGGGATTTCGCGCGCGACGCGCTCAGGGTGCTCGACCGCTTCGAGGCCGGGAAGGCGCATTTCGTCGGGCTCTCGATGGGCGGGCGGATCGCCCAGGACTTTTATGCCCGCTACCCCGACCGGGTCGCCACGCTGGTGCTGTGCGACACGATGTCCGATTTCCGCGGGTCGATGACGCCGGAGAAGCGCGCCGAGTTCATCCGCCTGCGCCAGGCGCCGCTCAAGGCGGGCAAGGAGCCCCGCGATATCGCCGACGCGCTGGTGGAAAGCCTGGTCGGACCCGGCGCCGACGAGGGCGCCCGCCGGCGGCTTTGGGACAGCATCGCCGCGCTCCACAAGGACTCGTACCTCAAGACCATCGAGGCTTCGCTCTCCTTCGACCGGTCCGCCGAAATCGACCGGATCTCGGTCCCGACGCTCCTGCTCTACGGCGAGCATGACAGGCTGACCCCGCCGGCCATCGGACAGGCGCTGCACGACCGTATTGCCGGTTCCGAGTTCGCGGTGATCGAGGGCGCCGGACATCTTTCCAACATCGAACGGCCCGAGGCCTTCAACGCGGCGCTGCGCGCGTTCCTCGCCAGGCATCGCGACCGCGCCGAACCCGCAGGGAGGACCGAAGAATGAACCCCGATCTCCTCGTTCCCGACGCGACCGGCGGGCAGCACGGCCTGGCGGTGGGCGCCCTGGTCGGGCCGGACGAGACGGCGACGGCGCTCGCCCGGCGTCTCGACGGCGCCGCCATCCGGATCCGGGGCTATCTCGCGCCGTCGCTCAGCCCCCGGCCCGGGCGGTTGCTGCTCACCGAGGCGTCGCTCGCGCCCTGCCATCTCTGCGGCAACGTCCACGGCGTCCCCGTCGGCCTGCCGGTCGAGCCGTCCGCCGCGATGGCGACCGGTATCGGTATGCACGAACCGGTGGAAGTCACCGGAACCCTCTCCCTGGGCGTGCCCGAAGCCGGGGAACCCGACCCGATCCGAGACATCGCGCTGCTCGACGCGGAGGTCGCCCGCCTGCCGCAGCCCGGCACCGCCGCGGGTACCGAGGCGAGAGCGTGGCTGCGCGAATTCCTGGACGAGGGTTCCGATGCCGTCGCGCGAACCCGCCCGCAGCGCCCGGCGCGGCCGGTGACGGGCACCGGCCCGGCGGACATCATCCTGACCAACGGCAATTTCCGCACGGTCGACCGGGTCTCCACCACCGCCGAGGCGGTCGCCATACGCGGCGGCCGCTTCGTCGCGGTGGGCGATGCAGAGGAGGTCGCGGCCCATGCGGGGCCGGACACCGAGATCGTCGATCTCGGGGGAAGGACCGCGGTGCCCGGGCTGATCGATTCCCACATCCACCAGTTCTATCTCGGCCTCAACCTGCCGACGGTGCAGCTGCTCGACGCACGGTCGGTCGCCGACGTGCAGGCGCGGATCGCCGAGCGGGCGGCCGACACCCGCGCCGGCGAGTGGATCGTCGGCACCTCCGGCTGGCACGAGAGCCTGCTCGCCGAGGGACGCATGCCCACCCGCTGGGAGCTCGACGAAGCCGCGCCCGACAACCCGGTGATCGTCCCGCGCGGCGGCCATGTGGTGACCGTGAACTCCAGGGCGCTGGAACGCGCCGGGATCACCGACGAGACGCCCGACCCGGTCGGCGGCGTGATCGTCCGCGATCCCGCCAGCGGCGCGGCCACCGGCGTGCTGCTCGAAACCGCCGCTTATTTCGCGCGCCGCGTGGCGCCCCTGATCCCGTCCGAGGACGAGATGGCGGTCCTCCTGAAGGCGGCGATGAAGGAGCTCAACTCCTACGGCATCGTCAGCGTGACCGACCCGGTGATCGACGAGACCGGCATGGCGGTCTACCGCCGGCTGCGCGACGAGGACGCGATCACCGTGCGCACAGAGCTGCTCTACAAGGCGGCCGACAGGCCCGGCACCGAGCGCGGCATCGCCGCCATGCAGGCGGAGACGAGCGACGACATGCTCTGCTTCGCCGGCATCAAGTTCATGCTCGACGGGGGCGTCGAGGGGGCGAGGCTGAACGAACCCTACCGCATCGTGCCCGGCGAACAGCCGCACGCGGATTATCGCGGTCTCCTGATGACGCCACCCGGCGGCGAGGACGAGTTCGTCGAATGTCTGAAGCTGGTGGCCGAGGCCGGGATGCAGGCCCAGACCCACGGCGTGGGCGACGAGGCGATCGACGTCATCATCCGCTGCTACGCGGCGGTGGCCGAGGCGGTTCCGATCGCCGATCTGCGCTGGACCCTGATGCACGTGTTCCTGCCGACCGACGAGGCGATCGAGACCATGCGCCGCATCGGCGTCCTGGCGACGGTCCAGGACCATCCCGTCCTGCTCGGCCACAACCAGCGCCGCTGGTGGGGCGACGACAGGGCGGCGGCCGCGATCCCGATCCGCCGGCTGATCGATGCCGGGCTCCTGGTCGGCGGCGGCACCGACGGCCCCGTGGTGCCGGTCGATCCGTTCCTGTCGATGTGGTGGATGGTCACGCGCGGGACGCTGCTGGGCTACACGCTCGGCGAGGACCAGGCGATCTCCGCCGCCGAGGCGCTCGAGCTCTACACCATCAACAACGCGCGCATCATGGGCGTCGAGGACGAGCGCGGATCGATCGAGCCCGGCAAGCACGCCGACCTAGCGGTCCTGTCGCAGGACATCGTCGAAATCGACGCGGACGAGATCCGCAATACCCGCGCCCTGCTCACCATGGTCGGCGGCAAGGTGGTGCACCGCGACGGCATGTGAGGCTGCGTGCCGCCGGCTCCTTCGCGTCGTCGTCCCCCGCCCCGCAGCCCTCGTCATTTCGACCGGAGCGGGGTCCGCCGCGCTGTCCGCTCCGAAGGCCAGACCGGACGGCAATGGAACAGATCCGGGCATGACCACCGGACGCGCCCCCGCTTGTGCCCGGGGCGGCGGGGTGGAACACTTGCCGCCATGCAATCGGGTACGGGCGATTGACGGAAAGCGTGATCACCTTTCGCGGGGTCGAGGTCGGTTTCGCCGCCGAGACGATCTACGACGACCTCAGCTTCGATGTCCGGGAGGGCGAGTTCTTCTGCATTCTCGGCCCGTCGGGCTGCGGCAAGTCGACCTCGCTCAGGGTGATGGGCGATCTGCTCCGCGCATCCGGCGGCGCGGTCCGGGTGGACGGGCGCCCGCCCGACGAGGCCTGGCAGGAAATCGCCTATATCTTCCAGTCGCCCCGCCTGGTTCCCTGGCGGGACGCGCTCGGCAATGTCGTGCTCGGCATGGAGCTCCGGTTCGACCGGATGCCGAAGGCCGCCATGGAGGAGCGGGCGCGCGACCTGCTCGCCCTGGTCGGGCTTGCCGCGGACATGCACAAATTCCCGTCCATGCTGTCGGGCGGCGAGCGCCAGCGCGTGGCGATCGCGCGGGCGCTGTCGGTCGATCCGAAGATCGTGCTGATGGACGAACCGTTCTCGGCCCTCGACCTCAACACCAGGCGGCGCCTGCGGGAAGAGATCGTCTCGATCTGGCAGAAGACCGGGAAGACCATCGTGTTCGTCACCCACGATATCGACGAGGCGCTGGTGCTGGCGGACCGGGTGCTGCTGCTCTCCAACAAGCCGACCCGCATTCTCGACACCATCGAGATCGCCGAGGACCGGCCGCGCACGATCGAGGGCTCCGCCGGTCTCAGGGCGCACAAGGCGCATCTTCACGCGCTCTTTCGCACGCTCGCACCCGATGCGACGGAACAGGTCGAACACCAGATGGAGGCAAGACCATGAAGCGGTTGCTGCTCGGAACCCTCGCCGCCTTCGCGCTCGGCGCGACGACGGGGGCCGGCGCGAAGGAAAAGATCACCTACGCCTATCTGATCGAGCCGGCGATGGAAGGCGTGCTCTACGGGATCAAGAGCGGGATCGTCAAATCCGACACGATCGAGATCGAGATGTCCTCGCTCGGCATCCCGGCGCTGATCCAGTCGACCCCGACCAGGCGCTACGACGTGATCATGAACGCGGTGATGTCGATCCCGCGAGCGCAGGCGCGCGGCCTGCAGCTCGTCGTGCTGTCGACCGCGCTGCGCTCCCCGCCGGGGCGCGAGGGCGGCGCCATCTGGGTCAAGGCCGACAGCCCCTACAAGACCGTCGCCGACCTCAAGGGCAAGCGGATGGGCAATGTCGCCCTGCAATCGACCGGAACCACCTGGCAGCGCATCGCGCTGTGGAAGAAGCACGGCATCAACGTCTCCTACAAGGGCGGCGACTTCAAATGGGTCCAGATGCCGGCGCCGGCGCTGCTCGGCGCGCTCGAGGCGGGCCGGGTCGACGCCGCCGGGCTGATCCACTCCCAGGCCTACAAGGCCGACAAGTCCGGCAAGTACCGCGTGGTCGCCTATACCAGCCGCGACATCAACGAGCTCTACGGGGTGGACGTGGTGCCGGCGGTCAATGTGAGCTACCCCAACAAGCTGGAGGCCCGCCCCGCCGCGTTCAGGGAGTTCAACCGGATGCTCAAGGCCTCGGTCGACTACGCGCTGGCCAATCGCCGCAAGGTGGGGGAGGCGATCAGCAGGGAGCACAACATGTCGCCCGATTTCTTCGAGGCGTGGCTGACCCGCTTCTCGTTCTTCCCGGCGACCGTGAGCAAGGCCGACGCCAAGGCCTTCGAGACCGTCTGGCAGGGCGCCAAGGAGCTCGGCATCCTCAAGAGCTACCCGAAGGCGGACTCGGTCATCTGGGAACACGCGATCCGGGACTAGGCCCGGTCGCGGCTCCCGGACCTTGGGACGCCCGAACCCGGACGCCGCGCGCCGCGACATGCGGCGCGCGGCCCATCTCTTCACCCTCGGGTTCCTGATCCTCTGGGCGATCTACGCCCAGATCGTCGAGCCCTTCATCATGCCCGGCCCGGTCTCGGTCGCGGTCCGGCTCTACGAGTTCTTCACCGACTACCACCTGGTGAAGCACATGTTCTGGTCGTTCGCCCATATCGGCGGCGCCATCCTGGCGTCCTTCCTGATCGGCAGCGCCTGCGCCTTCCTGGTCTTCTACCTGCCGTCGTTCCGCATCATGGTGCACGGGCGGCTGAGCCCGTTCCTCAACTCCTTTTCCGGCATCGGCTGGACCCTGCTCGCCATCATCTGGTTCGGGGTCAACGATTTCACCGTGATGTTCGCGATCAGCATGGTCCTGACCCCGTTCTCCATCATCAACATGCGCGAGGGGCTGGAGGCCATCGACCGCGAGATGCTGGAGATGGGGGCGAGCTTCGGGCGCGGGCGCTGGCGGGCGTTCCGCCTGCTGATCCTGCCGGCGCTGTTCCCGTTCGTCTTCGCAACGCTCAGGATCAGCTTCGGCGTCGCCTGGAAGGTGGCGCTCACCGCCGAGCTGTTCGGCGGCGATACGGGTCTCGGCTACCTGCTCAACCTGGCGCGGCAGGATTTCGACATGCCGATGATCCTGGTCGTGATCATCGTCATCATCATGTTCGTCTACAGCACCGACCGATGGGTGTTCGCACCCGTGCAGACGCGGCTTGCGAGGCATCATGCGGCGGCCGGCTGACCGTCCGGCGGGGCGAGCGAGGCCGTGGCGCGGCCGGCGGCTGCGCGAGCGCCTGCTCGGCGAGGGGCTGGTCGTGCTCGCGCTGGCCGGGTGGTGGCTGGCGGCGCGCGGGATGCCCGATTTCATCCTGCCGGGGCCGCTGGCGGTGGCGGAGCGGGTGGTCGACTTCTTCTTCCTCTCCGGGATCGTCGACGATTCCCTGATCAGCACGCTGCGCGTCGCCTCGTCCGTCGTCGTGGCGGTCGTACTGGGCGGCGCGCTCGCCTTCGTGCCCAGGCTCTGGCCGGCCGGCGAGGCGATCGTTCACGAGCGCATCAAGCCTTTCCTCAACTCCTTCCCGTCGGTCGGCTGGGCCATCCTCGCCTCGATCTGGTTCGGGCCGTCGAACCTGTCGGTGATCTTCGTCCAGGTCGCGATCCTGACGCCGTTCTGCCTGGTCAACATCTCCGAAGGCCTCAAGGAGCTCGATCGCGAATTGCTGGAGATGGCCCGCAGCTTCACCCGCAACCCGCTCAAGGTGTTCTGGCGCATCACGGTGCCGCTGCTGATGCCCTATGTCGTCGCGGCGCTCCGCATCGCCTACGGGGTGGGGTGGAAGATCGCGCTGGTCTCCGAGCTGTTCGGCGCCGAGAGCGGCATCGGGTTCCTGATGCTGCGCGCGCTCACCGCGTCCGACGCCGTGACCCTGTTCGCCGCATGCTTCGCCATCGTCCTGATCTTCATCGCCGGCGAAAGGCTGGTCATCGATCCGCTGTCGCGCCGGTTCGCGGTGAGGTGACCGGAGCGGGGAGCGCCGAGAGATGCGATACGGAATCTGGACCCCGCTGCCGCACACCGTGCGCAGCGACGCCGCGATGGAAGACGCGGTTTCCGATCTGCGCACGCCCGGTGCCGGCGGCGATGTCGACAAGTCGTTCCGCATAGCGGTCGATGTCGTCAGGCGCGCCGAGGCGCTGGGCTTCGAGACCACGCTGATCGCCGAGCGCCATCTGGGCCCCGATCTCGAGGCCTGGATGCTGACTTCCGCACTGATCGCGCATACGCGGCGGATCGAACTCATGTGCGCGGTCCACCCCGGCATCGTCCCGCCCCAGCTTGCCGCCAAGATGGGGGCCTCGCTCGACCGCATCAGCGGCGGGCGGTTCGCGGTCAACGTCGTCAACGGCTGGTACGAGGAAGAGTTCGACGTCTTCGGCAACGGCGGCTGGCTCGACCAGTCGGACGCCCGCTACCGCCGGATGGGAGAGTTCGTCGACGTGATGAAGGGGCTCTGGACCGAGGAGACTTTCTCCCTGGAGGGCGAGTTCTACCGCTGCGAGTCGGGGCGGCTGCCGATCAGGCCGGTCCAGCTCCCCAACCCGCCGATCTATGCCGCCAGCCGCTCCGAGGCGGGCAGGGAGGTGGTGGCGCGCGCCTGCGACGCGTGGTTCGTCGCCTACGATCCGGGCTATGCCAACGCCGACGCCAACCTGGCCAACTTCGCCCGCGACATCGAGGAGCTCGACCGGCGGGCCGCGGAGTGCGGCCGGTCGCTGTCCTACGGCATCAGCGCGCATGTCATCTGCACCGAGAGCGCCGGCGAGGCCGAGGAGCGCGTCCGGGAGCTCGAGGAGTATGGCGGCCGCGACCCGGTCTCCGCGGTCGCCGCCAAGGGTCTCGGCGCCGGCCTGGTCGGCACGCCCCGCCAGATCGCCGATCGGCTGCGCTACCTGGAATCGATCGGCATCGACTGCCCGCTGGTGCATTTCTACCCGATGATGGAAGGGCTGGAGACCTTCGCCGCCAGGGTGATGCCGCTGGTGGATGGCGGCTGACGGCGAAGCCGAAGGCTCCTGGCGCCTACCCGTTTCGAGTGGGAGCGTTCCGCCCGTCGCCCTCGCCGAGACCGGCCCGGGTCAGGATCCCGACGCCACGATCTCTCCGCGACGCGCGACGATTTCGCCGTCCTGGAACACCATCGGGATGCGCTGGCGGGCGCGGAGGATGGAAATATCCGCCAGCGGGTCCCCGTCGACGACCAGGATATCCGCCGTCTTTCCGACCTGCACGGTTCCCAGCCGGTCCGACAGACCGAGGAGTTCCGCCCCCCGGATCGTGGTCGCGCGGATGGCATCCATGGGCGTCATGCCGAGCGATACGAGGGCGGCGAGTTCCCGGGCATTCTCGCCGTGCCGGTTGCAGGGCGTGCCCGCATCGGTGCCCATCGCGATCCTGACGCCGGATTTGAGCGCCCTGGCGCAGGACGCGCGCTGGCTTTCCACCGCGGACCCGGCCTTCTCCACCACATCGGGCGGTATCCCGGATCCGATCCCGTTCTTCACCACGAGGTCGACCGCGGCCGCGGTGGGGACCAGCCATACGCCGCGCTCCAGCATCATGTCGATGCCGTCGTCGTCGAGAAAATAGGCATGTTCGACGCTCTGCACGCCGGCCCGGATGCCGTTCTTGATCCCCGACGCGCCATGCGCGTGGACGGCGCTCAGCTTTCCCGCCTTGTCGGCCTCCTCGATGGCGGCGCGCATTTCCGCTTCCTCGAGCTGCGCCGCGCCGATCTCGTTGCCCTGGGTCAGGATACCGCCGGTCGCCATGAGCTTGATGCAGTCCGCGCCGGCGCGAATCTGTTCCCGCGCCGCCCGCCTCGCGTCGTCGACCCCGTCGGCCTGACGGCCGAACTGCCGGCAATGGCCGCCCGTCATGGTGACCGGCCGGCCGCTCAGGACCAGCCGCGGTGCCGCCATCGGCAAGCCCTCCGCGAGGGCACGCCGGAAGGACATGTCGATATGGCCCCTGGCGCCCAGATCGCGCACCGTCGTCACGCCGGCGGCGATCGTGCGCTCGGCGTTGCGGGCCATGCGAAGGACCGACATCGCCGCGGTGTCGCCCACCACCTGGGCGATGGGGTCGGCGTCGCCGTCGATGGACAGATGGACATGGCAGTCGATCATCCCCGGCATCACGGAGAGGCCGGAAACGTCCAAGACCTCGCCGGCGGGCGTTTCGGGGAAGCGGGACATCGGAGCGATGTCGGCGATCGTCCGGTCCGCGACTACGATGAATCGGTCCGCGAGAACCTCTCCGGTGCCGTCGATTATGCGGGCGTTGGAGAGAATGCGTCGCACGCCGATGCGTCCCCGGTGGCGCGGGCGCCGTCGCGGCGAATCACGACCTCGCCGTCCTTGACCACCCACTCGATGCGGTCCTTGTCCTGAAGGACCGCGATATCGCGCAGCGGATCTCCGTCGCACACGACCAGGTCGGCCAGCTTGCCTTCCTCGATGCTGCCAAGACGGTCGTCGAGCCGCAGCAGCCGGGCGCTGCCGAGCGTCGAGACCTGGATCGCCTCCATGGGGCCGAGACCCATCTCCACCAGATGCGCGAGTTCTTCGAGATTTCGGCCGTGGCGCGTGAAGGGAACGCCGGAATCGGTTCCCATCGCCAGGTTGACGCCGGCGCGCCAGGCCCTGCCGAAGCTCTCGATATGGCTGTCGACGGCCTCGCAGGCCTTTCTGTGAACATCGGGCAGCAAGCCGTCCTCGACGCCCCGCGTCGCGACATTCCTCACCGCGGTCGACGTGGCCACCAGATAGGTGCCGCGTTCGAGCATCAACTCGACACCCTCGTCATCGAGGAAATAGCCATGCTCGATCGAGTCGACGCCCGCCCGCACCGCATTCCTTATGCCGGTCGCGCCATGCGCGTGCGCGGCCGAGATGGCGCCGGCCTTCTTCGCCTCTTCGACACCGGCGCGCAGCTCGTCGACGGTGAGCTGGGCGCTGCCGATTTCGGTGCCCGGCGTGAGGATGCCGCCGGTCGCGATCAGCTTGACGTTGTCCGCCCCGGCGCGCAGCTGCTCGCGCGCCGCCTTGCGAACCCCGTCCGGACCATCCGCCTGCTGCCCCACGTTCCACCCGTGACCGCCGGTCATGCAGATGATCTTGCCCGACAGCACCATGCGGGGGCCGGGAACCAGCCCCTGTTCCACCGCCCGGCGCACCGAGAAATCGACGAAGTTGGTCGACCCGCAATCCCGTATCGTGGTGATCCCCGCTTCGATCGTGCGCCTGGCATTGCGCGCGGACCGCAAGGCGCAGAGCGCATCCGTGTCGGACAGCACCTGGGCGCGCGGATCGGCGAGCCCGTCCGAGCGCAGATGGACGTGGCAGTCGAAGAACCCGGGCAGCAGGCTCTTGTTTCCGAGGTCCACGACCTCGTACCCGGTGGTGGACAGGCGGGGTTCGCCGTGGCCGACACGAACGATTTCCCTGCCCTCGACCACGACGAAACCGTGGAACGCGCCGCCCTTTCCGTCGATGACGTTCGCGTTGCTGAACACGGTTTTCATGACCGACCCCATATCATCGGGCCGCCGTCCGGGCAACAGGCGGGAACCGGCGGCGCCCTGAGTTGAACGCGGGATGGCGGTCGCATAAGCTCATTGTTGCGCGACAGCCGGTATTTCCAAAGAGGTGTTCGATGGCCGTCCCGGCGAGCGAGTACGAAACCCGGAAAACACACGCGCGCGCGCTCATGAGCGAGCGCGGCATGGACGGTCTCGTGGTGACCGACCCGACGACCTTTTACTATTTCAGCGGTCAGCGGGCGCCGGCATGGATGAGGCAGCGGCCGAATATTTTCATCCTTCCCCTGGAGGGAGAGGCCGCGGTCATAAGCTGGTCGGGCCCGGGAATGTTCGCGCGCCTCTACGACCGGCCTTACCCGTCCTGGGTCGAGGACCGCCGCATCTATCCCGAGGTGCCGTTCAACACCGACCAACGGGTGGACTGGGGCATACGCGGCGTCCTCGAGGATCGCGGGCTGCTGGATGCCACGATCGGGATCGAGCTCGGGCGCGAGACATGGCTCGGTATCCCGCATGACGATTTCATTCGCTTGCAGGACGATCTGCCCGGCGTCCGTTTCGTCGAGTCCGGTCCCGTCGTCTGGGGCTGCCGGATGATAAAGTCGGAGTGGGAGATCGAGGCCCAGCGCGAGGCTTGTGCGATCGGCGGCCGGGCGTGGAAACGCTGCATCGAGGAGCTCCATCCCGGCATCACGTCGGCCGAAATCCAGAAGCGCATCATCGCCTATTACTTCGAGGAGGGGGCGGATCTGGATTCCGGCCCGCCGACCGCGCTGGGCGCGACCGGGCCCGGCGGCGCGTTTCAGGCGGGCGACGTGCTCTATCTCGACGGCGGCTGCCATTTCGAGGGCTATCACATGGATTTCACCCGCCGGGCGGTGTTCGGCCCGCCGAGCGACCGGCAGCGCCGCGAGCATGACGGTATGTGGGAAATTTTGTTCAAGGTGATGGACCGCATGACCCCGGGAACCGGCATGTCGGAAATTTTCGAGTATTCCCAGTCCCTGCTGGCCAGGACCGATTTCGTCAACTATTCGGATCACCCGGCGAAGCGCATCGGGCACGGCATCGGTCTGGAGACCGAACCGCCGTCGATCAACCGGTTCGACCCGACCGTTCTCCAAATCGGCATGACGCTCACCCCGGAGCCCAAGATCGAGAGCCCGGACGGGCTGGTGAACCCGGAAGAGCATGTGGTCATCCGCGAGCACGGCTGCGAAATACTCTCGACCGATCCGGGTTGGGAGCTCTTCGTGGTCGATTGACGCGGGGAATGGGTCGAACGGGATCGAGCGCGGCGCGCGCGTCCGGGTAACCGGCAATTTGCTCCGGCCGGCGAATCGGCGCTACCATGACTTCCTCAGCGGAGTGAGCCGCGTCCCTCCGCATACGCGGTGCGGCCGACGGCGGGGCGCGCCGACCGGTTCATTCGCAGCGAATACTCGACCGCCTCGCGCAATGCCGGGGGCTCGTTACAGGGGAGGAAAACCCATGAAATCGGCTTACCTCACGATGCGTATAGCGGCGCTTTCCGCATGTGCTGCGGCGGCGGTCTGTTTCGCTCTCCCGGCCACGGCGGCCGAGACGACGCTGCGCGTCGTCACATTCTCGCAGCCGGATCGAAACTACCCCAGCATGGTGATGTTCAGGCGCTTCATCGAGCGGGTGAACGAGGCCGGCAAGGGCGTCCTCAAGCTCGACTATATCGGCGGGCCGTCGGTCGTCCCGCTGCGCGACCAGATGAACGCGACGAGCAAGGGCATCTCCGACATGGTGATGACCTTCACCATCCATCAGGCGCTGGTCCCGGAGATCGGTACCGTGGGCATGTCGGAGATATCGCCGAAGGAAGAGCGCGAGGTCGGATACATCGATCTTCTCGACGAAGCGCACAAGAAGATCGGCATCAAGGTCATGGGACGCACCGCGACCGATGTGGGTTTCCATATTTTCTCCAAGAAGCCGATCAACCGGATGGCGGATCTGAAGAACGTCAAGATCCGGTCCCACTCGGGTTACGATCCCTTCATGAAGGCGATCGGCGCGTCGCCGATCCATATGAAGATTTCCGAGATCTATCCCGGGCTCGAGCGCGGCGTCGTGCAGGCGGCGCCGTTTCCGCTGGCGGCAACGAATATCGGCATTCACGAAGTCATCTGCTGCGCGATGGCCGACGCGTTCTGGCCGGCGCACACGGTGTTCAGCTTCATCAACCGCGGCAAGTGGAACAAGCTGTCCGCCGCCGCGCAGAAGTTGATGCTCGACGAACAGGCCGAGATGGAACGCTTCATGGTTCCGAAGGGCAAGGAGCTGAAGGCGGCCGAGATGGCCAAGTTGCAGAAAAGCGGCGTGAAGTTCATCGGCCTGCCCGCCGACGAAGCGAAGAAATGGGTGGACGTGGCCAACGAATCGCGCTGGGCGGTCATGAAGAAGCGACTGGCGCCCGAGCAGTACGCGAAGATCCGCAAGATGATCACGCGCTGACGCCCCGTCATCGCGGGGCTTTCCGGCAATCCAGGCAACGCTCGGGCGGAGGCACCGTTTGGGGGCGGTATTCGACAGGATCGTCAACGCCTTCGCCTGGATTGCCGGCGCGCTGCTGATCTTCCAGGTCGTCAGCGTGTCCGCCGATGTCGGCTCGCGCTATTTCTTCGGCGAGTCCATCCGCTGGGTGATCGCGCTCAACGAGTGGAGCCTGCTCTTCATCGCGTTCCTCGGCGCCGCCTGGCTGCAGCAGCGGGGCGGCCATGTCCGCCTCGACATCCTGGTGACGCGGTTCGGGAAGCGGACCCGCCTCGCCTCCGAGCTCTTCGGCCTGCTGCTCGGGATCTGCGTCTGCCTGGTGCTGGTCTGGCAGGGCAGCAAGGTCACGTGGGAGAAATTCCTGACCAACGAATACGACTATTTCAAGGTCGAGGAAGTTCCCATCTTCATCGTGCTGGCGGTTATCCCCCTGGGAAGCGCCGTCTTCCTGGTGCAATTGGTGAGGGATTCCTGGAGGCTGATACGGTCCCCCGCCGAGCAGCGGTCCGGCGACATGCAAGTCGACCTCTAGCGCGCGCAGCGGGAGGAAACCGGCGTGGAATGGTACTGGTCCATCGCGCTGATCCTGGGGGCGCTCTTCACCCTGCTGTTCGTCGGGGTTCCGGTGGTCTTCGCGTTCTTCGCGGTCAACATCGTGGGCATGTTCCTGCTGATGGGCGGCGAGGCCGGTCTCGAACAGATGGTCAACAGCGCCTATGGCAGCCTGACGGTCTTCGTGCTGCTGCCGATCACGCTGTTTGTGCTGATGGGCGAGGTGATGTTCCGGGCGGGTGTGGCGGCGCGCATGATCGACGCGCTCGACAAGTGGCTCGGAAACCTGCCCGGGCGCCTGTCGCTGCTCGCCGTGGCGTCTGGGACGGTGCTCGCCTCGCTCAGCGGCGCCAGCATCGGGACCACCGCGATGCTCGGCGCGACGCTCGCGCCCGAGCTCGAATCGCGGGGCTACAAGAAACCCATGAGCATCGGCCCGCTGCTCGGCAGCGGCGGGCTCGCGATCATGATCCCGCCAAGCGGGCTCGGCGTGATCCTGGCGGTGCTGGCCGAGGTGTCGGTCGGCAAGCTGCTGATCGCGATCGTCCTGCCGGGCATTCTGATGGCGGTGCTCTATGCCTCCTACATCATCGTCCGCTGCTATCTGCAGCCCGACCTCGCGCCCCGCTACGCGATCGAGAGGGTGCCGCTCGGGCTGAAGATTTCGCTCACTGTCAAATACGTCCTGCCGCTCGGGCTCATCGTGTTCCTCGTCGTCGGGCTGATCTTTCTCGGCGTCGCCACGCCGACCGAAGCGGCGGCGCTCGGCACCGCCGGCTCATTCGTCCTCGCCGCCTGCTATGGCGGACTCAACCGGAAGGTCACGCGCGAGGCGATCGAGAGCACGCTGCGAATTTCGGTGATGGTGCTGATCATCCTCGCCGCCGCCCAGGCCTATTCCCAGGTGCTCGCGTTCACCGGCGCGAACCGGTATCTCGTGCAATGGGCCGTCGGGCTCCCGGTGGCGCCGCTGGTGCTCATCGTCATGATGCAGTTCGTGATTCTGATCCTCGGCGGCTTCATCTCGGGCGTGCCCCTGATGTTGATCACCCTGCCGGTCTTCCTGCCCGTGGTGAAGCAGCTGGGCTACGACCCGATCTGGTTCCTCGTCCTGTTCCTGATCAATATCGAGATGGCGCAGACCACCCCGCCTTACGGCATCCTGCTCTACGTCATGAAGGGCGTGTCGCCGCCCGACACCACCATGGGCCACATCATCCGGGCGGCGGTTCCCTTCCTGATCTGCGACGTCATCGCCATGGCCCTGATCATGGCCTTCCCGGAGATTTCCCTGTCCCTGCCGGGCCTGATGACCCGGTGACGGGAGCTTGAGAGGATGACAGCGCGGTTCCCCGAACAGCTCCTGCTCGACAGCGCCGATATCGCGGCGGTGGCGCCGCCGCTCGCGGACATCGTCGAGATGGTCGAACACACCTACCGCATGGACGGGAGGGGCGAGGTCGAGGTGCCGGTGAAGGCGGGCGTGCATCCCGATCGTCCGCACAGCTTCCTGCACGCCATGCCGGCCTGGGTTGCCGGGGAAAAGGCGCTCGGGATGAAGTGGATCTCCTACTACCCCGGCAATGCCGAGCGCGGGTTTCCCGACTCCTCCGGGCTGATCGTCCTCAACGATCCCGAACACGGGCTGCCCGTGGCGATCATGGAAGGCATGTGGATCACCTTCGTGCGGACGGCGGCCTGCGGCGCGGTCGCCGCCAGGCACTGCGCGCGCCGCGACCCGGTGCGTCTCGGCCTGGTCGGGTGCGGCGGCCTCGGAATGTGGTCTCTCAGGGTGCTGTCGGTCCTGTTCCCCACCCTTGAGGATGTCTTCGTCGCATCGCGCACGCCGGCGAGCCGCGAGAAATTCTGCGCCGTCATGGCGGAGGAGGGGAGCTGGACCCTGAACCCGGTCGACACCGCCGAGGATGCGGTTCGCGGCATGGACATCGTCGTCTCGTCGATACCGCAGGGATCGGAACGGCCGCTCAAGGCCGACTGGTGGACGCCCGGCATGCTGGCCATACCGCTCGATGTGCTGACCGCCTGGGAAGACGAGGCGTTCGAAATCCTCGACCTCCTGGTCGCCGACAACGACGCGGGGCTGCGGGCCGCCGCGGCGCAGCGGCGGCCCGATCTGGAGCTGCCGGGCGATTTCACCTCCTTCGGCGATATCGTCCTCGGGAACCGCCCCGGCCGCAATGGCGATCGGGACCGCATCATGGCGATTCCGACCGGACTCGGGAGTGTCGACATGCCGCTCGCGTGGTCGATCTACCGGCGGGCCCGGGCGGCCGGGGTGGGGAGAACGATAGACTTGCTGTCCTGACGCCCGGATTTCGGGCCCGCGGCAGCACGGGGAACAGAGATGGACGGGTTGGTTGTCCGCCTGACCCAACGGAGCCGGCTGGGGGATCTCGATCTCGACCGGCTGGTATTCGGGGAGGTCTTTTCCGACCACATGTTCGCCATGGCTTGGCGGGACGGCGCGTGGCGCGATCCGGAGATCGTCCCCTACGGCCCGATCCCCATCGAACCGGGCGCGATGACGCTGCACTACGCCCAGATGGCGTTCGAGGGGCTGAAGGCGTTTGTCGGCGTCGACGGAAGGGTCCGCGTCTTCCGTCCCGACCGCAACGCCAGGCGGCTGCGGCTTTCGTGCCGGCGCATGTGCATTCCCGAGATCGACGAGGACGATTTCGTCGCGGCGGTGACCCGGCTGGTCGCTATCGACCGCGGCTGGATTTCCGACCGGCCGGGCCACGGGCTGTATATCCGGCCGATCGTTTTCAGCGCGGAATCGCATCTCGAGGTCCGGCCGTCGAACGCCTACCGGTTCATCGTCATGACCTGTCCGGTCGGGGCGTATTTCAGGAGCGGCGATAGCGGCCTGTCGCTCAAGGTCGAGGACCGTTTCGCGCGGACCGCCCCGCATGGCGGGGTGGGCGAGGCCAAGACCTCGGCCAACTACGCGACGACGTTTGCCGCCGGCCGGCTGGCGCGCGATGACGGGTTCGACCAGGTTCTCTGGCTCGACGGCAGCGAGCACCGCTATGTCGAGGAGGCCGGGTTGATGAACGTGTTCTTCAAGCTCGGCGACCGCGTCGTTACGCCGGCGCTGAACGGCGCGATCCTTCCCGGCGTGACCCGGGAGAGCATCATCGCCCTGCTGGCCGACCGCGGCATCGCCGTCGAGGAGCGGGAAGTTGCGATCGACGAAATCGTCGGCGCGTGCGACGGCGGCGCGCTCGAAGAGGTGTTCGTCACCGGGACGGCCGCGGTCGTGCTCCCGGTCGGCCGGCTGAACTTCAGGCAACGCGACCTGATTCCCCGGCGGGCGGGCGAAGCGTCGCTCACCAAATCCCTCCACGACGAGCTTACCGGCATCCAGTACGGCCGCATCGAGGACCGCCACGGCTGGAACCATCCGGTCGAAAGCTGATCGCGCCGGGGGCGGGTCGGCCATCGATTCGGCCATCCCGTGTCTGCCCGGGCGGCCGAGGCAATCGTCCCGCTTGTCTTCTACCCGACCCCGCGATGCTCTATATGGTTGTTCTTTTGAGCGTCGCCCGAACCGGTTCCGGAGGCGGCGGCTCTTTCTGGACGAAACCTGTGGAGTCGACACCCCTTGTCTGCGTTGCCGCCCAAGCAGGGACTCTACGATCCGCGTAACGAGCACGACAGCTGCGGCGTCGGCTTCGTAGTCGATATTGGGAACCGCAAGTCCCATCGCATTGTCCGGCAGGGCCTCGAAATCCTGCTGAACCTGGACCACCGGGGCGCGGTCGGCGCCGATCCGCTGGCCGGGGACGGCTCCGGCATCCTGCTGCAAATGCCCGACGCGCTCTTCCGCGCCGTCGCGCCGGAGGCCGGCATCGACCTGCCGGACGAGGCCGACTATGCGGTCGGCGCCGTCTTCCTGCCGCGCTCCGAAGCGGCGCGCCTCGCCTGCGAGGCGCTGGTCGAGCGCATCGTGGGCGAGGAAGGCCAGCGCGTCGCCGGCTGGCGCACCGTCCCCGTCGCGAGCGCGATCCTGGGGCCGACGGTGGCGACCACAGAGCCGGTGGTGCGCCAGATCTTCGTCGGACGCGGCAGCGACACCGCTCCGGGCGATGCCTTCGAGCGCAAGCTGTTCGTCATCCGCAAGCGGATCGAGAACGGGGCCGCGGAAGAGGGCACGCCCGGCCTCGACGACTTCTACATCGCCTCTCTCTCATGCCGCACCATCGTCTACAAGGGCATGCTGCTCGCGCCGCAGCTGGGCGACTACTACCTCGACCTTCAGGACGAACGGATGGCGTCCGCGCTGGCGCTCGTGCACCAGAGGTTTTCGACCAACACCTTCCCCTCATGGCGGCTGGCGCATCCCTACCGGATGATCTGCCACAACGGCGAGATCAACACGGTGCGCGGCAACTACAACTGGATGGCGGCGCGCCGGCATGCGACCAGCTCGAAGCTGTTCGGCGAGGATCTGGAGAAGCTGTGGCCGCTGATCCCGCCCGGACAGTCGGACACCGCCTGCTTCGACAATGCGCTGGAGCTGCTGGTCCGGGGCGGCTACTCGCTCGCCCATGCGATGATGCTGCTGATTCCCGAGGCGTGGGCCGGCAACCCGCTGATGGACGCGGAACGGCGCGCCTTCTACGAGTACCATGCGGCGCTGATGGAGCCGTGGGACGGGCCGGCGGCGGTGGCCTTCACCGACGGGCGGCAGATCGGCGCCACGCTGGACCGCAACGGCCTGCGCCCGGCGCGCTATCTGGTGACCACCGACGGTCTCGTGGTGATGGCCTCGGAGGTGGGCGTGCTCGACATCCCGCCGGAGCGCATCGCCCAGCAATGGCGGTTGCAGCCCGGCAAGATGTTCCTGATCGACCTGGAACAGGGCCGCATCGTCGACGACGGCGAGCTCAAGACCGAACTCGCGCGCTCGCACCCCTACGGCCAGTGGCTCGCCGACACCGCCTTCCAGCTCGACGAGCTGGAGGCGCCGCCGCTCGCGGCGAGCAACCGGCCCGGGGCGGGCGATCTGCTCGACCGCCAGCAGGCCTTCGGATACACCAAGGAGGATCTCGAGGTCTTCCTGCGGCCGATGGGCGAGCACGGCGACGACCCGGTCGGGTCGATGGGCACCGACACGCCGCTCTCCGTCCTCTCCGAACGACCGAAGCTGCTCTACACCTATTTCAAGCAGCTGTTCGCCCAGGTGACCAACCCGCCCATCGACTCGATCCGGGAAGAGCTGGTGATGTCGCTGGTCTCGATGGTGGGACCCCACCCGAACCTGCTCGACCTGGACAGCGGCGGCACGCATCGCCGCCTCGAAGTGTCGCAACCGATCCTGACCGACAGCGACCTCCACAAGATCCGCCATGTGGCCGATCTGGTCGGCGGGGCGTTCGTGACCGAGACGCTGGACGCCACCTGGGACGCCGCCGAGGGCAAGGCGGGCATGGGGCCCGCCGTCGAACGGCTGTGCGACGAAGCGAGCCGGGCGGTCGAACGGGGCTTCAACATCCTCATCCTGTCCGATCGCGCGATCGGGCCGGACCGGATCGCCCTGCCGGCATTGCTGGCCTGCTCGGCGGTGCATCACCGCCTGATCCGCGAAGGCTCGCGCACCGAGGTGGGCCTCGTGCTCGAGACCGGCGAAGCCCGCGAGGTGCATCACTTCTGCGTGCTTGCCGGCTACGGGGCGGAGGCGGTCAACCCCTATCTCGCGTTCGAGACGCTCGACGCGCTCCACGAAGACGGCGCCTTCCCGGCGGACTTCACCCGCGAGAAGGTCCATCGAGACTACATAAGGGCCGTCTGCAAGGGCTTGCTGAAGGTCATGTCCAAGATGGGCATCTCGACCTACCAGTCCTATTGCGGCGCGCAGATCTTCGATGCGGTCGGTCTGGCGAGCGAGCTCGTCGAGCGCTATTTCACCGGCACGGCCACCACGGTGGAAGGCGCCTCGCTCGCCGAGATCGCGGCCGAAACGGCGGCCCGCCACCGCGCCGCCTGGGGCGACGCGCCGATCTACCGCGACATGCTCGATGTCGGCGGCGAATACACCTACCGGCTGCGCGGCGAACGCCACCAGTGGGAGCCGGACACGGTCGCCAAGCTCCAGCATGCCGCGCGCGCCAACGACGCGGCGAGCTACGAGGACTACGCCGCCATCCTGAACGACCAGAGCCGCAGGCTGATGACGCTGCGCGGCCTGTTCGAGTTCCGCGAGGACGGCAACGGCGTGAAGCTGGAGGAGGTCGAGCCGGCCTCCCGGATCGTGAGGCGCTTCGCCACCGGCGCCATGTCCTTCGGCTCGATCTCGCGCGAGGCGCACACCACGCTGGCGATCGCCATGAACCGCATCGGCGGCAAGTCGAACACCGGAGAGGGCGGCGAGGAAGCCGATCGCTTCGAGCCGCTGACGAACGGCGACAACATGCGCTCGGCGATCAAGCAGGTCGCCTCCGGACGTTTCGGGGTCACCACGGAGTACCTCGTCAACGCCGACGATATCCAGATCAAGATGGCGCAGGGCGCCAAGCCCGGCGAGGGCGGCCAGCTCCCCGGCCACAAGGTGGACCGCAACATCGCGCGGGTGCGGCACTCGACCCCCGGCGTCGGCCTGATCTCGCCGCCCCCGCATCACGATATCTACTCCATCGAGGATCTGGCCCAGCTCATCCACGACCTGAAGAACGTGAACCCGGCGGCGCGGATCAGCGTCAAGCTGGTCTCGGAGGTCGGCGTCGGCACGGTCGCCGCCGGCGTCTCCAAGGCCAAGGCCGACCATGTCACGATCTCGGGATTCGAGGGCGGCACCGGGGCCTCGCCGGTCACCTCGCTCACCCATGCCGGCTCGCCCTGGGAGATCGGCCTCTCCGAGACCCACCAGACCCTGGTGCTCAACGATCTGCGCACCCGCATCGCCGTGCAGGTCGATGGCGGGCTGCGCACCGGGCGCGATGTCGCCATCGGCGCGCTGCTCGGGGCGGACGAGTTCGGCTTCTCCACCGCGCCCCTGGTCGCGATCGGCTGCATCATGATGCGCAAGTGCCATCTGAACACCTGCCCGGTCGGCATCGCCACCCAGGACGAGGAGCTCCGGCGGCGCTTCGCCGGCACGCCCGAGCATGTGATCAACTACTTCTTCCTGGTCGCCGAGGAAGTGCGCCGGATCATGGCGCGGCTGGGCTTCCGGCGCTTCGAGGAGATGATCGGCCGCTCGGACCGGCTCGACATGCGCCGCGCGGAAGACCACTGGAAGGCGCATGGCGTGGAGCTGAACCGGCTGCTGTTCAAGCCGGAGGTCGGTCCCGGCGTCGACATCCACAACAGCGAGGGGCAGGACCACGGTCTCGACCGCGCGCTCGACAACCGTCTGATCGCCGACGCCGCGCCGGCGCTGGAGGAAGGCCGCCCGGTCAGGATCCGCACGGAGGTGCGCAACGTGAACCGCACGGTCGGCGCCATGCTGGCGGGCGAGGTCGCCAGGCGGCGCGGCCATGCGGGTCTGGACGAGGACAGCATCGTCATCGAGGCGAAGGGGGTCGGCGGGCAGAGTTTCGGCGCCTGGGCCACGCGCGGCATGGCGATCCATCTCGAGGGCGTCGCCAACGACTATGTCGGGAAGGGGCTTTCCGGCGGCCGGCTGGTCATCCACCCGCCTGCCGCATCGCCCTACGTGCCGAGCGAAAATATCGTCGTCGGCAATACGGTTCTCTACGGGGCGATCGAGGGCGAATGCTATTTCTCCGGCGTCGCGGGGGAGCGCTTCGCGGTGCGCAATTCGGGCGCCTGGGCGGTCGTCGAGGGGGTAGGGGACCATGGCTGCGAATACATGACCGGGGGCTGCGTCGCGGTGCTGGGCTCCACCGGGCGGAACTTCGCCGCGGGCATGAGCGGCGGCATCGCCTATGTCTACGACCCCGACGGGACGTTCGAGGAGCGGTGCAACCTGGCGGGGGTGATGCTGGAGGCGGTCCCCGCCAGCGGACGGGAAGCCCGCGACCTGCAGGACATGATGCGGCATGACGAGGCGCGGCTCCACGGCATGGTCGAGCGTCACCGCCGCTACACCGGAAGCGCCGTGGCGGCCGCCATGCTCGCGGACTGGGAGGCCGCGCGGGACCGGTTCGTCAAGGTCACGCCGGTGGAATACCGCCGCGCGCTGACCGAAATGGCCGCTGCCGACCGGAAGATCGAGGCGCATGGGTAAGGTCACCGGCTTCCTCGAGTTCGGGCGCAGCGAACGCCCCTACCGCCCGGTCGAGGAGCGCGTCGGGCACTGGCGGGAATTCGTCGAGCCGCTCGGCGACGAGGCCAACCGCAAGCAGGCGGCGCGCTGCATGGATTGCGGCATCCCGTTCTGTCACAACGGCTGTCCGGTCAACAACCAGATCCCGGACTGGAACGACCTGGTCTACCGCGACGACTGGCGCGAAGCGCTGGACAATCTGCACTCGACCAACAACTTCCCCGAGTTTACCGGCCGCATCTGCCCGGCCCCCTGCGAGGAAGCCTGCGTCCTCACCATCAACGACGATCCGGTCACCATCAAGACCATCGAATGCGCGATCGTCGACAAGGGCTTCGAGGAGGGCTGGGTCCAGCCGCAGCCGGCGGCGGAGCGCAGCGGAAAGCGCGTCGCCGTCGTGGGCTCGGGGCCGGCCGGCATGGCGGCGGCGCAGCAGCTGGCCCGCGCCGGCCACGATGTCGTGCTGATGGAGAAGGAGGACCGCATCGGCGGCCTGCTCCGCTACGGCATACCCGACTTCAAGATGGAGAAGCACCTCATCGACCGGCGCATGACGCAGATGGCGGCGGAAGGCGTCGTCTTCCGCACCGGCGCGCATGTCGGCGTCAACGTCGATGTCGAGGAGCTGGTCGCGACCCATGACGCCGTGGTGCTGGCGGGCGGGGCCGAGGCGCCGCGCGATCTGGCCGGAACGCCGGGCCGGGAGCTGGGCGGTATCCGTTTCGCGATGGAGTTCCTGCCGCAGCAGAACCGCATCAATGCCGGCGACCCGGCCCCGGCGGGCAGGATCGACGCCGCCGGCCGCAATATCGTCGTGATCGGCGGCGGAGACACGGGCTCGGACTGCATCGGCACCGCGACCCGCCAGGGAGCGGCGAGGATCGTGCAGCTCGAAATCTTCGACGAGCCGGAAGAGAACCCGGATCTGAGCCTGGTTTGGCCCTACTGGCCCCGCCGGCTGCGCATTTCGTCGTCGCAGCAGGAAGGCTCCGAGCAGCTCTACGAGATCGAGACCACCGCCTTCCTGGGCGACGATGCCGGCCGGGTGCGCGCGCTCGCGACCCGGCAGGTGCGCTTCCGGCCTGGCCAGGGCTTCGTCCCGGTTCCCGGTTCCGAAGGCGAGATCGAGGCGGATCTCGTGCTGCTCGCCATGGGCTTCGCCGGGCCGGTGCGGGACGGCATGATCGAAGCGCTGGGCGTCGCCCTCGATGGGCGCGGCAATGTGCAGGCCGACACCGAGAGCTACCGGACCTCGCGCGACAAGGTCTTCGTCGCCGGCGACATGCGCCGCGGCCAGTCCCTGGTCGTCTGGGCGATCCGCGAGGGCCGCCAATGCGCCCATGCGGTCGATGCCTGGCTGACCGGCCGCCCCTCCGAACTCCCCCGCTGACCGCCGCCGGAACCGGGTCGCCGCCCCGCGATACGGCCCTTCGACAAGCTCCGGACAGGCCACCTTCGCGCCTGCCGGGCATGAAGGGTTACTCTTCCGTCATGCCCGGACTCGTACCGCTGCTATCCGGTTTGGATGGGCTGGACCGGGTGCAAGGCGTTGGTGCAGGCGGGGCGCGACCTCGCCGCCGGCCCGCGCCCCTGCCTCCCGCCGGACGCTGCGTGGGACGCCGGCTTCATGGAGTCGCTGCGGAACGGCGACCTCGATGCCTATGACGAGGCCGACGACGACGCGCTGTCGGCGGTGGGCGGGGCCGGCGTCCACGAGGTCCGGGCCTGGACGGCCGCCGTCGCGGCGATGCGGGCGGCCGGCCCCTACGAGGCGACCGTCGACTGCTACTTCGCGGTCCCCGAATGGCTGACCGGCATGGGGATCATGCGGGCGGAGGCAGCGGCCGCCTGAGCGGCGCGCCGTTTCGACCCGCCAGCTCGGGCGCGGAGGTCGAGAACCCATGCCTGTGACCTGGTATTGCTTCTTTCATCGTGGCGGGCCGACCGGCGGCCTGTCCGACGCGGAGCGCGGAAGGGTGGTGGAGGCGGTCGGCGGCGCTCCCGATCTCCAGACCGCGTATGTCCACACGCCTTCGCCCGCGCCTCACCCCCATACCGGCGATGACAACGCGCCCCTGTTGGTCCTCGAGCTGGAGTTCGCGGACGTTGCGGGCTGTGAAAGCGCCCTCCGGCAAGACACCGGCCTGCGGCGGCTCGCCGATCCCGGTTTCCTGCCGGGCCTCGCCGGGGCGACGGTGTGGCAACAGGGAATGCTTCGCCGCCTCTACGCCGTCCCCGATCCCGCCCCCGACGGGGCGATGCGCTTGTGCTCCTACCTTGTGCATTACCCCGGCCCGGCGGGAGACGAGCAGGCCTGGCTCGACCACTACACGGCCACACACGCGCCGCTGATCGCCGCGTTGCCGGGCGTCCGGGCCGTCGCGGTCGACACGCCGGCCGTCGTCGTTTCCGGATTGCCGTTCCCGTTCGCCGAGGCGTTGCTGCGCAACAAGGCGGTTTTCGATTCCGCCCGGGCGCTTTCGACCGCGCTGTCCTCGCCTGCCCGGGAGGCGTTGCGCGCCGATGCCGGGTCCTTCCCCGCCTATACCGGCGGCAGCGTCCATGTGCCGATGGAGACGCTTGTCGTGCCCGGGGGCGATCCCTTCCCGACCAGCTTGTAGCGGTCGGTGGAGTTTGTGATATTCGTCCGGCGGCCCGGGCATCGGCCAGTGAGGCCGGGACGGCGCGGTGACCGAAGCGGCGGCGAGCCGCCGGAGCTTGACCGCAGGTCCAGCGTTTCGGTAGCCGGCGGGAGCGTGGCACCCGGTCCACCTCGATCCATCAGCGCGGGGAAGGCGTCTTGGCGGCCATAACGCGGGAAGAGAACGAGCTCCTGGTGCGTACCGACGCCGGAACGCCGATGGGCGAGATATTCCGCAGCTACTGGCTGCCGGCCATGCTCGCCGAACGGCTGCCGGAGCCGGACGGCGCCCCGGTCGCCATCAAGCTCTTGGGCGAACGGCTGGTCGCGTTTCGCGACACCGAGGGTCGGGTCGGCCTGCTCGACGAGTTCTGCCCGCACCGCCGCGTATCGCTGCTCTACGGTCGCAACGAAGAGTGCGGCCTGCGCTGCGTCTATCACGGCTGGAAGTTCGACGTGGAGGGGCGGGTCGTCGATACGCCGACCGAGCTCAACCCCGATTTCGGCAAGACCATCGAGGTCACCGCCTATCCGACGCATGAGGCGGGGGGCATCGTCTGGACCTATATGGGGCGCGAGCCGGTGCCGCCGCCCTTCCCGGATTTCCTGTTCACCAGGCTGCCGGCAAGTCACGTGCTGGGCTACCACTACCGCCAGGAATGCAACTACCTGCAGGGCCTCGAAGCCGATATCGACATCTCGCACCCCTCCTTCCTGCACAGCCCGATCGGGGAGGCGCCGATCGACAAGACCCGCGAGGCGATGGGGGTCGATCCGCGGCCCAGGGGATTCACCCGGGACGAGGCGTTCGGCTTCCAGACGATCTGGCGCTGGAACACGCCCGATCCCGCCAAGGCGCTCTACTGGGTCGACCCCTTCGTCGTGCCCTGCCACACCATCGTCCCCGCCGGGCGCACCAAGCTGCGCTACATCTGGCACGCCTGGGTGCCGATCGACGACGAGCATCACTGGCTCTACTACGTCCACTACGATCCCGACACGCCGGCGGACGAGGAAGAGCGGCGGACCCTCGAATACAATTTCGGCCACGACCTGATCGATCCCGGGATCGAGTACCGCTCGCGCGGCAATCTCGAGAACATGCACCTGCTCGACCGCGAACGGCAGAAACACGAGAACTTCTCCGGCATCCGCGGCATCGCCGCGCAGGATGTCGCGATCCTGCAGAGCATGGGGCCGATCGTCGACCGCAGCCTCGAGCAGATCGGTTCCCGCGACGTGCTGGTGATGCATCTGCGCCGCTACCTGCTGGACCTGGTCCGCAAGCAGATGGCCGGCGAGACATTGCCCGCGCTCGACGGGACGGTCGCCTTCCCGGACATCGACAGCCGGATGGTCATCGTGCCCGCCGACACCTCGGTCGACCAGGTGTTGGCCCGCCGCGAATGGAAATGGGGCGAGGCCGCGCTGGCCGAAGCCTAGATTCCCGCCGGGACGGCGGGCCGGACGGGGTGGGGAGCAAGGCTGTGGACGTCGAGAAGACGATCGAGGATTTGCGCGGCAGGCTGCGGCGGCTGGAGGACGAATCCGCCATACGCCGGCTGATGACCGACATGATGCACAAGGCCGACGACCGCGAGCACCCGGGCTACGGGGAGCGGATGGTCGCCTTCTATACCGACGACGGGAAGTGGACCAGCGCATCCGGCTTCGCCGATGTCGCGATGGACGAGCGCGGACGCGCGGCGCTCCGGAAGAAATTCTCCGCAGGCACGAGAATCCGCGAATCCAGCCATCTGCTCGGCACGGAGTCCATCGAGGTCGACGGCGATTCGGCGGATGGCAGCTGGCTGTGCTTCGAACCGGCGACGCTGCAAGGGCCGGGCGACAGCCGCGAAGCGGTCTGGATCATGGGTCGGTATAGCTGCGAGTTCCGCCGCGTCGACGGCAATTGGAAGGTCCGCACCGTGCTGTACGAGGGTATCTTCTGCACCCCTTACGACAAGGGCTGGACCGAGGAGCGCTTTGTCGCCATTCATCCATCCGCGGCCGGAGGCTGAACGCGGCGCCGTGGTGTTCCGCCGCGCAATGCGGGAGCCCGGCGTCCGTCGCGGTATCCGGCGGGTGGGGCCGGGACCGGGACGTTCGCGCCGCCACGGCGGAGAGCATGGGAGAGGAGATTGCGATGAAACCGGTTTGTCTCGTCATCGGCGCCGGCGCCGGCATCGGCGGCACCGTGGGAAAGCGGTTCGCGAGAGAGGGCTACCATGCGGTGCTTTGCCGCCGCTCCGACGAGGACGGCCTGAACCGGCTGGTTGAGGCTATCCGGAGCGAGGGCGGCGACGCCACGGGCTATCTGCTCAACGCCGTGCAGCCGGACAGCATCGAGGCGCGCATCGCCGCGGTCGAGGAACAGATCGGGCCGATCGAGGTGGCGCTCTACAATCTCGGCTCGCAGGTCGGCGGCAGAAGCCTGGAGGAGACCAGCTACAAGGTCTTCGAACTCGGCTGGCGCATGGCGACCTTCGGCCTGTTCCGCGCCGCGTCGGCGCTCTGCCCCCGGATGGCGGAACGCGGCCGCGGCACCGTGCTCGTCACCTCCTCCACGGCGGCCGTGCGCGGCAACGAGGGCCAGCATTCGCACGCCGCGTCGATGGCCGGACGGCGCATGCTGTGCCAGACGCTGAATGCCGAATTCGGTCCCAGCGGGATTCACATCGTCCATATACTGGTCGACGGCGCGGTCGATGCACCGGATACGCTGGGCAAGATGCTCGGCGCGGAGAAATTCCGGGCGCTGCGCGAGAGCCGGGGCATGGAGCATGACGGGCTCATGCTGCCCGAGAAGATTGCCGACACCTATCTCCACCTCGCGCGCCAGCACCGCTCGACCTGGACGAACGAACTCGATCTGCGCTCGTTCAGCGACGTGCCGTGGTGGAACAGCTAGCCCGAAAGTTGATCCAGCGCGCCCGGGCCTCGACCTTCAGCCGGTGTCGGCCGGCTTTGGCGCGCGCCGCGCGATCGCCCGGCTGACACCGGATGCCGACAAGCCGAGATGGCGCGCCACTTCCGTAAAGCTGGCGTTTGGCGCCACGCGGACGAAGATGGCGATGCCGTCGAAACTGTCCCGCCTTTCCGCTCCGCCCATATCGGGTTCAGGCGGGGACCGGTGCGATCCCCAGCACGGGCGGCAGGCCGGTGACGATACGGTCGAACGCCTCCCCACCGTCCCGGCTGGCCCAGATTTCGCCGTCGTTGAGCCCGACGAACACGGTCTCCGGGGCGGCGGGGTCGACCGCGATCGAGCGCGGCGCCGGCCCGATGCGCTCCGGCAGCCCGCCGGTCAGGCGGGACCAGCTCGCCCCGCTGTCCTCGCTCCGGTAGAACCCCGCCCCGGCGCCTTCCGGCCGACGCCAGCCCGGCGGCGGCACCTCCGCGCCGGCGGTGAACAGCATGTCGGGCCGGCCGGGATGGACCGCGACGTTTATCAGATAGGTGTGTGCGATCCCGGCATAGGCGGCGGCAAATGTCTCGCCTCCGTCGGTGCTCCGGTACAGGCCCTTGCCCGACGCCGAGATCACGGTTTCGCCATCCGGAAGCACGGTGACGGTGTGCGAGTCGAACTCGGTGCCGTCCTTGATGTTGACCCAGCTCTCGCCGCCGTCGCGCGAGCGCACCAGCCAACCCTCCTCGACCGCGCCGAAGATGACGTCAGGGTCGGATGGCGACAGCCCGATGCCGCGCACATGGGCGACGTAAGGCGGCCCCGGAAAGGTCCAGTCCTTGCGCGTGCCGAGACGCCGCAGGGTCTCGAGCTCGACCCAGCTGTCCCCGGCATCGCTCGATCTGAAGATGCAGGCGGGCTCCGTGCCGGCATAGAGCGTGCCGGTCGCCGGATGAAGGGCGAGCGACAGGGTGTGCTTGTAGACCAGCCCCTCGTTCTTCTCCGCCCAAATCGCACCGCCGTCATCGGTCCGCCAAACGCCCGAGCGCTCCGTCGCCGCCCACACCCGCCCGGCGCAAGACGGGTCGGCCAGGATCCAGCGCACCATGCCCTTGCCTTGCAGCCCCAGAGGCCGGGTCTCGCGGCCGGCGCCGTTCGGCTCCGCGAGGAAGACCCCGTTCCCCGTCGCGACGAATAGAGACGTGGCCATCCGTACCTCCCGCCCCTGTCATCGAATGCAAGCACGATCCCGACCCGCCCGTCCACACCCGTCCGACCGGCAATCCCGCATTTGTCACCAGGCTTCGCGAGGGACGGGCGCGGTCTCCGGATCAGCGCTCCTGCCGCCAGCTGCGCCTGGGCGTCCAGTCGAGGAGCATCCGCGCGCGCCCCGTCGAGACCGGCCCACGCGCTCCGGTGAGGGCCTCCGCCTTGTCGCCGAGCGCGGGCATCAGCCTGGGATAGAGCGAGCACAGGGGCTCCGCCACGGTGGTTTCTTCCGATCCGACGAACAGCGTATGGGACCCCGCCAGGGGCCGCTCGATCGCCGCGCGGCATGCCGCCGCAAGATCGCGCGAGTCGATGTAGTGGTAGAGGCCGAACCGCGCCGGGGTCACGCCGCCAGAGTCGCGCAGGCCGTCCAGCTCCTCCGGCGAGACGATCCAGGGCGGCCGCAGGACGACCGTAACCATGCCGCACCTGGCGGAGTAGGACCGGGCGATCGCCTCGCAAGCCACCTTCGAGAGGCCATAGGCGTCCTGCGCGCCGACCGGGTGGTCCTCGTCGAGCGGCAAATACGCGGGGACGTGCTCTCTCTCCCACGACCCCGGCGCCCAGCCCAGCACCGCCTCGCTGCTCATCGTGACGACGCGCCGGATGCCGAGCCGCCAGGCCGCTTCATGCACGTTGAACGTGCCCATCGCGTTGACCCGGAAGGTCTTCTCGTTCGCCGCGATGCCGTGGGTGTGGATGCCGGCGAGATGGATGACCGCGTCGGCGCCGGCGAGCGCGCCATGGACCTGCCCGAGATCCTCGACGTCGCCCGCGAGATAGCGCACCCCAAGCCGTTCGGGCATCGGCGCCCTGTCGAAGACCATTACCTCATGGCGCGATCTTCCGGCGCCGTCCGAGGCCAGCTCTTCGACCAGCGGCCGGCCCGCCTTCCCGGATCCTCCGGTTACGACGACCCTCAACCCGCCTTGAGCTCCGCGGCCGCGGCCGGCTCTGCGGGCGAGAGCCGGGCGTTCTCGTGGCACCATCGCCGCCAGTGGACGACCGCCATGTCGGGCCGGAACAGATGCTCGGGCTCGCTCATCGCCGGGACCACCCGTCCGTCCTCCCAGCGGTTGAACATGATGTGATGGATGAGCCGGATATAGGTCCAGTAGCGCAGCCGCCACAGCCAGGCCCCCAGCCCCGCGGTGTGGCGCACCGACACCTGAAGCATCAGGTGTCGGCCCTCGTCGACCGGCACGAAGATCTGGAAATCCTCCCAGCTCTCATGGCCGACGGAAAAGATCCCGGGCAGGCACGCGCCCCCGAGGATGTTGCTGCCGGTGCCCTTGCCGGCCTTCGGGCGACCGCCGCGCCAGCGCCAGAAATCGTGTCTCGGCCAGGTGCCGACGCCCGGGTAGTCGGCCGGGCGGAACTCGGGCGTGCTTTCGCGGCGGAGCCATTTGCCGTCCTCCGACGCCGCCATGCGCGCTCCGGTCCCGTAACCCGGAAGCCTGGTGAAGAAAAACCACAGATTGTAGCGGTGCAGACACTTGGCATGGGCGTCGTCGACCGCGTTCTCCATCGCATAGCGCCAGTTGCCGTCGCGCAGATCGACCATCGGCTCGACCACCGCGTCGGCTCGCAGCAGGGACGCCGGAATGTCGTCGTCGACCGGCGGTCGCGGCTCGTCGCCGACATATATCCAGATCAGCCCGGCCCGCTCCTCGACCGGGTAGGTCCGCACTCTCAGCCGCGGGTCGCCGCAGACCGGCGAATCCGGCCCGTCGGTCAGCGCGGCAACCAGCTCGCCGCTGGCCAGGTCGAAGGTCCAACCGTGATAGCAGCAGGTGAGCCTGCCGGGAAATTCGCGCCGTCCCATGGATAGCGGAACGCCGCGGTGAGGACAGCGGTCGCCGAGCGCGTAGGCCCTGCCGCGATCGCGGATAAGGACGATCTTCTCGCCCAGAAGCGTCAGCGGGCGGGGACACTTGCGGAGCTTTCGCGACTCCAGCACCGGGTACCAGTAGTGGCGGAATCCGAGAGCGGCCCGATCGTAGCGCGGCCACCGGCTTTCGAGTTCGACGCCGGCCGGTCGAGGGTCCTCCATTCCCGTTCTCCCGTGGGTCGTCCGCTCGACGCTCCTGCCGCGCACCGATGATACCAGCGGGCGGTACCGCTTCAACCGGACCCGTCAGCGCCCCACGGCTCCCGGCGGCCGGCCGGCCCGTAGCCGCCGCCGCCCGGGGTCTCGATCACGAACTCCGATCCGGGCTCCAGGCGAAAACCCCGCTTGGGGTCGATCGGTCTGCCGTCGAGGCTGAGCCGCGTCGGCCCGCCGTCGCCGCCGCCCCGCACACCGCGAGGCGGGAAGAGCGCGCGCTCGAACATCGTCGAGACCGTCGCCGCATTGCCGCTGCGCAATTTGAGCCCGATGCGCTGTCCCGCCCCGCCGCGGAACCTGCCGGCGCCCGGAGAGTCCGGGATCAGCGCGCGCCCGGTGAAGCGTATCGGCGCGACCTGTTCGATCACCTCGACCGGAGCGTTGGCGACGTTGCTCGGGAAGGCGGTCGCGTCGAGCCCGTCCCGGTCGGCCCGCGCGCCCATCCCGCCCGAGCAGAAGAACGTGAACACGTATGGCGCGTCGTCATCTCCTTCGCCGGCGAGCGTGACCGCGCCGAGGACCGAGCTCTCGGCGACGATGCGGTCCGGGATCGCCGGGGCCAGGGCATCGAAGATCGCGAAGGGAACGAACAGCCCCACCAGATGGCGCCCGCCGACCGGAGCCGGATGGCGGGCGTTCAGAATGGACCCCTCGGGCGCGCTCACCCGGATCGGGCGCAGCGTGCCGTCGTTGTTCGGGATGTCGGGGCTCAGCGCGCATTTGAGCGCGTAGAACACGAAGGCCTTGGTGTAGTTCAGGACGCAGTTGACGCCCTTGGCGATCTGCGGAGAGGTCCCCGCGAAATCGACCTCGATCTCGTCGTCCGCGACCGCGATGGCGACCGCGATCGTCAGCGGCTCGCCGAAGCCGTCGAGCATGACCCGGCCGCGATAGGTCCCGTCGGGAAGCGCCGCGATCGCCTGGCGCATCTTCCGTTCCGTGCGGGCGGTGATCTCGTCGGCGATTCCCGAGAGATCGGCAAGGTCCTCCAAATCCATGAGGGCGCGCAGCCGGTCGCCCGCGACGTGATTTGCCGACACCTGCGCGGCCAGGTCGCCGAGCACCAGCTCGGGAGACCGCACGTTGTCCTCGATGATGCGGAACAGCGTGTCGTTGGGCTCGCCGGCGTCGAACAGCTTCATGATCGGGATCTGGAGCCCCTCCTCATAGACCGCCTCCGCCGCCGCCGAGAAGATACGCCCGCCGATATCGACGGTGTGGCAATTGCTTGCGGTGAACCCGACGAGATCGGTTTCGCGATGGACCGGGGTGACGACGGTGAGGTCGTGCTTGTGTCCCGAGACCAGCCACGGGTCGTTGGTGATGAAGACGTCGCCCGCCCCGAAGCCCGCCGGGCCGACCGCATCGACGATGTGGTCCATGCCGATGCTCAGCGTTCCGAGATGTCCCGGCGCGCCCTGCACGGACTGCGCAAGCATGACGCCCCGGGCATCGAACACGGCCGCCGACAGGTCTTCCATCTCGCCGAGGACGGTGGAAAAGGCGCTGTTGACCATGGTCGCGGCCTGTTCGCTGGCGATCGAGACCAGGCGGTTCCAGCACAGCTCGATCCGCACCGGGTCGAGCCTTCCGTCACGCCGGGCCATCGCCGCCTCCCCCGAGTTCGACGACGAGATTGCGGCCGGTGTCGAACGAAGCCACCGACCCCTGGTCGACGACGACCGTGGTGTGGATATCCTCGAATATCGCCGGACCGCGGATGCGGCGGCCGGCCGGAACCTCGTCGCACCGCCAGACCCGTGCGGCGGACGGAGCATCCGACCCCTCCAGCCAGACCGTCCGCCGGCGCGGCCTGGCCCCGGCCGCGCCCGCCGGCGGGACCGGGACGGACCCGACGACCGGCGCCCCCTCGGCGACGAGGCGCAATGTGCGGGTTTCGACCGGGTGCCCGGCATGGATGCGCCGGTAGACCCGTTCGTACTCCGCCTCGAAGGCGCGCCGGATCGCGTCCATCCGGTCCGCGCCGAGCCTGCCGTCGGGGAGTCGGACGGCCAGCTCCTTGCGCTGCCCCAAATACCGCATCTCGGCGATTCGCGTGAAGGCCATCTCCGCCGCCGCCACGCCGGCGCGCTTCAGCACTTCCGTCGCTTCCCCGGCCATCTCCCGGAAGGCCCGTTCGACCGCCGTCCAGTCGATCGCGTCGACCGTCCCGATCGACGTTCGCGACAGGCGGTAGGCGCGGGGCGCCAGCAGCAGCCCGAGCGCCGAGCCCACCCCGGCGGACCCGGGCACGACGAAGCTGCGGATGCCGAGCCGCCGCGCGACGCCACCCGCGTGGACCGGGCCGGCGCCGCCGAAGGCGACGAGCACGTGGCTCGCCGGGTCCAGCCCGCGCTCGCCGATATGGATCCGCGCGGCATTCGCCATCATCTCGTCCACCACGGCGTGGATCCCGAGCGCCGCCGCCTCGACCGTGAGACCCAGCGGCTCGGCGACGCGATCGCGGATTGCGGAATGCGCCTTCTCCCCGTCGAGCGCCATGGCGCCGCCGAGGAACGCGTCCGGGGCGAGATAGCCCAGCACGAGGTCCGCGTCCGTGACCGTGGGCATGGTTCCGCCGCGCCCGTAGCAGGCGGGGCCCGGGTCGGCGCCGGCGCTTTCGGGCCCGACCTTGAGCAGGCCCAGATCGTCGACCCTCGCGATGGAGCCGCCGCCGGCCCCGATCTCGATCATGTCGACGACCGGCAGGCGCAGCGGCAGCCCGCTGCCTTTCTTGAAGCGGTGGTGGCGGGCCACCTCGAACTCGGTGGTCACGACGGGGGAGCCGTTTTCGATGAGGCAGGTCTTGGCGGTCGTCCCGCCCATGTCGAAGGACAGTATGTGGGGCGCGGCGAGAACGCGGCCCGCCTCGGCCGCCATGACGGCCCCCGCCGCCGGGCCCGACTCGCACAGCCTGACGGGGAATTTCCGGGCGATATCGGGGGTGGTGATTCCGCCGCTGGACAGCATCACGAAGAGCCGGGCCGCGAGTCCTTCCTCGATCCGTGCGAGATACCGCTCGACCAGGGGCAGGACGTAGGCGTTCGCGGACGTGGTGGTGGCGCGCTCGTATTCCCGCATCTCCGGCAGGACGTCCGAAGAGAGCGAGCACGCGACGCCGGGCAGGCGCGTGGCAAGGAGTTCGCCGAAACGACGCTCATGCCGCGGGTTGGCGTAGGAATGGAGCAGGCAGACCGCGACCGCCTGTGCCCCGCTTCGGGCGATCTCCCCGATCAGCGCGCTCGCCGCCGCTTCGTCCAGCGGCTCGACGACCGAGCCATCGGCGTCGATCCGCTCCGCAAGCTCGTAGCACGCGTCCCTCGCCACCAGCGGCTGCGGTTTTTCCAGGCCGAGATCGTAGATGTCGTATTTCTTCTCGCGCGCAATCTCCAGCAGATCGGCGAAGCCTGCGGTCGCGACCAGCGCGGTCCTGACGCCCTTGCGCTCGATCAGGGCGTTCGAGACCAGCGTCGTCGCGTGCATGACGATCGCGAGGTCGTCGACCGCCGCACCGGCCTCCCGGCAGGCCTGCCGCAGGGCGTCGATGGCGCCCCGCGCGGGATCTTGCGGCGTGGTCAGCGACTTGAAGCGTTGCGTCTTCGCCGTGGCGGGCTCGATCATGAAGACGTCGGTGAAGGTCCCGCCGATATCGAGCCCGGCGATCCATCGTCCCGGGGTCTCGCCGGCCGGTCCCGCCGCGCCTTCCCGAGCCTCCGGCATTGGCGCCCCTCCGTTTGACCCGCCCCGACGACCGGCCGGCGTCAGGCGAGGCGCCGCGCGACCTGCCAGCGGCGCGCGGCGACGACCGCCCAGATACCCTCGGCGATCAGGAAGGGATAGGAATCGATCAGGTATGCGTAGACCGCGGCGAGGGCGCAGCCGGCCGCAAAGGCCGCGATGAAGAACGTGCCGCGTCTCTCGAGAGCGTAGCACGTGACCATCATCGCGATGGCGACGATGCCGAGGATCTCTACCCAGGGCGGGGCCGTCATGACGGGTCGCTCCCGGGCCTGTCGCCGCGGGGCGGCCCGGCGAGAATCGTGCCTGTCGTCATCGTAAGCCCCTCCCGCCTGACCTGCCTGTGGCGCGATCTTAGCGCGGCCGGCGGGCCGGCGCTCGGCGCGGTGCTGTCGCGATCACGCATTTGTCACCCGGCGCACCGGTTCGCTACAATCGTCGCGGTCGGGCGAGCGTCCTGGAAACCGCGCATCCTGGCGCGGCGCGGCGAACGGTCTCTAACCGGAGGGCATGTCATGGACGGGCACGAAGCGATCGGGAACCGGGCCGCGCCGGATGCGTCGGTCTATGTGCCGTCGCTGCAACTCACCAAGGGACAGCCGCCGCCGGTCGCGGCGAATGGCGGCCTGTCGTACATGTCGTTCGATCGGGACGGGGATGCGGGAACCGCCGCGGCGATCCAGGCGGCGCTCGACCAGGTCGCCGAGGGGCGTGCGCAGGCATTCATCGATCGGGTCGAAAGCGCGCCGCCCGGCCCCATCGAGACCGAGTGGGGCCCCGGGTTCCGCGAGTACGAGGAATGCCTGGAGCATATCCGGGCGAACGGCATCGAGGCCCCCGAAGGCGGCCTGGCGCTCCCGCTGCGATACACCGCGCACGAGCAACCGTCCTACTCCATCGTTTCGTCCAACGCGCTGTGGCGTGACCCGGCGCGCGCCACGCAGGCGGAGGCGTTGCGCAAGGCCGAAGAGAACAACGGGCGGCGCAGCCTCTACTTCCCGCAGGTGATGCGCGACGCACGCCGGATCGGGGAGTACTACCCCGGCCTGTCGGTCGAGAGCCCCGAATGCATGGACCGGCTCGGCGTCTCGCTGGCGCATCTCGAATCCAGATGCGGGAACTTCTACGATTCGGCGGAGGTGCAGCGCGTGTTCTATAACCACGACATCTTCGACAAGGACTACCAGGGCGACCGCACGGAAGACCAGGAGGCCAGGAACCCGGGCGTGAACGCCAGCTACGTCAACCTCGTGCACAACGACCTCAACGACAACAGCGGCCGGGTACGCTGCCGCGAGCTGCTGACGAAGAACCTGCGCAATTTCGGGCGCGAGCAGCACTACACCGAGGCGGAGGCCGACGAGAAGATGTCGCGCCGCTTCGTGTCGATCAACCTCGCCAAGCCGATGGAAACCGTGGGCCAGTTCCCCTTCGTGCTCTGCGCCTGGCCCTCTTTCGCCGACCAGCCCTACATCACGAATTATCGCGTCTATGACGACCGCGTCGGCGAGACCACGCGCTTCACCTACCGGCCCGACCACGAGTGGTACTGGATCCCCCGGCAGACGCCGACCGAGGTCTCGATGCTCAAATGCTACGATTCCATCGCCGACGGCTCGGTCTCGCGCTGGTCTTTCCACACCGCCTGCATCGACCCCACCGCGCCCGCCGACGCGCCCTGTCGCAAGAACGCCGTGGTCCGCGCCTTCGTCTTCTACTGAGCCCGTCCGTATTGGCCGGAAGCGCGGATCGCGTCGGCGCAGGGGTTTCCACACCGACGCGTGACCCGCCTGCGCCGTTCAGGCGCGGCGCAGCGCCATCGCGGCCTCGCGCTCGGCCTTCGGGTACCAGGCGAGGTGGTGGTGGTCCTTGGAGACCGGTCCCGCGTTGTCCTCGATGCAGCTCCACGACCCGCCGTCGTCCTCGCTGACATAGACCTCCCCCGTCGCGGTGCCCACGGCAAGCATCATGCCGCCGTCCCAATGGTGCAGGCAGAGCGCCTCGAACGCCGGTGCCATCGGGCTCGGCATGCCGTGATCGAGCTCGAGCCAGGTGCGGCCGCCGTCGGTGCTGCGCGCGATGATCGAATCGGCCATCGGATCGCCGAACCACTTGCCAGGATCGTTGCGCGCCCCGCCCAGGAACAGCGTGCGGTCGTCGCGCGGATCGAAGAACAGGAAGTCGGGATAGCCGATCCGCTCGGCCCGCTTCATCAGGTGCTCCCAGCTCCGGCCGCCATCGCCGCTGCGGTAGAGCCCCTCGCCGGTGGCGAGATAGAACAGACGCGGGTCGTTCGCGCTGATCGCGAGCCGGTGGACGTCGTGATAGGCGATATCGCCGGCGCCGGCATAGCCGGCGAGCTCGGTCCAGGTGCGGCCGTCGTCGTCGGTCTGCAGCAGCGCGCCCTGCTCGACCAGGGCATAGAATGTCCGCTCCCGCGCCGGGTGGAAGACGACCGACTTGACATGCGCCAGATGCGGCGGCGGCGGAAACGTCCATTTGTCCGTGCCGGGGACCGCGCGCAGGCTCTCCGCCTCACCCCAGGTCTCGCCGAAATCCTCGCTGCGGTAGAGTGCGGCGGGCTCGGTACCGGCGAACAGCGTCACCCGGTCGCCGATCCGGCGCGCGGCGAGGCAGTATATGTGCGGCCGGTCGAGCCCGTCGGTCAGCCGGCGCCACGCGCCGGCCTCGCCGTCCCTGACCCACAGCCCGCCATCGGCATGGGCGCCGGCGAACAGCTTGCCCGAGACCGGCTCGAAGAGCAGCGATCCGACATGGCACTGCGACAGCGAGCGATCGGTCAGATGCCACGGCGCGCCCCGGCCCTCGCGCCGGAAGGTCGCGACACCGTCGACCGTCGCCACCACCAGACGGGTCGCCGGCCCGTCGCCCCGGCTCGAATTGTCTCCGTTCGGGGAAAGATACGCGGTCGTCTCGCCCATCGATCGATCCTCCGCTTCATGATCCGTCGGCGCCGATCTAAGCACGGATCGCCGCGGCACCGATACCGCCCGTCTCCCGGGCCGCAATTCAGGGTTCGTAGACCTGGATCCTCAGCGGCCTGCCGGCTGCGGGGCAGGCGCTCACGGCGCATAGCGTATCCATGCGCGCAACGAAGTCGATGAAGTCGCCGGGCTTGCTGCGCCCTTCCTGGGTCCGAAACGTCCCTTCGGGCATTTCGAAAGCCAGGGTCTGAAAGATGTTGAGGGTCTCGGGAATATTCTCCGGTTCGATGGGATACAAGCTCAGGGCCTTCTGCAGCACCTCGTAGCACCCGAAAGAGGGATAGCCGAGCGGGCCTCCGATCGTGAAGCCCTCGTCGAGGCTGTCATAGGCCTCGCCCATGTTCTCGTACACCCAGGCGGAACACATGCCGTATTCCATGTCGTGAATGCCGTAGGTGTCCTCGGCGATGGTGAGCAGCACGTTGTTGTCGCGCGTGTACAGGTGATCGCCGACGGAAAGCAGGATCTTGCCCTGATTGGCCTTGGTCCGGGCCTGGCTGAACCTGTCCTTCAGCTTGTGCAGGTTGAAACAGACGAAGTCGCAGATCGCCCCGCCATCCACGTCGACGACCCTGATGTGCTGGTCCCGCTTGAGCTCCCACGCCCCACCCTCGCGCGCGGGTATCGCGTCGTCGTGCAGAATCCGCATGGCCCCGCCTCCACCATCGACAATTTCGCTCGACTATGCCCCGGCCCGCCGGAGAGACCAACTCCGGCCCGCGGCGCCTCTCCCCGGCGGCGATGAGCCGGGAATGAAGCCTGCGCGGCTACAGCAGGCGGACGATAGCCGGACGCCCGGCGCAGCGGTCGTCAGACGAGGAAGTCGCGAACCGCGGCGATAAAGTCTTCCGGGTTGTCTTCGAACACCATGTGTTCGGCGCGTTCGATCTCGACCAGCCGGCCGTCGGGCAAGGTCTCGATCATCCTCCGGGCGACGTCGCGGTCGAGGATATCGGTTTCCGACGCGCGAACGACCAGGGTGGGGCAGGCGATCTGCGGCAAGGCCGGCCACAAATCGAGCGGCGCGACCGGGTCGCCCCGGCGCCGCGCCGCGCGGATCTCGATGTCGTAGCGCCAGCCGATCCTGCCGTTCGGCAGCTCCCGGGTGGCGTGGCGCTCGCGCCGCCGCATGACCGCTTCCGAGGCATAGCGATTGAACTGCGCCATATAGGCGATCGCATCGTCGAGGGTGTCGAATTCCTCCGGCACGTCGATCAGTTCCTTGCCGATCCGCTGCGCGCCCACCGGATTGATCTCGGGGCCGAACTCGCTGAGCACGAGTTTTTCCAGCATGTGCGGGTGCCGGCCGGCGAAGGCCATGGCGTTGCGCGCGCCCATGGAATGGCCCATCAGGATGAATTTTTCGAGACCCAGCGCGCGGTGGAACCCCACGAGGTCGCCGACGAAGGCATCGACGCCGTAATCGCCGTCGCTTGCCCAGTCGGTCAGACCGCGGCCGCGCTGATCCAGCGCGAGCACCCGGAGATCGCGGCACAGCGCCGACGAGACGTCGTCCCAGGAATGGGCATGGCCGCGCAGCCCGTGCAGCAGCACGATCGCCGGCTTCGCCGGGTCGCCCCAGTCGAGGCAATGCATCGACAGACCGTCGACATCGACGACCCGGCCCCGAGGCTCGACAACGGTATCCATCGCGCCCTCAATCGGTGAACATGCGCGGCTCGAACGAAGGCCCGAGTTTAGGCACCGGTCGAAACGCGGGCAACGATGCAGGCCGCGCCGTCCAGACGGCGGTGGGCCGGATCCGTGTCGGGACCGCGCCGGCGCCGGGAACTGCGTCTCACGCGTCGTCGAGACGGAAGGCCAGCCGTTTCGGGATCTCGAATTCCGGAAGCCCGGCCTTGCGCCAGCTTCCGAGCGCCTTCTCCATCAGCGGGCGCGAGGGGATCGACAGCTCGCCCGCGTCGATGCTGCGGGTCGCGTCGACGACGATCTTGCTGCCGGGATCGGTGTTGCCGCCGCGCACCCGGACCGACGGGTCCATATACATCGGCACGAACACGTTATCGATCAGGACGGTATCGCGCGCCGGGTCGAAATGGGCGTTCATCGCCCAGTCGAGATGCAGCGGATCGCGGATGTCGACATTGTGGTCGACCACGGTGACCCGCTTGACCGGCGCGATGGCGGCGACGATCCGCCCGATCCGCTGCGCATCGCCCGCGACGCGCGGGCGCATCGCGACGATCGCATGCGCCAGCAGACCGCCGAAGGTGAGGTCGATATGGACGTCTTCCACGCCGCGCTCGCCGAGGTCGTGGCGCAGCACCTTGCGTAGCGCGCCGGCGTTGGTGAGGCTCTGCATCAGCGTGCTCTCGCTCGGCGGCATCTGGCTCGCGATGCCGTAAAAGATCGGGTCCCGGCGGTGGGTGATCGCGGTGACCCGCACGACCGGCCGGTCGGACACCGGCCCCATATAGCCGGCGAACTCGCCGAATGGCCCCTCCTTCGCCGTCTCGCCCGGATAGACCAGCCCCTCGATCACGATCTCGGCCCGGGCCGGCACGTCGAGGTCGACGGTCCGCGCGCGCACCGTCTCGACCGGCGCCTCCTTGAGGCCGCCGGCGAGCGTCGCCTCGTCGACGCCGATCGGAAAGTTGGTGACCGCCGCGAGATAGACCGCGGGTTCCGCGCCGATGACGAAGGCGATCGGCGCCGGTCGGCCGAGCGCGTGATGGCTCTCGCAGCAGAGCCGCCCCTGCCGTCCCGGCGAGAGGTTGCAGACCAGCCGGTCGCGTCCGGTCACGAGGGTGCGGTAGACGCCGTGGTTCTGGACCCCGGTCTCGGCGTCGCTCGTGGCGACGATCGTGGTGATGTAGCGCCCGGCGTCCTTGCCCGGCGTCCAGACCGGGATCGGCAGCAGGGACAGATCGACCGCGCCGCCCTCGTGCACCACCTCCTGGCACGGCGCCTCGTCGACGCGGGCCGGCGGCACCGGGTTGCGCAGCGCGCGCTCCCATTTGGCGTTGATCTCGTCGGGCTCGACGCCGAGCGCCGTGGCATAGGCCTCGGTCGAGGCGCCGAGCGCGCCGGTCACGGCCGGGATGTCGCTGCCCGCGACGTGCTCGAAGAACAGGCCGAAGCGTTCGTCCTCGGGCAGGCCCTGGAACGCCCACTTGACCAGACAGCCGATCTCCCATTCCGGATCGACCGTTTCGCGCACCCGGCGCAACAGCCCGCGCTGCTCGAGTACCGCGAGATAGTCCCTGAGGTCGTCGAAGGCCATGAGGCGGAGCCTAGCATACCGGCGCGGGCCGGCCCCTGTCCTGACACTGGAAAGCTGAACGGCTCTTGGCTTTTGGGCCTGGAGGATGCACGATCCAGCTGTGGGGCGCGGCGAACGGATTGCGACGAGGTTCGTCCGCACGGCTCGATCGGCCCGAATGTCCCGGTCGAGCCGGCCGTTGCGGCGGGGCCGGAATGCCGGTCCCGAGGCGGATGAGCGGGATTTTCCCGGAACCGGTGGTCCAGCATCGGGGGCATGTCCGGACGGCGCTCGACCGACATTCGATCCGGACCGCTCAAGGGGGGCTGGACGCCATGATTTCGCGCCGTCGCTTTCTCGCGACCTCGACCGCCGCGGCGCTGCTGCCCGGGGCGGCCCGCGCCGCCGGCGCGCCGATGCCGATCTTCGACGCCCATATCCATTTCAGCCACGACGCCGCGGAGCGCCTTTCCGCGAGCGAAGCCGTCGCCATTCTGCGGAAGGCGGGGCTGAAGCGGGCGCTGGTGTCGAGCTCGGGCGACGCCGGCACAAGGGCGCTCCACGCCGCGGCGCCGGGCCTTGTCCTGCCCAGCCTGCGCCCCTACCGCCGGCGCGGCGAGATCAACAGCTGGGTCGACGATCCGTCGGTGGTCGACTTCCTCGAGGACCGTCTGATGCGTTTCAGGTGGGTCGCGGTCGGCGAGTTCCACCTCTACGCCGCGCAGACCGACAAGGCGGTGCCGCGGCGCATGATCGAGCTCGCGCGGCGGCACAATCTTCTCCTGCACGCCCATTCGGACGCCGGCGCGGTCGACGACATCTTCGCCCAATGGCCGGAAGCGCGGGTGCTCTGGGCCCATGCCGGCTTCGTCGATCCGGACATCGTCGGCCCGATGCTCGGGAAGCACGCGAATCTGTGGACCGATTTGGCCTTCCGCAGCGAACACGCCCATGACGGCCGGGTCGACGACGACTGGCGCGGCCTGTTCGCCGCCTTCTCGGACCGCGTCATGGTCGGCACCGACACCTTCACGCCGGAACGCTGGCACTATATCGCCGAGCACGCCGACTGGACCCGGCAATGGCTGACCGACCTGCCGCGCGGCCTCGCCGAAAAGATCGCCTGGCGCAACGGCGAGGCGATGATCCGGCCGCATCTGGCGCAGCTGCGCTAGGTGCGATGGCCCGGTGGCGCCTCGGCGGACCGGTGCTGGCGGCCGCGCTCGTGCTCGCGGTCGGCCAGGCGGCGGCCTGCCCCCGTCCGGAGGGCTGGACCGGCGGCGCGAGCATCGCCGGCGAGACGTGGACCGCATGGTGGCGATCGGAACCCGCCCCCATCCCGGTCGGCGCGCATTTTTCCATCCGTTTCCATCTCTGCGGGCCGCCGGTCGGCCGGGTCGGGGTGCGCGGCTGGATGCCGGACCACCGGCACGGCATGAACTACCGGCCCGCGGTGACCCTGGACGGCCTGTCCGGAAAGGCCGAGGGCCTGATGTTCCACATGCCGGGGCGCTGGCAGCTGATTCTGCATGTCCGCGGCGCGGCGGGCCGCGACAAGCTGACCGCCGAAACGGTGCCGGAGTGACGCCCCGGCGCCCAGGCGCTTCCGTCGCCGCCCGGCTGCCGGGACTTGCAATCGCGATCTGCATGCTTTCCGGCATCGCCGCGCCGGCGCCGGCGCTCGACTTCACGGCCGAGGAAGAGCGCCGGATCCTGCGCCACGGGCCGTGGCCGCCGGCTTTGCTGCCCGATCCCAGCAACCGGGTTTCCGGCAAGCCCGCCGCCATCGCCTTCGGCCGGGCGCTGTTCTTCGAACCGCGCCTGTCGACCTCGGGCGCGGTCTCCTGCGCGACCTGCCACAGGCCGGACCGGACCTGGACCGACGGCCTGCCGCGCAGCCGCGGGCAGCGGATCGTCGACCGCAACGCGCCCGGCCTGTTCAACCTCGGGTTCAACCGCTGGTTCGGCTGGGACGGCGCGCAGGACTCGCTGTGGGCGCAAAACCTGCGGCCCCTGCTCGATGCGCGCGAAATGGGTGTCGGCCCCGGCGGGGCGGCGCGGCTGGTCCGCTCCGACCGGCGGCTTTCCTGCGGATACCGGCGCGCTTTCGGAGCGGCGCCGGGCGCGGACGACGCGCGGATATTCGTCGATCTCGGCAAGGCGCTGGCGGCGTTCCTGGAAACCCGGGTCACCGGCCGCGCGCCGTTCGACGATTTCCGCGACGCGCTCGCGCGCGGCGATGCGGCCGGCCGGGCCCGCTATCCCGCCGCCGCCAAGCGCGGCCTGCGCCTGTTCGTCGGCCGGGGCAACTGCACCTTCTGCCATTTCGGCCCGGCCTTCACCAACGGCGAGTTCGCCGATGCCGGCGTGCCGCATTTCGTCGAACCCGGCCGGGTCGATCCCGGCCGGCACGGCGGCATCCGCAAGCTGCGCCGGAGCCCCTACACCCTGCTGGGCCGCTTCAACGACGATGCGCGGCGCTCCACCGCCGCCAAGACCCGCCATGTCCGCCTGCGCCAGAGCAATTTCGGCGAGTTCCGGGTGCCGGGCCTGCGCAACGTGGCGCTCACCGCGCCCTACATGCATGCCGGCAGCCACGAGACGCTCGCCGACGTCGCCCGCCACTATTCGACGATCGACGAGGAACGGCTGCACGCCGCAGGCGAACGGATTCTGCGCCGCCTGGACCTGAGCGCGCGCCAACGGGCCGATCTCGTCGCCTTTCTCGAAACGCTGACGGAAAAGGAACCGCGTCGCCAATCCGTAGAGAAAACCGGGAACGCCGTGTGCCGATAGCCGAGCATGCTTTCTGCGCGGATCAGCTTCCGGCGAGGGTCGCGGTTCCCCGGTCCGTGCCGTCCCGTCCGGATTTCGAAGAGCCGATCGTCGGGCTCGAAGGCATCGTCGGCCCGGGCGACGGCGCGGTCGGCGATCTCCGCCCGGGAGTGCACGGCACCCGCCGCCAGCATCGGGAAAATGCCGAGCGCCATGACGAGGCTGCGAGCCGGGTCGCCGGCCAGGGTCATCATTGCGCGCACGCCGTCGAGGCTGATGGATATGCGGTTCGCCAAGACGCCCGAAGAAACGGCGAATATCGACTGACGGCGAATGCCGGATCGGACCTTCCGCCGCGTCCGGCCGCTATGCCAACCGCCCCGCGCCCACACCATGCCCGCGAAGCGGGGCTACGCTTCGGCCGGGGGATCGGGCAACCACCGAAGCCGGGGCCGGCCCGGCGGGTGGCGATTTGCCTTCGGACCGAAAATCTGGCCGGATAGGCGGCTCTGTTCTCGAAGGGAGGGTTGCGGACATGACAGCACGGAGACCGACACACGCCGAGCTCAAGGAAGTCGTCGCGGAGCTGAGCATGACCATGGCCGACGACCGTATCCAGGACTTCCTCGACGTGATGCAGGGCACGCTCGACGCCTATGACGCGGTCGATGCGATGCCCGACAACCTGCCGCCGGTGAAGTATCCGCGCGGCGAGTTCAGCCACCCCCCGGCCGAGGACAACCCCTACAACGCCTGGTATGTGAGGACGGAGATCCGCGGCGCGGCGGGCGGGCCCCTGTCGGGCCGGACGGTCGCGCTCAAGGACAATGTCTGCCTCGCCGGGGTGCCGATGATGAACGGCGCATCCACGCTCCGGGGCTACACGCCCGATGTCGACGCGACCATCGCCACCCGCCTGCTCGACGCCGGCGCGACCATCCTCGGCAAGGCGCATTGCGAGTATTTCTGCCTGTCCGGCGGCAGCCATACCAGCGCTCACGGCCAGGTGCAGAACCCGCACAGGCCCGGCTACTCGGCCGGCGGCTCCTCGTCGGGCTCGGCGGCGCTGGTGGCGGGCGGCGAGGTCGACATGGCGATCGGCGGCGACCAGGGCGGCTCGATCCGGATCCCGTCCTCCTATAGCGGCTGCTACGGCCTGAAGCCGACCCATGGCCTGGTCCCCTATACCGGGGTGATGCCGATCGAGACCACCATCGACCACACCGGGCCGATGACCCGGAACGTGCGCGACAACGCCGCCATGCTGCAGGCGATCGCCGGTCCCGACGGCCTCGACCCGCGGCAATACGACCCGCAGGTCGACGACTATGTCGCCGCCGTCGGGCGGGGCGCGGAAGGCTTGCGGATCGGCGTCGTGACGGAGGGGTTCGGACATGCGTCCTCGGAGCCCGACGTGGACGCCTCGGTGCGGGCCGCTTCCGAGGTCTTCAAGGGGCTCGGCGCCTCGGTCGAGGAGGTCTCCGTCCCGGCCCATCTCGACGGTCCCGCGATCTGGACGCCGATCGCCGTCGAGGGGCTGACCAACCAGATGATGCTCGGCAACGGCATGGGGACCGGCTGGAAGGGGATGTACACCACGTCGCTGCTCGACTACCACGCGGGCTGGCGGCGCGGCGCGGACGATCTCTCCGACACGCTCAAGATCTGCATGCTGATCGGCCAGTACCACCTCAGGCATTCCGGCGGGCACTACTATGCCAAGGCGCAGAACCTCGCCCGCAGGCTCCAGGCCGACTACGACCGGGCGTTCGAGAGCTGCGATCTCCTGCTCATGCCGACCCTGCCGATGAAGGCGACCCCGCTGCCGCCCGACGACGCGCCGCTCGCCCTCTATTGCCAGCGCGCCTTCGAGATGCTGCCCAACACGTCGCCGTTCGACGTGACCGGGCACCCCGCCATGTCGATTCCGTGCGGGATGAGCGACGGGCTGCCGGTCGGGATGATGCTGGTCGCAGGCAAGTGGCGCGAGGCGACGATCTACCGCGCCGCCGCCGCCTTCGAGGGGGTGGGGGACTGGCGGGAACGCCAGGAGGAGAGGTAGCCGGTCAGTCGGCGGGCGTGCGCTTCTTCAGCTCGATCGGCTGGCCGTGCGGCGTGTGGACGGTCGCCTCGGTCCAGTCATGCTTGAGCGCGGCAAGCTCCGGCTCCGTTCCCAGGCCCTTGTCGATCACCAGCCTTTCAAGCGCCGCCAGCCAGTGCTCGTAATAGCGATCCCCGAGATCGGGATCGCCCCGTTCCTTCGCCGCGGCGACCTCCGCCGAGAGGTACTCGACCCACTCGGTCCAGGTGAACTTCCCCGCCTCCGACAGCCGGACCGCCATGGCGAACGCGGTCGCCTCCCAGGGCTCCCTGAAGACCGGCCCGTCTTCGGATTCCCAGGGGAGGCGCGGCAGGTCGCGAGCCGGGTCCGCGTCGCTCATGCAGGGTCGATGTAAACGTCGAAGAGGTCGATATACAGGCTCGAATTCGCGTTCGCGTGCTCGCCCCACAGATGGTCCGCCTCGAAGCGCACGCTGTAGACGTGCTGCGGGTCGCTGTGGACGCCGCATACCGAGCTGTCGGGCAGGGCGAAAACGCCGTGGTCGCGCGCGACGGTTCCGGTCTTGCCCCGGATGTAGCGCGGCAGCCTAGTATGCGACATCGGGTTCACGATGCGCGCCGTCACCCTGTCCCCCACCTTGAACCTCGGGGCGATTTCCGCATCCATCCGGCATGACGCGCCGCCGGCGACGAGACCCGGTACGATTTCCGGTGTGAGAGCTGGCATCGTCAACCTCCCGCTTCGCGAAGGCTCGCGATCTTCTCTTCGAGCTCGCCCTCGGCCAGCACGCCGCGTTCCACCAGCAGCGTCTCGAAAGAGTGCAGCCAGTGCTCGTAATACGAGGTCTCCAGATACTCCGCCGGGCCCATCCGCTCGATGCCGTGGCGGAACATGTCGACGTTGAAATGGCCTTCCGCGAAGTTGGTGAAGAACATGCCGAAGACCCGGCCCTCCCAGGTCTCGTGGAACGCCGGCTCGTTCTCCTCGCGCTCGATCGGGCCCATGCACTGCATGCCGCCCATGTCGTGTATTCCGTTCATCGCTTGGCTCCCCTCGGGACCGGCTAGCCGGCGGGCGCGTCGGCCAGCGCCGTGCCGATCATCGAATCGCGGCTCACCAGCTCCGCCAGCTCGTCCTCGCTCATCCCCTCGGTGCCGGCCGGGCGCTGCGGCAGCACCAGGTAGCGGAGCTCCGCGTTGCTGTCCCAGACCCGCAGCTCGACGTCCTCGGACAGCTCGACGCCGAACTCCTTCAGGACACCCCGCGGATCGATCACCGCGCGGGCCCGGTAGGGCGCGCTCTTGAACCAGATGGGCGGCAGGCCGAGCGTCGGCCACGGGTAGCAGGAGCAGAGCGTGCACACGACCATGTTGTGCACGTCTCCGGTGTTCTCGACGACGACCATGTCCTCGCCCTGCACGCCGCTGAAGCCGAGCTCGGCGATGGCCTTGGTGCCGTCCTCCAGCAGCCTCTGCCGGTAGTCCGGGTCGGTCCACGCCCGGGCCACCACCCTGGCGCCGTTGCGCGGGCCGATCCGGGTTTCGTAGGTCTCCACCAGGGCGTCGATGGCGGCCGGATCGAGAAGACCCTTTTCGGTGAGCAGCGTCTCCAGGGCCTTCACACGCATCGCCGTGTCGGACGGAGGCTCGTTATGGGTGTGATCGTCTGCCATGATCGAGGATCCCTCATTGGCGATCGTCATTCGATGTTATCCCCTGGCGGGGGTCCGTTCAACGACATTCAAATTGGCGGACGGAGATGCCCCGGCGTTGCGCGGCCCGGGCTCAGGCGGTGCGCGCGGTATTCTCCATCCGCTTGCCCTCGCGGATCCAGAAATACGCCGCGAGCAGGCCGAGCAGCGCCCAGGAGGCGAGGCCGGTGCCGAGCGCCCGGGCGGCGAACAGGCTGCCGACCTCCGGCGGCGCCGGCCCGGCGAAGCTCGCCGGTTGCGGCGCGCCGATGACATGGGGGGCGAGGATCAGCGCCACGGCGAGGCCCCGCATCGTCCACCCCCTGCCGAAGGCGGCGAGCCCGATCCCGGCCGCGGTCGCGGCGACGGTGCCGAACCACCAGACCCGGCGCAAATCGATCTCCGCCGCCGCCGAACCCGGCAGCTCGGGCGGCACCCCGAAGGCGGGGGCAAGCTGCACCGAGACGAAGCCGGCGATGCCCCAGACCAGCCCCTGGCGCGCGATGATCCGGATGCCGCGCTCGGCGGCGAGCGCCATCGCCGCGGTGAGCACCAGCGCGTAGCCGGTATAGAGCAGGGTGGTGAACAGCACGCTGAGACCGTCGCGCAGCGGCTCGATGCCGCCGGTCTCCGCCGCTGCCGCCGCCGACCCCGCCGCGGCCGGATAGGCGAGCCCGCCACCCTCGTAGAGCTCGGCCTGGAGCAGCACCGGCTGCACGAAGACGAGCTGCAGCAGGGCGGCGATCAGCCCGGCCGCGAAGCCGGCGAACAGACCGCCGACCAGTATGCGCTGGAACATCGCCCTAGTGGCAGGGGAAGCCGGCCGCGTGGCGCGTGTCGTGCGCGGCGTCGTGCAGCGCGGAGGTCTGCGCGTGACCGGCGAGCGTCACGATCGCCAGACCGATAAACGCGCAGAGCGCGATGGCCACGAGGTTCGTCGAGGCCAGAACCCGGCTTCGTGTCTGAGCAATCATGCGGTTCTCCGTCCTGTCGCGGGGCCCCGGACCCGATCCGCGGATCGCACCGGATTCCCCGGCAATTCTCCAGCCTTGCCGACCGACGCACCAAGCCTTCGAACACTATCCGTGCATCTTGGACGCCGTCAAGCGCCGGCCGGGTGTCCGCGAGCGGTCGGCGCGCGAGGCGAAGGACCGGGAAGGGCAGGGGGGTGGGCGCGTCAGGCTTCGGGCCCAGGTTCCGCGAGCAGGCGGCGGAGCACGGTCATGTCGGCGGCGCCGTAGCCGGCCTCCGACGCGCGGCGGTAGGCGGCGAGCGCTGCCGCGAACCCCGGCGCGGCAAACTCCGCCTCGGCGCGGAGCGCATCCGCAAGTCCCAAATCCTTGAGCACCCGGTCGACGGCGAAGCCGGGACTCTCGTCGCCGGCCGCGATCCGGGCGTGTGTGTCTCCGATCGTCGCATGTCCCGCGGCCGAGGTCTCGAAGATGGCGAGCAGCGTTTCGCGCGGCACGCCGAGCCGCTGGCCCAGCGCCAGCCCCTCGCAGAACACCGCGACGCATGACAGGTAGATCATCTGGTTGAGGAGCTTGACGGCGTTTCCCGTCCCGGTCGGGCCGACATGGTGGATCCTGTCGCCGAGGCATTCGAGAACCGGCCGCGCCCGAGCGAACGCGTTTGCGTCGCCACCCACCATGATCGTCATGTCGCGCCGCGCCGCGCCGTCGGCGGCGATCCGGTTGACCGGAGCGTCGACATAGTCCGCTCCGCGCTCGGCGAAGCGGCGGGCCAGGTCGCGGCTCTGCCCGGGCCCGATGGTCGAGGTCTCGATCACCAGCAGGCCCTCGCGGGCGGCGGCCAGCACGCCATCCTCGCCGGTCATCACGGCGTCGACCTCGGCCGGGCCCGGGACGCTCGAGATCACCGCCTCCGCCACCCGCGCCGCCGCCGCGGGGCCCGGCGCGCGCCGGGCGCCGGCCGCGAGAACGCTCTCCTCCGCCCTCGGGTCGATATCGTGGACATGGAGCGCATGGCCGGCGGCCAGGAGGTTGAGCGCCATCGGCGCGCCCATGCGGCCCAGCCCGATGAAGGCGATCTCCATCGCCGCCTCAGGCGGCAGCCGTCGCGGCGACTTGGCTCTCGGCGACCTGTCGCAGCACGCGGCGCATGCGGCTCACGCCGATATCGGTCTGCAGCAGCCACTCTTCCCCGGCAGCGTCTCGCTGGACCGATTCCAGCATTTCGCGGTCCTGGTCGAGCACGTCGAGGTGACGTCCCTCCAGCCGGTTGCGGTACAGGAAACGCCACATTTCCCGACGCCAGCCCGTAGAGCGCTGCGAGCGGAAAACCCAGAACAGGCAGGACTCGCGGTCGATCGGCGTGACGAAGCCGCCGATCCTGAAGAACCCGCCGCCGCCGGAGGCCGGGTAGGGGATCTCGGTCTGGATCCAGATGTTGTTGTCGCGGTGGTGGAACAGCTCGGTGCGGTCGATGTTGACGCCGATCTGGTTCTCGCGCCGGACGACGAAGCCCAGCGCGGTGGGCTCGATCCCGAGCCGGTCCTGCTTGTTGCCGTGGGCGAGCGTGTAGCTCTCGGCATGGAGGTAGGAGCCGTGCATCGGGTCGAGCCGGTTGTCGAGCACCGTCTGGTAGTGGCACCGCCACGACTGGGTGAACAGGAAGGACGACCAATCGTCGGAAACGAACTCCTCCGGCAGGATCATCTCCGGCGGGTCCCGGCGCTCCTCGTCCCCGAAATAGACCCAGATTGCGCCCTTGAACTCCCGGCACGGGTAGCTGCGCACGGCCTTCCGCCCGACGAAGGGACAGTCCGGCGTCGGCGGGACCGCCGTGATCACGCCGTTCCCGTCGAGCCGGAGTCCGTGATAGGCGCAGGCGATGTCGCCGTCGCGGACGCGGCCCCGCGACAGCCGGACCCCGCGATGGGGGCAGCGGTCGGCGATCGCGTTCACCTTGCCCTCGCCGTCGCGCCAGACGACAAGGTCCTGGCCGAGCCGCTTGAGCCCGACCGGCTCGAAGCCGATGTCCCGGGCCTCCGCCACCAGATACCAGAGATTGAGCAGCCCGTCCGCGAGCCTGTCCCCGACGGGGCCTTCGGTCCGGCTCGAACGGGTCTCGCTCACGGCGTCTCCAACTCCGGCCGTCAGGCCGCCGCGGCGAGACGGGCGAACTCGGCGGCGAGCAGCGTGCCTGTCCAGTGCTCGCCGCGGGGACCCGTGACGCCGATCGCGTTGAGACCCTCGGCGATCGCCGCGAGGTCCTCGGCTCCGTTGCCCAGCACGATCTCGAGCCCGTCGCCGAGCCGATCCTCGTAGCTCTTTCGATGGCCCGCGGTCATCGCCGCCGCTCCCCTGCGCCGTCCTCGCCAGCCAATCCTCAGGCAGCTTGTGCCCGCGGTCAAGCAACGGCCCCGACGACCCGATGGACCCCACCCGTCATCGCGCATCGCGCCCGCAAGCCTCGTATCGTCGCGCCCGAGGCGCCCGCGAATACGGGCATTCGCCGATTCGACGACCATCGGGAGTGCGATTTCCGGATCTCCCGCCGCAGCAGACTCACGATCTCCCCCGGCTTGTGGTGCTTCCTTGCCATCGTCGGTCCCCCCCGGTCGCAAACCCGAGGGTGGACCATCCCATGGGGGAGAATCAACCGGCTGCCTCCACTACATATCCTGGAACCGGAACCCTGCATAGCCTTGGGCGACCGAATCCAGAACCAGCTTCTTGTACGACTGAAAGCCGCCATAGTAGCTGCGAAGAACCCGCAGTTTTCCCCGAACGTTGGCGCCGTTGTACCAGTTGTCGCCGTCGGCGAGCAGAGTTCTTGCCCCCACCTCCTGCAAGTGATCGGTGTACCACCGTTCCGCGTCGCGGGTGGGTTCAACGGTGCGGAACAGGTTGCGCCGCATATGTTCGATCAGATCCGTCACCCATTCGGTTTGAAACTCAACCCCGGGCACGGTGTTGTACGAAGTGAAAGGATGGTGTGCACAATCCACCATGAAGAAATTCGGAAACCGCGCGGTCATCATGCCGAAATTGGTGAGCGGTCCGTTCGCCCAACGATCCCGCAGGGCTTCGTTGTCACGACCGCGGATATCCATCCTCTCCAGGGCGCCGGTCAGCGCATCGAAACCCGTCGCCAGGACGAGCATGTCCAGCTCATGGAGCCGGTCTCCCGTGCGCAGCCCCGTCTCCTCGACAGCGGCGATCGGCGAGGAACGGATGTCGACCAGCTTCACATTGGGACGGTTGAAGGTCTCGAAGTAATTGCTGTCGGTGCATACGCGCCGGCTGCCGAACGCGTAGCCCTTCGGTACGAGCAACTCGGCCAATTCCGGGTCGTCGATCTTTGCGCGAATCTTCCTACGCACGAACTCGGCGACCCTGGCGTTGGCCTCGGGATCGAACAGGATGTCGGTGTAGGAGGTCAGCAGGTACAGCCCGCCCGCTTCCCAGCGCCGCTCGAACTCAGCCTCCATCTCATCGGCGGACACGGCGGTTGTCGGAATTTTCAGGGCATCCATCCAGATGTCGATGCCGCACTCGGAATTGCGTTCCTTGCGCCGAACCTCGTGATAGGTCGCCTTGATCCTTTCCTGATAGCCGGAGTCCATGGGGCCGTTTTGAACCGAAACGCTGAAGTTCGGCGTGCGCTGAAACACCGTGAGGGTTTCCGCCTGCTCCGCGATCACCGGAATGCACTGAATGCCCGACGGTCCGGTACCGACCACGCCGACCTGCTTTCCGGCGAATTCGACCGCCCGGTCGGGCCAATCGAAGGTCCGGTATAGCTCGCCCGCGAAGCGATCCAGACCGTCGATTTCGTCCGCCTTCGGCGTCGACATGTAGCCAACCGCCATCACCGCGAAGCGGGCGGTTACCTCGCCGCTCCGATCGGTCGTGACACGCCATAGCGCCGTGCCGCCATCGAAGGCGGCGGACAGCACGCGCGTTTCGAACTGCATGTGCTGGCGCAGGTCGAACCTGTCGACGACGTGGTTGATGTAGGCGAGGATTTCCGGTTGGCGCGCGAAGCGTCGGCTCCAGGACCACTCCCGTTGCAGGTCCTCGGAAAAGGAATAGGAATATTCCAGGCTCTCGATGTCGCAGGCGGCACCGGGATACCTGTCCCAATACCAGGTCCCGCCGACCCCCGGCGCTGCCTCGTACAACCGGACCGAAAGACCGAGCGCCCGCAGGCGGTAGACGAGATAGACGCCAGCGAAACCCGCGCCGACGACAACGGCATCGAAGTCGGCCTCGGCGGAGATGGACTTTCTTGACGGCATCGCGCGAGCCCCTTGTCAGGCCTTGACTGGCGGCTTCAACCTCGAATTCGCCGCGCCGGCGACTTGGCCCGGCGACCGAACGCCTGTCGTCGTTGCCGGCCGTTTGATTTCGGCGCCCAATATCACCCTGAGTCCAGCGGCCGCACGCCATATTTGGGCATGTACGCGGTGCGCAGCTGCGCCTCGTCCGCGTCGCCGAACGTGTAGGCTGGCGACAGAACGGGCCTGGCGTCTTCGACTTCGATCCGCACCACCTGATGGACGGGGTATTCCCTGCCGTTGATCTCCCAAACCCATTCGGCGATGGCCCGATAGTCGTCGGTCCCGGGCGGCAGTATTTCGGCCGTGCCTCGGAACCGGTAGCCGCGGCGCGAGAAAACGTCGACGACATTGATCTCGATGGCCGGATTGGCGCGCAGATTCCTGATCGTGTTCGGTGAGGCCATGTTCGCGAAGAACAGCTTGTCGCCATGCGCCTTGAGCGATGCTTTCGGGGACAGGTTCGGTGTGCCGTCCTCGTTGACGGTCGCGACAAACGAAAGGATGGCGCGGCTGATGATGTCCTTCATATCGTCCGTGATCTTGGTCATCCTGCGACCTCTCCAGCGTTCGATCGAATCCATGGCGGCCTGGCGCCCGCAGCGCCGCCCGGCCGGCGCGCGGCCAGCTTTCATATGACGGCGGTCGCCCACGATGGAAGTCAACGGGGAAATCATATTATGTTCCGCGACGGCAATCACCTCACAGTTTGGCCGCCGCCGCCGCCTCCACCGCGTGCGCCGCCATCGGCAACGGGTCCGATTTGCGGTCTTGCGGGTATTTCAATACGCTTTTCAGCCTGCCGGGGGCGGTCTCGCAGGTGCGACGACGGGTTCGCCGTCGGCGCGTTTGCCCCGCCGATGGCGGCACGGCCCCGGCACCCTGGAGACGCGAGATGCTTCCGATCACCGGCTATGCCGACCGCTATTCGGTAGCGCCCGGCCAATCCATCGCCTTCAAGGTGTCCTCGACCGCGCCGGAGGATTACGAGGCGCGACTGGTGCGCGTCGTCTGCGGCGATCCCAACCCGGCCGGTCCCGGCATCCGCGAGCACCCCGTCGAGGCCGCCTTCGCCGGCCGCTATCCGTCGCGGGTGCAGCCGATCCACAACGGCTCCTGGGCACGCGTCGCCGCCGCCGCGCCGCTCGATGCGCTCGAGAGCTTCACCGTGACCGCCACCATCTGGCCCACCCTGCCCGGTCTTTCCCGCCGGCAGGGTCTGGTGTCGCGTGTCGATGACGCCACCGGTGCCGGCTTCGCCCTGGAGATCGGCGAGACCGGCTCGCTCGCCGCTACGCTGAGCGACGGCACCGGGACGGTGGTCCTCGACACCGGCAAGGCGCTGCGTGCCCGCGCCTGGTACCGGGTCTTCCTCGCCTTCGACGCCGGGGCGGGGGAGGTCCGCGTCGGCCAGCTCGCCATGGCGCCTGCCATGACGGTCGACGATTCGGGCTCCGCCACCGCCGCCGCGACATTCGAGGGGGGATGCGCCGGGAGCGGCGATCTGGTGTTCGCGGCGCGGGCGGGCTCGCCGCCCGGCGACCACTACAATGGCAAGCTCGAAGCGCCGCGGATCGTGGCGGCAGCCCTCGACCCGGACGCGGCATTCCGCGTCGCGGGGGAAGAGCCCGGCGCGGGGTCCGTCGCGGATCTGCTCGCCGCGTGGGACTTCTCGCGGGAGATGTCCTCCGCGCGCATCCTCGACACCGGCCCGCACGCGATGCACGGCGAGACCGTCAACCTGCCGGCGCGCGCGATGAAGGGCTCGGGCTGGACCGGCGAGGAGATGTGCTGGCGCCACGCCCCGGACCAGTACGCCGCGATCCACTTTCACGACGACGACCTCTACGACTGTCTCTGGGAGACCGATTTCAGCTTCGAGGTGCCCGAGGACTTCAGGAGCGGCGTGTACGCGGTACGCCTGCGGAGCGGCGACGACGAGGACATGATCCCCTTCTTTGTGCGCGCGGCGCCGGGCCGGGCGCAATCGAGCGCCTGCGTGCTCATCCCCGCCTTCACCTACACCGTCTACGCCAACTTCGCCCGCGGCAATGTCGACGACGCCTATCGCGGGCAGGTCGCGCGCTGGGGGGCGCGCCCGTGGACGCCGGACGAGCATCCCGAATACGGGATCTCGACCTATAACCGCCATAGCGACGGCAGCGGGGTCGCCTATTCGTCGCGGCTGCGCCCGATCCTCAACCAGCGCTCCGGGTACTGCGCCTACGCCGATCCCCTGGGCGGCTCCTGCCTGCGCCACTTCCCCGCCGACACCCATCTTCTCGCCTGGCTCGACGCGCTCGGCCACGAATTCGACGTCATAACGGACGAGGATCTGGAGGCGGACGGCGTCGGCGCGATCGCACGGTACAAGGTGGTGATGACGGGCTCCCACCCGGAATACCACACCCCGGGCTCGCTCGACGCGCTCGCCGGGTACACCGAACGGGGCGGCCGCCTGATGTATCTCGGCGGCAACGGGTTCTACTGGCGCGTCGCCGTGAATGCGGCGCTGCCGGGCGCGGTCGAGATCCGCCGCGGCGAGACCGGAATCCGCGCCTGGGCGGCCGAGCCCGGGGAGTACTACAACGCCTTCGACGGCGGCTATGGCGGGCTGTGGCGGAATAGCGGCCGCGCGCCCCAGCGTCTCGCCGGGGTGGGGTTCATCGCCCAGGGCGACTTTCACGGCACCGCCTACCGGCGGCTGCCCGCCTCCCGCGACCCCCGCGCCGCCTGGATCTTCGAGGGCATCGACGACGACGAGCCGCTCGGCGATTTCGGCCTGAGCGGCGGCGGGGCGGCCGGCTTCGAGCTAGACTGGCTGGACCCGAGCCTCGGATCGCCGCCGCACGCCCTCGTGCTCGCCCGCTCGCAGCAGCAGGACGACACCTTCATGCTGGTGCCGGAGGAGATGCTGAACCACTACGTCAACCGTCCCGGCCTGCCGACCCGGGATCTCATCCGCTCCGAGATCGTGTTCTTCGAGACGCCCAACGGCGGCGCGGTGTTCTCGGTCGGCTCGATCACATTCTGCGGGAGCCTTCCCCATAACGGCTTCGACAACAACATATCGCGCATGCTCGACAACGTGTTGCGGCGGTTCCGGAGCGACTGAGCCGTAGCACCGGCGGCGGTTCGCCCGCCCGGCCGGTCATTCCAGCCCCAGCAGCTTCTTGCGTTCCCGGGCCCAGGCGTTGATCAGCTGGTCTGCCATCAGGCCCATGAAGGCGATGCACAGGCCCACGACCAGCGACTTGCCCGCGTTGTTGTCGGCCTTGGACCGGAAAATCTCCTGGCCGAGATCCGTGGTGCCGATGAAGGCGGCGATCACCACCATGAACAGCGCGTACATGATCGTCTGGTTGATGCCCAGCATGATCGCCGGGAAGGCGAGCGGCATCCGCACCTTCCACAACACCTGGCGCGGCGTGCAGCCCGATGTGATCGCTGCCTCCACGATATCGTGCGGCACCATCCGCAACCCGAAAATGGTCAACCGCGTCGTCGGGATCGTCGCATAGATCACGATCGCCATGATGGCGGCGAAGTCGTTGACGCTGAACAGCATGATCGCCGGGATGAGGTAGATGAAGGACGGGAAGGTCTGGAAGGTATCGAGGATCAGCTCCACCACCTTCGTCCGCCTGGGCCCCGCCGCCGCCCAGATGCCGACGATCGACCCGATTATCACGCAGACGATCACCGCGAAGCTGACCATGTAGGCGGTGATCAGGGTCCGTTCCCAAAACCCGGCAAAGGCAAGATAGAGGGCGAACAGCGCCTGGATGCCGGCGACTTGCCAGCCGCCGTAATACCATCCCAGGGTCACCGCGAAGACCAGCAGCGCCGACCAGGGGAGCATCAGGTAAAGGTCGCGCATCGGGATCAGGACATGGACCAGAAGCGTGTCCTTGATCAGCTCCAGATAGTCGAAGGCGTAGACGATGATGTCGTCGATCAGCGCGTCCCACAGCGGCGCGGTGGTGATCGACAGCGATTTCGGCCAGAGCTGCAAGGCCGGGACGAACGCCGCCATGACATAGGAGACGACGACGACCGCGGCGCCGGCGGTCAGGAAGGGATGGCGAACGTGGAACGGACCTTCCCGCATGTGCTCCGGTTCTTTCCGCGCCCAGGCCTGGCTCAGCCGGTCGAGGATGATCGCCATGAACACGATCACCACGCCGATTTCCAGCGCCTGGCCGATCCACAGCGAGCGCAGCCGGTTGAGGAGATCGTGACCCAGCCCCTTGGCGCCGACGAAGGAGGCGAGGACGACCATCGCCAGGCAGAGCATGATGACCTGGTTGACGCCGACCATCAGGGTCGGCCGCGCCGCCGGCAGCTCGACCTTCCACAGCATCTGGCGCTTCGTGCAGCCGGCCATGGTGCCGGCCTCGCGCACCTCCGGCGACACCCCCTTCAGCCCCAGCAGGGTGAGCCGCGCCATCACCGGGAAAGCGAAGATGATGGTCGCGATCGTGCCCGCCTTGTGGCCGATGCCGATGAAAATTGCGACCGGGATCATGTAGGAAAAATGCGGCAGCGCCTGCATGACGTTGAGGATCGGCCACAGCACTGTCTCGAACCAGCGCCTCTTGTACGCCGCGATGCCGAGCGCGACCCCGATCGCGCCGGCGATCGGCGCGGCCACCAGGACCACCGACAGGGTGACCATCGACAGTTCCCATTTGCCGAAGATCGCCATATAGGCGAAGCAGATCCCGGCGATGACGCCGAGCTGGCGGCCCTGCAGATACCAGCCGAGGACGATCGCCAGCCCGGTGACCGCGATCCAGGGCAGGCCCGGAACCGACTCCGAGAACCCGGCGACCAGAATTGCCTCCACGAAGTCGAGCGGGTAGTCGATCAGGTTGGCGATCGCCCGGGTCAGGTCCCGGAAGGTGAAGAGGCCGAATATCTCCTCCCGGCGCAGGATTTCGACCGCCGCGTTGATCCAGCCGACGAACGGCGCCGACCATTCCTGGGGGACGATTCTCAGCCAGTCCGGCAGGAACGGTCCGAGCGCCAGGACGAGCACCGACGGCGCCACCAGGAAGAGCGCGACGCGGAGCCCGGACTGCCCGGTGCCGGCCACCCAGCGGCGCAACGCGAGCTCGCCGTTCGGCACCGCGGACTCAGCCACCCGAATCGGGCTCCCGGGAGAACAGCATGTCGAGGACGCGGGCGCGGCTCACCACGCCGACGATCCGGTCGCTGTCGTCGGCGACCCGCAGCGGAAGCTCGCTCCCGACGATCTGCCGCGCGACGTCCGCCACCTTGTCGGTCTGGCGCACCGTGCCGTCGGAAACCGGCTGACCGACCGCCGGCGCCTGCATGACGGAAGCGATCGTCAGCAGCTTTTCGCGGGCGACGTCGCGCGTGAAGTTGGCGACATAGTCGTCGGCGGGCCGCGTCACCAGCTCTTCCGGCGTGCCGATCTGCACGATCCGGCCTTCGTTCATGATCGCGATGCGGTCGGCAAGCCGGATCGCTTCGTCGAAATCGTGGGTGATGAAGGCGATCGTCTTGCGCAGCATGGTCTGCAGGCGCAGGAACTCGTCCTGCATTTCGCGCCGGATCAGCGGGTCGAGCGCGGAGAAGGGCTCGTCGAGAAACCAGACATCCGGTTCCACCGCCAGCGAACGCGCGATGCCGACGCGCTGCTGCTGGCCGCCCGACAGCTCGCGCGGGTAGTAGCGGTCGCGCCCCTTGAGCCCGACCAGCTCGATGATCTCCAGCGCCCGCTGCTCGCGCGTCGCGCGGTCGACGCCCTGCACCTCCAGCGGGAAGGCGACGTTCTGCAGCACCGTCCGGTGGGGCAGCAGGGCGAAGTGCTGGAACACCATGCCCATCTTGTGGCGGCGGATTTCGATCAGCTCGCGGGCGGGGACCTTCAACAGATCCTGGCCGTCGAACAGCACTTCCCCGGCGGTCGGTTCGATCAGGCGGGACAGGCAGCGGACCAGCGTCGACTTGCCGGAGCCGCTGAGCCCCATGATGACCAGAATTTCGCCGGGGAACACTTCCAGGCTCGCGTGGCGCACGGCGGGGATATAGCCGTCGGCCACGATGGCGCCGTCCGAAGGATCGCCGCCATGCGCGGCCAGAAATCCTTCCGGGTCCCTGCCATACAGTTTCCAGACGCGCCGGCAGGCGATCTTGGCGTCCAAAATCTTCCTCTCCGTTCTGCCGCCCCCGAAGCGGCGGGATTACGGTACGACTTTTTCCCGGACCGCGAAACGCCATAGCGCCCGCCGCCCGATCGGATAGCACCATTGCTAACCAATACCAACCAATTATTACCGCTATTGACCTCTATCTATGGTTGACACCCTGTCATTGAGATGAATCATGGGGTCAGAGCGTCGGCGCATACACGGAATTGGTTTCAATTGGTCCGACGCCTTACGACCGAGAGAGGTTCCCCATGCGAAAGTTTGCGAAGGCGGCCGGCGCGGCCGCATTGCTGATCGCCGGCGCCCAGACCGCGGCCGCCGATACGATCAACATTCCGCTCCACAACTGGTCGAGCCAGCTCGTGGGTGCCCGTATCGTCGGCAACATGCTGGAGATGGTCGGCGAGAAAGTCGCCTACGTGTCGGCCGACAGCCAGGTGGTCTACACCTCGATGTGCGAAGGCGACATCCACCTGGTGCACGAGGTGTGGCAGGGCGCGTTCGGCGTCAGCTACGAGAAGCAGCTCAACGCCGGCTGCGTGATCACCGCGGCGACCCACGAGGCCAAGACCCGCGAGGAATGGTGGTATCCGGAATATGTCGAAAAGGCCTGCCCCGGCCTGCCGGACTGGAAGGCGCTCAACGAGTGCGCGGCCAAGTTCGCGACCGCCGCCACCAAGCCCAAGGGCCGCTTTCTCGCCGGGCCGGTCGACTGGCTGAAGCACGACCAGGAGCGTGTCGACGGGCTCGGCATGAACTTCAAGGTGGTGAACGCGGGCTCGGCCGCCGCCTTGTGGGCGGAGCTCAAATCGGCCAGCAAGCGCCAGGCGCCGATCGTGCTGTTCAACTGGACGCCGAACTTCATCGAGGCCCTGTACAAGGGCAAGTTCGTGGAATTTCCGGCGTATGACGAGAAGTGCCGCAAGGATCCCAAATGGGGCCTGAATCCGGACAAGTCCTACGATTGCGGCAACCCGAAGGACGGCTATCTGAAGCTCGGCGTGTGGAAGGAATTCCCCAAGAAGTGGCCGAAAGCGTACAAGGTGCTGCAGAATATGAGCTTCTCGAACCTCGACATCGCCGTCATGGCCAAGCTGGTCGACGTCGACAAGATGGAGGCGGATGCCGCCGCGGCGAAGTGGATGAAGGACAACGAGGCCAAGTGGAAGCCCTGGGTGGGCTCGGCCAATATGTAGAGTCGGGCAAGCGGCTCGATACCGAGATCGGCCCGTCAGCGATGGCGGGCCTTTTTCCGCCGTGTTGCGGAGCGGGCCCCCGAGTGCGGACAGTCGGCTTGGCATGATTTGACCGGTGCGTCGGGCCGTCAGGCTCCGCTCGCGCCGGTGTGAACGCAGCCGTCAGAACTCGTCCGGAAGGAGGCCAAGCTCCCGCGCGCGGCGCACCGCCTCGGCCCGATTGCGCGCCCCCAGCTTGGCGAACAGCTTGCGGATGTGATAGCGCACACCGTAGGCGGTGAGCCCCAGCGCGCCGGCGATCTGCTTGTCCCGCTCTCCCTCGAGCCGCCGCAGCACCTCCCGCTCGCGCCCGCTCAGGGCCGGTGGCCGGGGAGCATCGGTCCTCTGCATCGCCGCCAGAAGCGGGCGCGCCCTCGCCTCGCCGGAAGAATCCGGGGCGGCTTCGAGGACTGACGCGAGGAGCCCGGCGCAGTCGGCGCGTTCCCGCACCAGCGGCCCGGCATAGGGCGTTTCGTCGTACAGGTCCAGATACGCCTCCACATGCCCGGCCGCGGCTGCCGTCTCGCCCGCGCGGAGTTCGAGCACCGCCGACAGCGCGAGCGCGCGCATCAGCGTCCGCCGCAACCCCCGCGCCGCCGCCGCCGCGCGCAGCTCGTCGGCGAAGCCGCGGCCTTCCTCGAAGCGCCCGCGCTCGATCGCGAGGCGAAGTCGGGCGCAGGACAGCGCCTCCATCTCCCGCCAGGTCTGGCCGGTCAGGTCGAGGCAGCCGGCCGCCGTCTCCGGCAGATCGTCCGACTTCCAGGCGCTTTCCGCATCGCCCAATCGCCCCGCGATCGCCAGGAGCGAGACCCGGAGGGCCGAGACGTAACTTACCAGCGCCGGCAGCCGGGCGCCGCGCACGTAACCCAGCATGTCCTCCGCCGCCGCCAGGGCGCTGTCCACGCCCTCGTCCCGGAGCTTCAGGTCCACCAGCGCGCCGCTCGCCGCCGCATAGGCCTGCATGGGCGAACTTCCCGTCGCCAGCGCCTCCGGGATGCGGAGCATCTCCGCGCCCGGCGCGGCGCGGCCGCATTCCAGCGCAAGCTCCTGCAACAGGACCTCGCAGATCGCCGCCGACTCGCTCCCGACCCCGGAACTCTCCCTCGCGGCCCTGGCGGCTCGACCGTAATGCGCCGCCGCGTCCTTCATCCGGCCTTGCGCCATGGCGATCTGCCCGACCTGTATCTCGATGAACATCGTCGTGGAGCGGGTCTGGCCCAGCAACGCCTGCGCCCGCGCGGCGTGGTCGAGGGCGGTCCTGAAATTCGCCGTCATGCTGCCCGCGACGCAGAGGCTGTACTCCATGATGCCCCGCGTCAGACCGTCGATGGACGGCGAGTCCGCGAGCCGCTGGACCTCGGCCAGATGCGTCCGCATCAACCGAGAGCCGAAATGCTCCCCGCCATACAGGCCGAGCATCCCGCGCACCATGCAATGCTCCGCCGCCGTCTCCAACGCCACCCCGCTCGCGTCGTCTTCGAGGCTGCCGATGAGCGCGGCCAGGGGACGGTATCTCTCCTTCGCCTCTTCCATCCGCCCCGACACGATCAAAGCCAGGCAGCGCACCAGCCCGAGCCGCGGCCGCGCGGCGATGACCTCCTCGCTCAGCAGACGCTCGGCGGTCTGGAACTGGACCAGCCCTTCCCGGGTGAGCAGGCGACCGCCGCCGGCCCGCTCCATGATGTCGCCCGCGAGCGCCGTCTCTCCCGCCTCGACGGCGTGACGCATGGCGGAAGCCGTCTGGCCCCGTCGCGCGAGAGCGCCGGCGATTCGCCGATGGATGGTCCGAAACCGCTGCGGCGTCTCCCGGAAGCGGCGTCTGACGCAATGTTCCCGGATCAGCGGGTGCAACCGCCACATATCCGTCGCGCCGTCGCGGACAGGCTCGAGCATCCCCACCAGGACGGGCATCGTATCGATCCGGCGCATCGAATCCCTGCGCTCCAGGACGTCGTCCAGGAGCGCCGCGTCCATCCAGTCGAACAGCCCGATATCGAGCAGGAATTCCCGCTCCTCCGGCCCGAGCCCGGCGAAGAGCCGCGACTCCACCCAGTTCTCCACGAGTTTCTGCGCAGCCCGCGCGGCACCGCGCCCGCCGCCCGCCTGTTCGTTGCGGGAAATCCTGAGCGCGAACGGCCAACCGGCCGAGTCGGACATCAACGCCGTCAGCCGCTCTCGCGTGAGCTTCCCGTCGAAGAACGCCGCGACCTCCGAGCGGGAGAACCGCAAGTCGTCCGCCGACAGGATCGCGCCGCTGCCCTCCAGCACGGCGCCGGCCACGTTCACGCCGTCGGGCAGCTGACGACAGGCGAATGCGAAATGCAGGTTGGGCGGGGCGCGCTTCAGCAGAAACTCCAGCAGCGCCGCCGATTCGGGGTTCCCGAGCCGTTCCAGCTCGTCGAACACCAGCACGAACGGGTCTTCGAGATCCGCGATCTCGCGCAGCGCAAGCTCGCTGCGGCGTTCCGTCCAGCCCTCCATCGGGCCCAGATCCGACGTCGCGAGGCCCTCCAGCCCGGCGACGGCGCCCGCCGCGGCGGACTGGCAGGCATAGGCGATGTAGGTGTCGAGAACCGCGGGCTCGTCCTGCTCGTCCACGGAAACCCAAGCGGCGCGGACCCCGTCGTCGCGCAGCCGGCGGCAGCATTCCGCAAGCAGGATGGTCTTGCCGAACCCGGCGGGCGCTTGCAGTACCGTGAGACGCCGGCGGGTCGGCATGGCGCGCTCGACCAGCTCCGCGCGCTCCAGATAGCCGGCCACCCGGTCGGGCACCGCGACCTTCTGGCCCAGCAACCAGGGCAGCGACCGCCCGTCGCCGGAGTCTCCGCCCGAACCGGCGGGCGATTCCCCCGTGTTGCCGTCTCGCGTGTCCCGCTCGTTTCCGCTCATCGCCCGCGCCGCCCAGGCGACGGCACGCCGCGTCCGAGTGGCGCGCTTGCCCGCACGGCCGCTACCGGCCGCGGCTTGGGCGGCCCGGCACCTCGAAATGTCGGCCTGCTGCGCATTGACCTTCAATAAGCCCACCGGCTGGACGACTGCCGGGCAGTCAATCGAATCTGTAGTGAATGCTCTCCGCCAAACTACATAATTTTTCGCTGTTTTCTACAATTCCGGGCTCTCACCGCACATATATTTCGCGCACGCGCGTTCCTTCAAGTATTCGCCCAACTGTCTTGACCGTCTCCGCCAGTTGCTCTTACCGTCCCGCGGACGGCCTCCCGGCAGACGCCGTCCCCCTGCCATGTCAGCCGAAGAGCCTCCATCCCGCTTGAACCGCCACAATCGAGCGACGCGCCGATGCACGACACCCTGATGCACCCGCCGGCTCCGCGCCCTCCTCGCGCGCGCCCGGCCAGATTTCCGGCCACGTCCGTCCCGCGCTCGTTCGCCCGCGCCACAATCTTCTGCCTCGCGCTCGCCGCGCTCGCCGCGCCGACCTCCGCAACCGAGCCCGGACGAGGCGGCACCCTGGTCGTCGCCGGCGGCGCGGGGCTGCGCCACCTCAACCCCGCCGTTCAGTCGGGCGCCCACACCGGGCTCGGCGTCCAGCTCTTCGCCGGGCTGGTGCGGGTCGACGACGGGTTCCGGCCCCGGCCCTATCTCGCCGAGCGCTGGGAGATATCCGGGGACGGGTTGAGCTACGCCTTCCACCTCGTCCCCGACGCCCGGTTCCACGACGGCACGCCGATCACCGCGGAAGACGTCGCCTTCTCGCTCGCCGTGGTCAAGGAGCACCACCCCTTCGGGATCGCCATGTTCGATGCCGTCGAGCGGGTGGACACCCCCGACCCGCATACCGCCGTGATACGGCTCTCCAGGCCCCACCCGGCGCTCATGCAGTCGCTGGTCCCCCTCCTGATGCCGGTCATCCCGAAGCACGTCTTCGGCGACGGCCGCGATCCCAAGACCCACCCCATGAATGCCGCGCCGGTCGGGTCCGGACCCTTCAGGTTCAAGGAGTGGGCGAGGGGCAGGCACGTGATCCTCGAGCGCAACGAAGACTTCTTCATCGAAGGACGGCCTTTTCTCGACCGGATCGTGGTCAAGTTCTTCAACCTGCCCTCGGTGCGCATGCTCGCGTTGGAAAAGGGCGAAGTCGACTATTACCCGTTCGCGGGCGTGCGCTTCCGCGACGTCGCGAGTATTGCCGACAACCCCGATCTCCGCGTGAGCACCGGGGGCTACGAGGCGCTCGGCCCGGTCAACTACGTCGAGTTCAACCTGCGAAAGCCTCCCTTCGACGACCTCCGGGTTCGCCGGGCCGTCGCCTACGCCATCGACCAGGACTTCTTGGTGAACACGCTGCACGGGGGCCTGCCTCGGCCGGGCTACGGCCCGCTGCATCATTCGAGCCCGTTCCACGCCGACGGGCTGAACCGGTATGCGGTGGATCTGGAGCGCGCGGCGACGCTGCTCGACGAGGCCGGCTACGAACCCGATGCCGACGGCGTTCGCTTGAGGGTCGTTCTGGACTACCCCCCGTTCCACGCCGACAGCCTCGGCACCGGCGCCAACTACATCAAGTCGCAGCTGAAGAAGGTGGGCGTCGCGGTCCGGCTGCGCGCCCCGGCCGACCTGCCGAGCTGGGCGCAGCGCATCGGCTCGTGGGACTACCAATTCACCATGAACAGCCACTGGACCTATCCCGATCCGGTGATCGGCGTGCACCGGATCTACCTCTGCGGCAATATCAGAAAGACGATCTGGTCGAACACCCAGGGCTATTGCAACGAGCGGGTGGACGCGTTGCTCGGGGAGGCGGGATCGACCCTCGACGTTGCCAGGCGCAAGGCGCTCTACGGGGAGTTCCAGCGCATCGTCAGCGAGGAGCTGCCCCTCTACTTCATCAACGAGGAGCCCTATGTCACGGTCTCGCACAGGACCGTCATGGATCCGCCCGAGACGGTGTGGGGCGCCATGCAGCCCCTGGACCGGCTCTGGCTCGATCGCTGAGCCGGCGGCTTCCCGCCGGGCGCCCTGCGGATAGCCGAGGCGTGCGGCTCGCCCCGATCCTCGGTCGCCGACTCCTCGGCGCCGCCGCGCTGATCGCAGCGGTTCTGCTCCTCAACTTCATCCTGATCCACCTCGCGCCCGGCGACCCGGCGCTGACCATCGCGGGCGGGATGGGCGGCGTCACCGAGGAGATCCTTCGCGACATCCGCCGCGCCTACGGACTCGACGCTCCCCTCCATAGCCAGCTCCTCCTCTACACGGAGCGCATGCTGTCGGGCGATCTCGGCCGCTCTCTGTTCTACAACGCGCCGGTCCTGGATCTCATCCTCGAACGCCTGGGCCCGACGGTCCTGCTCGTCCTGACCGCGATGTCGGTCGCGCTCGCCCTCGGTACCTTCCTGGGCGTGCTCGCTTCGCGCAGGCCGGGCGGCGTCGTGGCCCATTTTGTCACCGGGGTCACGCTCGCCGGCTACAGCGCGCCCGCGTTCTGGGTCGGGATCCTGCTGCTGCTCGTCTTCTCCGCCGCGATTCCGCTGTTTCCGGTCTCGGGCATGTACGACGTCCGTGCCGACGGCGCGGGCCTGCCCCGGGCGCTCGACGTCGCCCATCACCTGGTGCTGCCGGCGATCACGCTGGCCATCGTCTTCCTCGCGCAGTACAGCCGGATCGCGCGCGCCAGCATGCTCGACGTGCTCGGCGCCGACTACATCCGGACGGCGCGGGCCAAGGGGCTGAGCGACCGCGCCGTGCTCTACCGGCATGCGCTGCGCAACGCGGCGCTGCCCGTGGTGACCCTCGCCGGGCTGCAGTTCGGCAACATGCTCTCCGGCGCGGTGCTGGTCGAAACGGTGTTCAACTGGCCGGGGCTGGGCCTGCTCGCCTTCGAATCGATCCTGCGCCGCGACCACCCGACCGTCCTCGGCATCCTCTTCTTCGCAACCGCGATGGTGGTCGTGGCCAACCTGCTCACCGACATCGCCTACCGCATCGTCGATCCCCGGATTCGCGCCGGGACCGCCGCTACGGGCCGCCCGAGATGACTCCACGCGCCCCGGGTCCGGTGCGGCAGACGTGGGGAATGGTCCTTCGCAACGGATCCGCCGTGTCCGGGCTGGCGCTGCTCGCGTCGGTGCTCGCGATGACCCTCATCGTGCCCGCCTTCTATCCCGCCGACCCCTTCGACATCGTGTGGCGGCCGCTGGCGCCGCCCGGAGAGGCGCCGGCGCTACCGCTAGGCAGCGACTTCCTGGGGCGCGACGTGCTGGCCGGGATCGTCCATGGCGGCCGCGCCACCCTGGCGGTCGGCGCAAGCGCGGCCGCCATCTGCGTGATCATCGGCATCGCCGTCGGCGCCGCCGCTGGGTTCTATGGCGGGCTCGTCGACGGGGGGCTGATGCGCATCGCCGAGTTCTTCCAGGTGCTGCCCGCGCTGCTCTTCGCGATGACGCTGGTGAGCCTGTTCGGCCCCGACTTCGTCACCATCGCGACCGCCATCGGGGTGGTGAGCTGGCCCCCGATCGCCCGCCTCACTCGCGCCGAGTTTCTCAGGATCAGGGAGCTCGACTACGTCAGGGCTTCCCGCGCGGTCGGCGCCTCCGACCGGCGCCTCATCTGGCGGGTGATCCTGCCCAACGCGCTGCCGCCCCTCATCGTCGCCGCGACGCTGACCGTCGGCGCCGCCATCCTGTTCGAGGCGGGGCTCGCCTTCCTCGGCCTCGGCGACCCGAACGCCATGAGCTGGGGGCTGATGATCGGCGCCAACCGGGATTTCGCGCTCGAGGCATGGTGGACCGTGACCCTGCCGGGGCTCGCCATATTCCTGACAGTGCTGGGGGTAAGCCTGGTCGGCGACGGGCTGACCGACGCGCTCGACCCGAAGCGGCACGACCGGTGAGCGCGCCCGTCGGAAAATCCGTGGCGGCAAGTCGATTGAACGGATTTTCTACCGACAATCAACAATTTAGAAGATCGTGTCGATTGTCCCTGCTCGTCATTTCACACTTCCGATCGCGCTTGCGCGGGCCCGGGCGGCCGCCTAGATTCCACACAGTGACGGGGGGATCGAGATGGACGAGGTCAGGGCGTTCAGGCGCGCGATTTCCGAGCGGCCAGCGAAGAACGCGGCATCGACTGAAACCAACCGGAACGCCAGGGAGCCCGAAAAGGAAGCGGAAAGCGCTTCAGCGGCCTAGTCCGGAATCCGGCCATGTCCCAGACGAGAACCGTCAGCACTACAGTTGTCGCTTCGCTGTTGATCGCTTTCTCAGCAGCCATTCGAGAAGTCGATTCCCTTCAAGAAGCAGGGTATCAAGAGAAATTACTGGAGTCCTTTGATCGCCAGCTTGCGCCCCTGCTCGCTGAAGATTCTCCGCTGCCGGAGACTGAGAAGAGGAATCTCGAGACGCTTCGGACGGCGTTCGGGAAGTATCTTGAAAGCCCGCTCCTGCGGTCACACTAGCTCTTGTCATCGAACATGTCCTGATCGGCAATAATTGGCATCTTAACCGGGACGCGCCGGCAGAGCCATCGAGTCAGGTACGCAATAGCGAAAATAAACTCTGTTTTTGTCGCGGTGGCGAGCTTGTCTTGTAGTGCTGGTTTGTAGTATGCGTTTGCAGTAAACGAACCGACTACACTACAATCAACGCGGCCCGCACCCGGGTGCGGGTCTCGCCGACAGGGACCCCGATATCGACTTTGCCGGAATTGCGAACGCGGAGTGCAAATAAATCCGCGACGACATGACGGTGAAGGAGATCGCAATGGGTGAGGGGGCGCTCGAGTTTTCGACGCTTTCCGGGCGCTTATGGGGCGGTGCGCCGACCGCCGTCCAGCGCATCGCCGGCCAGCGGCGCCGTATATAATTCTACACGCGAACACGACAATACCGGCTGCAAACCGGGCCGCGACTTCAAGGCGCCGGCATCGACATCCGCACCGGCGCGCCGGCATTTGACGGGTCGCCTGCCGCACGGCGGTGCGCACGATCACCGATCTCGTGACGCGGCGTGGAGCGCCGTCTCAGTACTGGCCCCGGGGCTCGAGGCCGAGCGCGTGCTGGCCGTACATCGTGCCGACGGCGTCCCAGTTGAGGCTGACATGGTGCGAGACGGCGTGGATGTCCCGCCACGCCCGCTGCACCCGATGGCCGAGATAGAGACCGCCCCCGCCGGTAGCGCCATAGAGCGCATCGATTCCCTGGACCGCCAGTCGGACGACGAAGGCCTGGGCGAGACGGACCTTGATGCGGTACGCCACGTCGATCGCCTCGCCCTCCCGCGCGCGGCGCTGGGTCTCCTCGAAATCGCTCGCGAGCAGCGCCTTGCCGGCGGCGAGCGCCGCTGCGGCCTCTCCGAGCCGGGCCTGGACGGTCGCGAATTCCGCCATCCTGGCGCCGCCCGCGACCACCGCGCCGCGCGTCTTGCGGGCCCCGGTCGCGGCGACGAAGTCGCGGATCGCGCCGTCGAGGATGCCGATCGCCGGCGAGACGATCGCCGCCGGGACCGCCGCCAGCAGGGGAATCCGGTAGAGCGGGCTGCCGAGGGCGCGCGCGCCCGGGGTGAGGCCGGTATTGAGCTCGGCGAGGAGCACCCGGCGGCGCGCCGGTATGAACTGGTCCTGGCAGACCACCGACTTGCTGCCGGTGCCGGCGAGTCCGACGACGAACCAGTCGTCGGCGATGGAAAACTCGCCTTTCGCGGCGAGCACGAAGCCGGGCTGCGGCTGGCCCGCGCCGTCGTCCGGCGGGAAGGTAACCCCGATCAGCGCCCAGCCGGCATGGTCGCAGCCGCTGGCGAAGGGCCATGCCCCGGAAATGCGCCAGCCGCCGGGCTCCGGCCGGGCGACGGCGGAGGACGCGTATGAGCCGGCGACGATGGTGTCCGGGTCGTCGCCCCACAGCTCCTCCTGGATCTCGATCGGGAACTGCGCGCAGAGCCATTGATGGATCATCATCAGCCCGGCCACCCAGCCGGTGGACCCGCAGCCGGCGGACAGCTCGCAGACCATGCGCACCAGGGTGTTCAGATCGCCCTCGAAACCGCCGAACCGGGCGGGCAGCAGGACGCGGAACAGCCGGCGCTCCCGCATCGCCTCCATCGTCTCGGGTGCGACACGGCGCGCGCGTTCGGTTTCTTCGGCCCTGTCGTAGAGCAGCGGCGCGAGCGCGCGGGCACGCTCGACCAGCTCGTCGGCGGACGGCTTGAGTGCGTCGGTACCGCCCATGATTGCTTTTCCCGCGTCTGCCGCCATCGCCGCCCGAGATCGCCGGGCGGTGCGAGCATGACTCCGATGTCGGGCGCTGACAAATCCGGGCCGGATGCCCGGACCCGTTCCGGCCATCCATGCAGCCCGCGAGGCAGACGCTCGACATGGATGTCCGGAACGAGTCCAGGGTTGCAACGAAGGCGGAGACGGTGTGGCGTATCGGCGCGCCGGCCCGACCGCATGCAAGCGAAACCCCGATACAGGGGAACAGGCGCGGCTGGACGGGTCGAAGGCGGGGGCCCGCCGGACTCCGCCGTCAGCTGCAGAAGGGCCAGATCTGGTACCAGGAATCGCAGCGGAAGCGTTGCTCGCAGCGCGCGAGCTGCGACCGGTAGCTGCGGGCGGTATCCCTGACCCGCGCCGCGGTGCGTTGTAGCCCCGGCTTCTTCTTCCAGCTGCCGCGGCTATAGCCGCCCCGGCCCTCGTGATAGGCGAGGTAGAGCCGGTAGGCGTCGTTGCGCGGAATGCCCAGCTGGCGCCAGGTCTTGTGGTTGTACCAGCCGATGAAGTCGAGCGCGTCCTCCATGTCCGAACGGCTCCGGAACAGCCGGCCCCGCTCCGCCTGGTACTCTCCCCATACCGGGTCCTGGGCCTGGGCGTAGCCCTTGGCCGAGGACACGCGCCCCCAGGGGATGAACCACAGCCACTTGCGCGGCGGGCGGGCGTGCGACCGGTAGCTCGATTCGTGGCGCACGAAGGCCATCTGGATGTGCACCGGCGTGCCCCATTTCCTGGCCGAGCTCCGCGCGTAGTCGTACCAGTCGGGCTCTTGCTCGAAGACCGCGCACAGATCCGCCTGGCGCGCCGGCGGGGCGGAGGCGCAGCCCGCGACGAGCGCGGCCACGGCAAGGGCGATGCAAACCGGTTTGACGGCTGTCACGGCGAGTGTCGTCCCGAGTCCCGATTTCGCCCCGATTGTACCCCGCCCGGCACGCCGCCGCGACGGGGGAACGCGACTCGGGTGGCCGACTGTCCGCCCGGCCGTCCGGCTGGCCGCGGGCCCGCCGCCGTATTACCATTGACGGGAGCTATAGCTGGGGCAGGGCCGGGTCGCCCCGCATCCGACCCGCCGCGACGGGTTCCCGCCGATGGAGCTGAGACAGCTTCGCTATTTCTGCAAGGTGGCCGAGCACCGCAGCTTCACCGCCGCGGCGAGAGCCCTGGCCGTCTCCCAGCCGACACTGGGCGTGCAGATCAAGAAGCTCGAGGAAGAGCTCGGCCTCCGGCTCTTCCGGCGTCATTCGCGCGGCGTGGAGCCGACCGAAGCGGGCTCGATCTATTTCTCGCACATTCAGGACGTGCTCCGGCGCCTCAGCATCGCCGAGCAATCGGTCGATCATCTGCGTTCCGCGCCGCGGCAGACCCTCAGGATCGGCGTCATTCCGTCGATCGGCATCGCCGCGATGTCGGCCGTGCTGCAAGCCGCGGAATCGCTGGTTCCGGACATAGAGATCTCGATTCTCGTCGAATTTACCGAGAACCTGTCGCTTGCCCTGACGTCCGGCGAAATCGACTGCGCCCTGTCATTCGCGCCCATACAGGACGAACGGTTCGAGTCCACCCCGCTCTACCTCGACCGGATGCGCCTGATCGGCAGCCGGGCGCTGCTGGGGGATCTCCCCGATACCGTCTCATTCGAGGTCGCCGCGGGCCTGCCGCTCGCCCTGGACAAGTACAGCGTCGCGCTCCGCGCCGCCAAGGAGCTGGGCGTACCTTTGACCAAGCCGCTTCAAATCCGCTCGATGCTGCTCCGCCAGGAGCTGGTCGCCAACGGGCAGCGGTGCTTCATCGGTCCCTATCTGTTCATGCACAAGGAGATCGAGAGCGGGGAATTGCAGTGCCACGATATCGGCGAGCCCAGCATCTGGTGCCAGCTCTATTTGAATTCAAGGCGCGCGCAGACCCTTTCGGACCCGGAGCGGCAGGTCTTCGGCCTCGTGCGGCGGCACATCGACAGGTTGATCCAGTCGGGCGAGTACCGATGGCTGCCGCCCAACGCCGAGGCCTTCACGGCCTCCCGGGATATAGGGGAGGCCTATATGTTATATTAGCACTTCGTCATTTTCATCTTTCCGAATTCCGCTTACGACACCTATCGGGCCAGTGGCGGTTGCCGCCGCGGCCGCAAACTCAGCACCGCAAAGCTGCAAATGGGGAGGAATTCATGGCTCAGCTGTGGACCAACGCAAATCGCCGCCGGATCGCCGGGGCGTTCCTGGTCGTCGCGCCGTTGCTGGCGAGCGCGCCGGCGGCCGCCGAGCAACTGTCGGTCGCCACCTTCATGCCGCCGCAGCACCACATCAACAAGAACCTGTTCGGATGGTTCGGCGAGGAGATCGCCAAGCGCTCGGGCGGCACGCTCACCATGAAGCTCTTCCCCGCCGGCCAGCTCGGCGCCGGACCGGTCCAGCAGTGGAAGCGCGTGGTCGAGGGCGTGGCCGACATCACCTTCGGGATCCAGGCCTACACCGCGCCCCTGTTCCCGCGCTCGATGCTGATCATCCCGCCGGGCAAGTCGACGACGGCCGATGAATCGACAAAGCGGATGTGGCGGGTTTACGATCGCTACCTCGCGCAGGAATACAAGGCCGTCAAGGCGATGGGCGTGTTCACCGTCGCCGGCAGCCTGATCGCGGCGACCCGCGACGTCTCGACCGTGGACGGGTTGCGCGGGGCGAAGCTCGTCCCCTATGCGGCGATGACGAGACCGATCGTACAGGCGATGGGCGCGGTACCGGTGCAGATGCCGGTCACGCAGATGTATACCGGCCTCTCGACCGGCACGATCGATGCGACCTACGCCTCGTTCAACAACATCACCCCGCCGTGGAACTTCTGGGACGTCGCCAAGTTCGTCGTCGGCAACATTCCGGTCCAGTTCGCGGCCACGTACGTTGCGATGAACAAGGAGCGGTACCAGGGCCTGTCGCGCGAGCACCGCAAGATCGTCGACGATCTCTCGGGCCTGACCCTGTCGCTCAAGGGCGCGGCAGCCTTCGACGGGGCCGACCGCCGTTCGGAGAAGATGATGAAGACCTCGCCCAAGATGGCGCGGGTCAAATGGGTCCAGGTCTCCGCCGCGGAACGGGCCAGGATGGACGAGGCGGTCCGGCGCGGGCTCGAGGTCCTGTTCGCGGATTACGAGAAGCGCGGCATCAAGGACGCGCGCGAGATCTACGCGGCGATCAACGAGTAGAGCACCCGCGCGGATGGATGCCGGCGACGGCCGGCCCGGCTGGCTGCGCCGGCTGGACCGCTGGGTGGAGCGGCTGACGTTCCTCGTCGGCGGGATCGGGCTCGCGGTCATGGTCCTGCTGACGAGCTGGAACGTGCTCGTGATGCGCAAGGCGCTGAACGACCCGATCGTCGGCGCCGAGGACATCCTGATCCTCAACCTCGCGATCCTGGTCGCGATCGCCATCCCCTATGGCGGGCGGGCCGGCGCGCATATCGAGATCGAGATCTTCGAGACCTGGATGTCGCGGGCCTTCGCGCGCTGGTCGATGGTGGCGATGAAGCTGCTCGCCATCCCGCTGGTCGCGATCCTCGCCTGGCGGCTGTTCAAATCGGGCGGATCGGCCCGTGAATTCGGCGAGGCGACGCAGCAGCTGCTGATCTCCTACGAGCCGTTCTACTACGCCATGGGCGCGATGATCGCCCTCTACGCCGCGATCCTGATCGCCGACCTGATCCTGCTGCTCGCCGGGCGCGGCCTCGCGCCGATGCCGGATCCCGAGGGGGAAGCGGGATGAGCATGTCGCTCATCGGCGTGATCGGGCTGCTCGTCCTGTTCGGGCTGCTCGCGCTCCGCTTCCCGGTCGCGCTGGCGATGATCCTCGTCGGCACGCTCGGCACGCTGTGCGCCCAGGCCAACCGCTTCATCGGCCTCGGCATGGCCAGCGACCAGGCCTGGGCGCGCGGCTGGAACACGGCGATGTCCAACCTGTCGGGCGAGGCCTTCGAGGTCGCCTCGAACTTCAACCTGCTGGTCATCCCGATGTTCGTGCTGATGGGCAATCTGGCGGGCGTCTCGGGCATGTCGCGCGACCTGTTCACCGCGGCGCATCGCTGGATTGGCCATTTCCGCGGCGGCCTCGCCTCGGCGACGATCTCGGCCTGCGCGGGGTTCGCGGCGCTGTCGGGATCGTCGCTGGCCTCCGCGGTCACCATGGGCCGCGTCGCGCTGCCCGAGATGAACCGGTTCAAATACGCACCCGAGCTTTCGACCGGTTCGGTGGCGGCCGGTGGCACGCTCGGGTTCCTGATCCCGCCCTCGGGCGGGATGATCATCTACGCGGTGCTGACCGACCAGTCGATCGGCCGGCTGTTCATGGCCGGGGTCGTGCCCGGCATCGTGCTCACGCTGCTGTTCATCGGCGCGGTGTGGATCACCGTCCGGCTGCGTCCCGAGAAGGGGCCGGCCGCCGACCGCGCGACGCCGGGCGAGCGCCGCCGCTCGATCGGCGCCGCGGTGCCCATCGTCCTGGTGGTCGGGATCACCATCGGCGGGATGTATACCGGCTTCTTCACGCCGGTCGAGGCGTCCGCCGTGGGCGCGCTGCTCACCTTCCTGGTCGCGCTCTGGCGGCGCACGCTCGACGCGCCCCGGCTGCGCGCCGTGGTGCTGCAGACCATGCGGGCGACGGCGACCGTCTTTCTGATCATCATCGGGGCTTTCGTCTTCATCCCCTTCATGTCGCTGACCGGGCTCGCCGGCGACATGGTTACCTTTCTTACCTCGCTGCCGATCGGCGAGATCGGCGTGCTGATCGTGGTCATCCTGATCTACATGTTCCTCGGGACCTTCCTGGAGGGAATCGCGATGCTGGTGCTCACCATCCCGGTGGTGATGGCGCTCGCGACCCAGCTCCAGTGGGACCTGATCTGGTTCGGGATCATCGTCGTGATCGTCCTCGAAATGGGCATGATTTCGCCGCCCGTCGGCATCAACGTCTTCGTCGTGAAGTCGATCGCGCCCGAAGTCCCGATGCGCACGATATTCCGCGGGATCTGGCCGTTCTGGTTCGCGATGGCGGCGATGATCGCGCTGCTGGTCGCGTTCCCGGGGATCGCGATGTTCCTGCCCAACACGATGTTGGGATCATGACGCTTCAAACGACAAAGGAGAGACCGGAATGAGCAGGCTCGATGGAAAGGTCGCGGTGGTCACCGGCGCCGCCCAGGGCATCGGCGAGGCCTATGCGAAGGCGCTCGCGGAGGAGGGCGCGCGGGTGGTGGTGTCCGACATCGCCGATCCGTCCCGCGTGGTCGAGGCGATCACCGGCGCCGGCGGCGAGGCGATCGGAAAGCCCGCCGACGTGACCGATGACGGGGCGCTCGCGGCCCTCGTGGAGGCGGCGGAGTCGGCGTTCGGGCCGATCGAGATCCTGGTCAACAACGCGGCGCTGTTCGCCGAGCTGCGACTGACCCCGATCATGCAGATGTCGAACGAGGAATGGGACCGGGTGATGACGGTCAACGTGCGCGGCACGGTCCAGACCACCAAGGCCGTCGTCCCCAGCATGCTCCGGAACGGGCGCGGCAAGATCGTGAATATCAGCTCGGGCACGTTCTACTATGGCGGGCCGGGCCTGGCTCACTATGTCTGCTCCAAGGGCGCGATCATCGCCTTCACGCGCTCGGCTTCGCGCGAGTTCGGCGACCAGAACATCCTGGTGAACTGCATCGCGCCCGGTCTGACCGAGAGCGAGGGGGTGCGGAATCACCCCGACCTCCATGTCGCCCGCGCGCCGACCGTGCAGTCCCGCGCCATCAAGCGGGACATGGTGCCCGAAGACCTGATCGGGATGCTGCTGTTCCTGGCCAGCGAAGACAGCGACTTCGTGACCGGACAGACCTTCAATGTCGACGGCGGCAGGTACAACCAGTGAGCGGCGCGGGTCGGCGGGAGGGGCGCCGGCCCCCGCGCTCGACCCGCCGGTTCGCTCTTGGACGCACGCGCCTATCTGCTATCCTGCCTCGATCATGGTCACGGCTTGAATCCCCGTGATGGGGGTGGCGGTCATGGCGCGGCCAGGATCGTCAGGCCGGTCGGGGGTCACGCGGCTGAATGATCGAGAGCGGATCCAGCGTCGTCCGGTTCGACCGGGTCCAGAAGAGCTATGACGGCGAGACGCTGGTCATCAAGGACCTCAACCTGGAAATCGAGGCCGGAGAGTTCCTGACCATGCTGGGGCCGTCGGGCTCCGGCAAGACCACCTGCCTGATGATGCTCGCCGGGTTCGAGCCGGCGACGCATGGCGAGATCTATCTCAACGGTCGGCCGATCAACAACGTCGCCCCGCACCGGCGCGATATCGGCATGGTGTTCCAGAACTACGCGCTGTTCCCGCACATGACGGTGGCGGAGAACCTGGCATTCCCCTTGCAGGTGCGCAGGCTGTCCAGGGCGGACGTCCAGGCCAGGGTCGAGAGGGTGCTCCACATGGTCCGGCTGTCGGGGTTCGGCAGCCGGCGCCCGGCGCAGCTCTCCGGCGGCCAGCAGCAGCGCGTGGCCGTGGCGCGGGCGCTGGTGTTCGAGCCGGCGCTGATCCTCATGGACGAGCCGCTCGGGGCGCTGGACAAGAACCTGCGCGAGGAAATGCAGTACGAGATCAAGCACATCCACGAGACCCTCGGCGTGACGGTGATCTACGTCACCCACGACCAGACCGAGGCGCTCACCATGTCGAGCCGGATCGCGGTCTTCAACGACGGCGTCATCCAGCAGCTGGCGGCCCCCAGCGTCCTCTACGAGGAGCCCGAGAACTGCTTCGTCGCCCAGTTCATCGGAGAGAACAACCGCTTGCAGGGCACCGTCGAATCGGTTGACGGGGCGTTCTGCCGGGTGGCGCTCGACGACGGGGAGAGGGTCCGCGCGCTCAATGTGAACGTGGACGGCGAGAGGGAGCCGACCACCCTGTCGCTCCGCCCCGAACGCGTCGCCATCGACCCGAAGGGGGAGGCGGCGGACAACGTCGTCAGCGGCCGCGTCGAGGAGCTGATCTATCTCGGCGACCACATCCGCGCCCGCCTCACGGTCGCCGGGAACGACGCGTTCATCGTCAAGGTGCCCAACGCCCAGGGGCACGCGTCGCTTCGCGAAGGCGCGCGGGTCCGCCTCGGCTGGGCGGCGGAAGATTGCCGGGCGCTCGATGCGCCCGGAACGGGGTCCGCGCCCGGATAGCGCGGCAATCGAGTCGGGACCGGACGGCCCGGTCCAACGCAACGTTCAAGAAGGAGATGCCTCATGAAACATGCATTTCGACCCCTGGCGGCGGCGGCCGCTCTTGCGCTGGCCGCCGGCGGCGCGCACGCGCAGAACCTGACCATCGTGTCCTGGGGCGGCGCCTATACGGCGAGCCAGCAGCAGGCCTACCACGACCCCTACATGGCCGCGAACCCGGGCGTGAAGATCATCAGCGACGATTCGGCCTCCGAGGGTCTCGCCAAGCTCAGGGCCCAGGTCGAGTCCGGCACGGTGACCTGGGACGTCGTCGACATGGTGGCCGCCGATGCGATCGTCGCCTGCGACGAGGGGCTGCTCGAGACCGTCGAACCGGATAGCTGGCTGGCAGCCGCGCCGGACGGCACGCCGGCGTCCAAGGACTTCATCGCCGGCACGCTCACCATCGGCGGAACCAACTGCTTCATCCCGCAGATCGTCTATTCCACCACGTTCGGCTACCGCACCGACGCCTTCAAGGGCAGGCAGCCGTCGACCATCGCGGACGTGTTCGATCTCAAGACCTTCCCCGGCAAGCGGGCGCTGGAAAAGAAACCGATCGCCAACCTGGAATGGGCGCTGATCGCCGACGGCGTTCCGGGCAAGGACGTGTACAAGGTGCTGGCCACGCCAGAAGGCGTGACGCGGGCCTTCGCCAAGCTCGACACGATCAAGGACCAGGTCGTCTGGTGGACCAAGGGCGCGCAGCCGCCGCAGCTTCTGGCGGACGGCGAAGTCGTCATCGCCTCGGCCTATAACGGCCGCCTGTTCTCCGCGATCGTCGAAAAGAAGCAGCCGATCGCGATGCTGTGGGACTGGCAGGCGTTCGATCTGGACGGATGGGTGGTGCCGAGAGGCGCCAAGAAACTCCCGGCGATCAGGAAATATCTGCGCTTCGCCACCGATACGCAGCGGCTGGCCGACCAGGCCAAGTACATTTCCTACGGTCCGGCGCGCAACTCCTCCATTCCGCTGGTTGGAAAGCATGCCAAGCTCGGCATCGACATGAAACCGCACATGCCGACCAACCCCAAGAACGCAAAGACCATCCTGCTGTTCGACTATGTCTGGTGGGCGGACCATCGCGCCGAGCTCGACGAGCGCTTCAACGCCTGGCTCGCCAAGTAGGGTTCTTCCGGCCGGGCGGGGGGCTTCCGAGCCGCCCGCCCGGCCATCCTCTCCCCCCGGCCCGGCGAGGGCTGCGTCCGCATGTCGACGACAACCGATCGGGTGATGCGAACGGCTGACGGGCTGCCTCTTAAGCTCAGCCTTCAGAAGGCGTTGGCGCGCAGCCGGCTGCGGGCGGCGTTGCTGGTCCTGCCCCTGCTGGGCTTTCTCGTGGTCGCCTTCCTGCTGCCGATCGGCGACATGCTGTTCCGCAGCGTCGACAACCGGATCGTCGGGTCGATCCTGCCGCGCACCGCGCTTGCCATCCAGGGCTGGGACGCCGACGGAACGGAGCTCCCGGGCGAGGCGGTCTTCGAAGCCCTGGTCCGCGACATGCAGGCGGCCGCGAAGGAACGGACGCTGGGCCGCGCGGCCCGCCGGCTGAACTACGAAAAGCCCGGCATGTCGAGCCTGTTCCGCAAATCGGGCAGGCGGGCGAAGCGGATAACCGGGCCGTCCTGGCGCGATCGACTGATCGGGATCGACAAACGCTGGGCGGACATCAACGTATGGCGCCTGATCCACCGCGAGTCGGGGGCGCTGACCGGCAGCTACTTTCTCTCCGCGGTCGATCTCAGCCTGAACGACCGCGCCGAGCTGGTCAGACAGCCGGAGCCGCGCCGCATCTACCTGACGCTGTTCGGCCGGACCGTGTGGATGAGCGGGCTGATCACCGTGCTCTGCCTGCTGCTCGCCTACCCGGTCGCCTATCTCCTGGCCACGCAGCCGCTCAGGGTGAGCAACCTGTTGATGATCCTCGTCCTGTTGCCGTTCTGGACGTCGCTGCTGGTGCGGACCACGTCATGGATCGCGCTCCTGCAGACCGAGGGCGTGCTGAACGACCTGCTGGTCTTCGCCGGGCTGATCTCGGAGGACGGGCGGCTGCAGATGATCCACAACAAGTTCGGCACCTTCGTGGCGATGGTTCACATCCTGCTGCCCTTCATGATCCTGCCGCTCTACTCGGTGATGAAGACGATTCCCCCGTCCCTGATGCGCGCCGCCCGCTCGCTCGGCGCGACGCCGTTCACCGCCTTCGTCAGGGTATACATGCCGAACACGGTCTCCGGCGTCGGCGCCGGCTGCATCATGGTGTTCATCCTGTCCATCGGCTACTACATCACGCCCGCTCTGGTCGGCGGGCGCACCGGGACCTTTATCTCGAATTTCATCGCCATCCATGTGAGCGAGACCCTGAACTGGGGTCTTGCGGCCGCTCTGGGGGTCCTGCTGCTCGGCTTGGTGCTGGCGCTCTATCTGCTCTACGACCGGATCGTGGGCATCGACAACATGAAGCTCGGCTGAGCCGATGCCTCCGCCGCCCTACGCATCCCCGACGGAGAAAACATGGCATTACGCCTATCGGGTCATCTGCGCGGCGATCTTCGTGTTCCTGATCGGGCCGATATTCGTCATCGTCCCGTTGAGCTTCAACGAGCTGCCGTATTTCACCTTCACCCCGGAGATGCTGTCGCTCGATCCGGCCGGCTACAGCACCAAATGGTATCGCGAGTTCTTCACCGAGGATTCGTGGCAGCAGGCGGTACAGAACAGCCTTGTCATCGCCGTTTTCGCGACGCTGATCTCGACCTTTCTGGGCACGCTGGCGGCGCTCGGGCTGAGCCGCTCCGAGATGCCCTTCAAGACCGGCATCATGGCGCTGCTCATTTCGCCGATGATCGTGCCGCTGATCATCTCGGCGACGGGCATGTACTTCTTCTATTCCCGTATCGGGATTTCCTCGACGCATCTGGGCGTGATCGTCGCGCACGCCGCGCTCGGCACACCGTTCGTGCTGATCACCGTCACGGCGACGCTGGTCGGTTTCGATCGCTCGCTGACCCGGGCCGCGGCCAGCCTCGGCGCCAGCCCGGTCCAGACCTTTTTCCGGGTGACGATGCCGCTGATCCTGCCGGGCGTCGTATCCGGGGCGCTGTTTGCCTTCATCACCTCCTTCGACGAGGTGGTCGTGGTGCTGTTCGTCGGTTCGGTGGAACAGCGCACCATCCCGTGGAAGATGTTTTCGGGCATCCGGGAAGAGATCCGCCCGACCATTCTCGCCGTGGCGACGCTGCTCGTCGGCGTCTCCATCCTTCTCCTGACGACGCTGGAACTGCTGCGCCGGCGCGGCGAGCGGTTGCGCGGCATCGCGCCACGCTGACCCGCCCCACAACAGAGCGATCGCAATGGAACAACTCAAGAGGATCCAGAACGGCGCGAAGGTCAGGCCCACCTTTTCCGACGCCGAGATGAGGCGCCGCCTGGATACCCTCCGCGCCCACATGGCCGAGAAACAGGTCGATGTCTGCCTGTTCACCTCGCATCACAACATCAACTATTTCAGCGATTTCCTCTACTGCGCCTTTGGGCGCAATTTCGGTCTGGCGGTCGGCCAGGAGGAACAGACCACGATTTCGGCCAATATCGACGGCGGCCAGCCCTGGCGGCGCACATTCGGGGACAACGTCGTCTACACCGACTGGCACCGGGACAATTTCTTCGCCGCCGTGAAAAGCCTGATCCCCGACGGATCGCGGGTCGGCATCGAGTTCGACCACGTCACCGTCGAGAACCTGCGCAAATTGCAGGGCGCGCTGCCGAGCGCGGAGCTGGTCGATGTCGGCAAACCCACCATGCGCATGCGCATGGTCAAGTCCCGGGAGGAGATCGCCTGGATCCGCGAGAGCGCGCGCATCGCCGATATCGGCGGCGCGGCCTGCGTGGAGGCCATCGCCGTCGGCGTGCCCGAATACGAGGTGGCCCTGCATGCCACAGGGGCCATGGTGCGCGAGATCGGCGGGAGCCAGCCGCATGTCGAGCTGATGGACAGCTGGACCTGGTTCCAGTCCGGCATCAACACCGACGGCGCCCACAACCCGGTCACCTCGCGCAGGATCGAGCGCGGCGACATCCTGAGCCTCAACTGCTTTCCGATGCCGGCGGGCTACTACACGGCGCTCGAGCGAACCCTGTTCGCCGAAGAGTGCCCGGACGAGCATCTCCGCCTCTGGGAGATCAACGTCGAGGTGCACGAGGCGGGGATCGGCCTGATCCGGCCGGGGGCGCGGTGCTGCGACATCGCGGCGGAGCTGAACCGGATCTATGAGCGTCACGGCCTGCTGGAGAACCGGACCTTCGGCTACGGCCACAGCTTCGGCGTGCTCTGCCACTATTACGGCCGCGAGGCGGGGCTCGAGCTGCGCGAGGACGTGACGACCGTGCTCCGGCCCGACATGGTGGTGTCCATGGAACCGATGATCATGGTTCCCCAGGGCCGCCCCGGCGCCGGCGGCTATCGCGAGCACGACATCCTGGTGGTGACCGAGGACGGGGCCGAGGACATCACCCGGTTTCCCTACGGGCCGGAGCACAACATCGTCTGCAAGTGACGCCGCCGCGGATGCGCGGGCCGTCGATTGACTCGTCCGAGCGGCGGCCTCTACGCTGAAACCGGTTTTCACGCAGCGGGACGATGCGTCTCTCGCCAGCCCGGAACGCAGTCGATCGATGACACCGCAGCAAGTCGCCGAGACGCTCGGGCGCTACCCCACCGCGACGATCTACGAGGCCGCCGGGAAACGCGGCGACATGTCGCCGGATATTCGCCCCGTCGTGCCCGGCGCGAGGCTTTCGGGGATAGCCTATACGGTGAAGACATTTCCCAGCGACACGACCGGCGTGGTTCGCGCGCTCGACGATGCGCCGCCCGGCTCGGTTCTGGTGATCGACGCGGGCGGAACCGACCGCGGGGCGGTGTGGGGCGGCACGTCGTCCCTGGTTTGCAGCTTGCGCGGCCTGGCGGGTTGCGTGACCAATGGCTGCGTGCGGGATGTGGACGATCTGGCCGCCGCGGGGGTTGCCGTCTACGCGGCCGGGGTGGCGGCCCGCGGAACGCTCAAGAACCATGAAGGCTGGCGCGGCATTCCGGTATCGGTCGGCGGGGTCGCCGTCTCGCCGGGCGACTTTGTCGTGGGCGACGGGGACGGTATCGTGGTCGTGCCCGCGGCCGAGGGCGCGGCGGTGTGCGGTCGCGCGCGCGAACAGCGGCGGATCGAACGCGAGCGCGAACAGCGGGTCCGCGAGGGCGAGCCGCTGGCGAGCGTCCTCGGCCTCGCCGCGCCGGAGTAGCGGCGGATGGGCAAGACGATAACGGAAAAGATACTGTCGCGGGTGACCGGGGACGACGTCTCGGCCGGCGATATCGTCTACCCGGAGCCCGAGCTGGTCACGATCCACGACTGGTATGTGGTCAATTTCGACAAGGCGCTCGAGGAGCTCGGCGTCGAGCGGCTGTACGACCCCGACAAGGTGCTCATCTGCACCGACCACGAGCCCGTCGCGGTCAGCCCGGCAGCGGCCGAACGGCAGAAGAAGGTTCGCGAAATCGTCGCGAAATTCGGCATCAGGCGCTTCTTCGACGCCGGCAGGGGCGGGCACGGCCATGTGTTTCCGGTCGAGATGGGGTTCGTCTGGCCCGGCATGTTCGTCGAGGCCTATGACGTGCACGTGACCAATTTCGGCGCCGTGGGGGCGCTCGCCATTCCGCTGCTGATCGAGATCACCGAGGTCCTGGCGTGCGGGTCGGTGTGGCTGCGCGCGCCCGAGACGGTACGCGTCAACCTGACCGGCAAGCTGTCCGCGGGAACCGGCATCCGCGATGTGGCGCAAAAGCTGATCTGCGACCTCGGCGCCGAACGGGTCGATTACTCGGTCGTCGAATATGGCGGGCCGGCGCTCGCCTCGATCGACATTGCCGGACGGCACACGCTGTGCAACACGCCGATCGACATCGGCGCCAAGTCGGTCCTGGTCGAGCCCGACGGCTCGACGCTCGACTATCTGGCCGGAAGGGTGGACGGTCCGGTCGAGCCGGTCGTCTCGGACCCCGATGCCGGTTTCCGCGAAGTGGTGGATTACGACCTCGACGTGATGGAGCCGCAAGTCGCCGTCCCGCCGACGCCGGACTGCGTGGTCGGCGTTTCGGAAGTCGCCGGCCGGGCGGTCGACCACGCGTTCATCGGCTCCTGCGCCGCGGCGAATCTGGGCGACCTGCGCGCCGCGGCGGAGATCCTCGCCGGCAACCGGGTCCATCCCCGGGTTCGCTTCATCGTCACGCCGGGCACCCAGGAAGTCATGGCAGCAGCCGAGACCGAGGGGCTGCTGCGCCTGTTCGCCGAGGCCGGCGCGATGATCACCCAGCCGGGCTGCGGTCCCTGCGCCGGGGGACGCATCGGCGGCGTCGCCGACGGCGAGACATCGATCAACACCGGCACGCGGAACGACTACGGGCGGCTCGGCTCGCAGAAGGCCGAGATCTACCTCGCCGGCGCGGCGACGGTGGCCGCATCGGCGGTGAGCGGAGAGATCGCCGACCCCAGGGATTTGCTCGATTGAAGGATCGGACGCCGGTCCGGGGGGAGACGCCGTGAACTGGACCTACCGGGGAAAGTGCTGGAAGTTCGGCGACAATCTCGGAATCGACGGGGATGTCATGCCGTTGCGTTTCGCGCTCGAGCGCGAGCTCGACCCCGCCGTCCTGCGCGACTGGCTGATGACCGGGATCGATCCCGATTTCCCGCGCAAGGTATCGCCCGGCGACATCATCGTGGCCGGCCGGCGTTTCGGCCAGGGAAACCCGCATATCCAGGGCTTCCTCGGGATCGTCGGGCACGGGCTCGGGCTGGTCGCCGAGACCATCCCGCGGGGCAGCTTCCGCAACGCCATCAATGCCGGGCTGCCGTTCCTGTCCGGCTGCGCGGGCGTCACGGGCGATGTCGAGACCGGCGACGACCTCGAGGTCGATTTCCGGACGGGAGCGTTCCACAACCTGACGCGCAACCTGTCGCGCCGGTTCCCGCCGCTGGACGCCAGGCTTCAGGCCATCGTCGAAGCCGGCGGCTGGCGCCCCAACCTGGAAAGACGCCTCGCGAGATTGCGGGCCGGCGGATCCGTCGTGGCGTGACGGAACCGCGCAGGGTCGGCGAGTCCGCCTACCGCATCGGCATCGATGTCGGCGGCACTTTTACAGACACAGAATTTTCGGCGATTCGGCACCCAGCGACATGCCATGACGGGCACTCCATGCGACTGACAGTATTCATGTAACTCGTTGCTACAACGGCGTATTTCGGATGATGATGCGGCTTGCATCCGCCGCTCTGATGCGCTTCAATGCGATCTCGATCACTCCCCGGTCGCTTGCGCGTTGGTTACGGTTACGCCCCGCAGGACGGTTTCCGGGAATCCGCCGCCGGCCGGCAATCGCGAGGAGGCACTTCATGGCCAAGCTGAAATACCGAACCATCTCCAAGCGCACCGTCGAGGCCCTCGCGGTTGAGGACAAGGACGCCGTGTTCTGGGACGACAAGCTCCCCGGCTTCGGGGTCCGGGTCTATCCCACCGGGTCGAAGGTGTATGTGGTCCAGGCCCGGCTGAAGGGCCGGTCGAGGCGGATCACGCTCGGGCGCCACGGGGTGATCTCGGCCGACAAGGCGCGGCACAAGGCGGCCGAGACCATCGCGCTCATCAAGAGCGGCCAGGACCCCGACGAAAAGCGCGCCTCTGAAATCACGGTGGCGGAGCTCGCCGAGCGCTATCTCGAGGAGCATGTGGACGTGCACTGCAAGCCGGGCACGCAGAAAATGTACCGCCGCATGTTGAAGCTCTTCATTCTGCCGGCCTACGGCCGTCGTGCGGTGGACGAGGTGGAGCGCGAGCACATCGCAAATCTGCATCTCGATATGCGCGACACGCCCTATCAGGCCAACCGGGCGCTGGATGTCGGGACGAAGCTGTTCAACCTCGCCGAGGAATGGAAGCTGCGCACGGGCGGGAACCCGTGCAAGTTTGTGCGCAAATACCGTGAACACAAGCGGGAGCGGTTTCTCACCGACGAGGAGTTCCGCCGGCTCGGCGAGGTGTTGACCGAGATGGAGGCGGACGGCTCGCTACCGGTCTACCCGGCCGCGGCGGTGCGGCTGCTGATGCTGACCGGGTGCCGGCGCAACGAGATTCTCGAACTCCAGTGGAAGCACGTCGACCTGGCGGCTGGCGAGTTGCGCCTGCCCGATTCGAAATCCGGGGCGCGGCTGGTGCCGCTGTCACCGGCGGCGGCGCAGGTGCTGACGAGGCTGCCGCGCATCAAGGGCAGCCCATGGGTCATCCCGGGCACGAAGCCGGGGCGGCATCTGCCGGACCTGAACCACTACTGGGAGCGGGTGCGCGAGCGGGCCGACCTCGACGGCGTGCGCCTGCATGACCTTCGACACAGCTTCGCGAGCCGGGCGCTGGCGCTCGGCGAGAGCCTGTCGATGATCGGAAAGCTGCTCGGTCACAACAAGATCGACACCACCGCGCGCTATGCGCATCTGTCGCGGGACTCCATCAAGGCGTCTTCGGCCCGGGTTGCGGACAGCATCGGAGCCGATATCCTCGAACAGCCCGAGCCGCGCGAGGCCGAGCCCGCCTGAGCGGGCGCAATAGATCATCGCCGGGCGCCAGCACGGCACGGAACGTGCGCTCGACGACGCTTCTACCGATGCGCCTCGAGCCCCAGGCTCGCCGCCAGCCGTGCTTCGGCAATTCGGCACGGACGCAGACCCCGAAATCCGCGCGGCCGCCCGTCATCGTTCCGGGAGCGGTTGCATTCTTACTCCAGACCGCGCTTGGCCTTTCATGAGGTCTTGCTGCTTGACGTCATGCCCCACGGCACGACCACGGTGGTCGCCGAGATCCTCATCTACCCCGCCGCTGAGACCGGTGCCGTCCCGCTGGTAAATCAACGTTTTATGGTCATCCGTCAGGATTCGCGGCGCTTCCTGACGGGGCGCGAAAAGCCGTTCTCATTCAGCATGTTATGGCAGCGCACAACCCGGGTCCCATACCCGGTCTTCGTGCCAGAAGCGGGTGAACTTCAACTGCTGACCACGACTGGCCCTTCATGGGCTTGCCGGCGCATTTCGAGGGCTTCCCGGGGACCGAGCTATCTCACCGCTAAGGCGGCTGAAATGAGTAGTCCACGACCTGCGCCGCACTCGCGTCACGGGCATTCGCGCTCGGAGAGTCCTTGCCGGCAATCGGCCGGCCGCTCGGTGACAGCGACATCGGGCTTGACGGACTTCCACGATTCTTCGGTCTATCCGCTCAAGCGGGCGCGGCGATCCGCCATCGTGCCGCAAGCTGTTGGGTTCAAACTCCCGACCATGAGGGGCATTCCGTGTCCGTTCGCGCAGGGGCAATCATTGACGACTCGCTACAAGAGCGATCATGCCGGACACCTCAAGAGGGCTGCGCCATTTCTTCAAACCAGAAACCGTCCAGCACCTTGGCGAACGCCTCCGATCGAGTGCACGGCCGGGTTGTCCATCATTGTCGGCGCTCTTCACACCGCGGATCGAGAATCGCCCATACTTGACGTCACCGGTTCCTCTGACACACTAAGGCACCCTTGGCAAACCATCCGCGGCTGGGCTAATGCAGACTGAAAGCAATGCGACCCAAGTGGACCCCTTTCAAAGCCGGAAGAGAGCGCCATACCCGAACATCCCAACAGCATACTTGGTACTCGCATTTGCCCGTTTTCCACAGCGAACCGCATAACAGTAATGAACACTAGAGTTGGAAACATGAACGTTATTTCTATAGCTGCTCGAGAAGCATCACTCAGACGAAAAATTCGTCGTCATCTTCACGCCCTTGGTTTTTCCAAATCGAATGCGGGAAATCTCGAAGTTGCCGGAGACGATAAAGACACCATCAGAGCATTACATCGTGCCCAAAGAGACGATCGAATATCTGCAAACGCCACCTTCATCTCCCAACGTGGGTCGAAATTGCTCGAATATATTGCCTCCGGCATCGACGTAGTCCCCGCGTCTATCGACCCGGCTCTTGAAAGAGTCTATGCTCAAACGTGGCAAGCGGACTTATTTCGTCTGGCTTCTCTCACCTGGTCCGTCCCTGTTTCAAACGGCTTTGGCCGAAGACTCAGATATCTCGTTTGGGATAAGCAGAACGAAAAACTGATCGGATTGATCGCTGTAGGAGATCCTGTTTTCAACCTCTCGGTTCGCGACAACTTGATAGGTTGGAACGTTGAAGAACGTACCGCTCGTCTTGTGAACATTATGGATGCATACGTTTTGGGTGCCTTGCCCCCTTACAACAAGCTTCTTGCGGGTAAAATGATTGCATGCCTTGTAAGGAGCCGAGAAATTTATGATGATTTTTCCCGCGTGTACGGCGATACTGTTGGCATCATATCAGGACAGAAAAAGAAAGCTCGTCTACTCGCGGTCACGACCTCCTCTTCCATGGGACGCTCCTCGGTGTACAACCGGCTAAAGCTGGGCGGCATTTCGTACTTGCAGTCGATCGGATACACGCAGGGGTGGGGACATTTTCATATTCCCGATGACCTGTTTCTGGAACTCCGCAAATATCTGCGCACTATCGGTCACAAGTACGCAGACCTCCACCGGTTCGGTCAGGGTCCCAATTGGCGACTACGTACTACCCGCGCTGCCCTTCAGGCGTTGGACCTCAAGGACAATATGCTTCGCCACGGCATCAAGCGAGAGGTGTTCTATTGCACACTAGCCTCAAACGCCAATGAAATCCTTCGCACAGGCTCGGGACAACCGGAACTTTCGACGCTCCTTAGCACGCGTCAAATATCTGAACTGGCATTGGAGCGCTGGTTATTGCCAAGAGCGCACCGTCGTTCAGAATATCGCTCGTGGGCGAAGGCCGACATCCTGCATTTGCTGGACATGGGCTGTCGCGAAGAACAAACTCGCCGCATATTGTAACAAGCCTTCAGGATCAACTGCGTTTGAGAGAAGTTCCTAGGATGCTGCCAACTATCGATCTTCTACGCGAACAGGTCGAACGACACTTTAGCACTCTTGCGCTCACCCGCGAAAAGACAGACTTTCCGGTATTCGCGAAGGAGCACGGCCTTTCCGAAGAAGACCTGAGTCAGCTCCAATCGTATCTGAGGTCTCGCCGGGAATCATACCCCTTGCGGGCCGTAGACTGGCTCTTGTGGGTGATTTACGCAACTGAGGTAGGTTACAACTACACTGGACACGAGTACTGGCAGTCGTTCGAAGATCTGACCCCGGGTTGGGAATATCACGATCGCGATCGGATCAAGACTTGGTTCAAGAAATTTCAAAAAGCCTATAACGGGGTAAAACCCTCGGGCCCCTGGGCCGAACACTTTACTATAATTGCCTGGCCGATCACCCACGCTATATTGCCGGTCTATCTGCAGATGCAGTTTGCAAAGGTGCTATACGAGCTCCGCTATCGTCTCGCCGGAATATCAACTCTCGATCCCCAGACAATCGGTCGACTCATTGCTGTCAACGCTCACATGCCATCTACTCGGTTCCGAGAGTTCCTTCAGCAGGAGGAATTAATCGGTCGTATCGTCCTTGCCCTTCTTGGCGAAGAAGCCTTCACGGCCAGTCAGCCGATCTTTCCACAAACTCTGGACCGCATTGTCGCCGATCTCGATAGGGTCCGCACTTCTCGACGGTGGCTAAAGGAAACGCGACGAGTCGTTTCCGACCGATTCAAAGGCATCGGACACGGCTCTTGGCCCCCCGAAGATCGCTCACCTCACCATCCCATTGCTCGCCCGGCAATCGACACCACGCAGTTTGCAATTCGACCGAAGATGCTGTTGCGACATACCGGAGGAGGGACTTGGGCGGTCTTGCTCGACGTGCCTTCCTTTCGGAACCTATCCGCCCTCGACGGAGATATCCTTTCGTTGCTGAAGAACACGCGGTGCCGCCTGAATGGCGGGACCGATAATAAACCTCGCGGATGGCTTCTGTCGGGAAACAGAAAAGGAATCTTGCAATCCTGGCCAGATGCAGCAAAGCCACTCATCCAGCTGGAGCGACCGCACCCCGCCATCGATCAACTCCTGGAGGCCGAGTGTCGGCTCAGTCCTGGGCCCATTTGGCTCTTCCGAATCAGCGCCGACGGTACGGCACAACAAATCACGGGTGGCACGGTTCGCCCAGGCTACGACTACATCCTGGTGAAGACCGGCGATCCATCACGACCAAATGAGGCCATGACTTCATGCACCCTCAACTGCAACGGCGCCGCGGCGTTTCGCTTTACGATACCCATTCATGTATCCGCAGAGTGGCATACCTGGATTGGCGACCTCGGATTGCATGTTGCCCGCACTATACGAGTCTGGCCCGCCGGCCTGCCGGGCCGCGGTTGGGATGGCGAAGGCAGTAGCGAATGGCTCACTACAGAGGCACCTTGCTTCGGACTCTCTCATGATCACCCCGTCGACTCCTACGCCTTCCGCCTGAATGGCGGTTTAGAGAATCTTGTTCAAACTGACAGCACCGACGATCCGATATTTGTACGGCTCCCACCCTTGCCAGCCGGTGTCCACTCTCTTACGGTCAAGGCGCGTCGCAATGACGCCATAGAAGCCGTTGCCTCTTCTCCTCCCGCCGAAGGCTTCGCCCAACTCACCGTCCGAGAACCGGAACCATGGACGCCAGGGGTAACTTCCCATCCGGGCCTTATCGTCAACATCGATCCCGCCGAGCCCGACCTGGACACGTTCTGGCGGAACGAATCCCGCCTGTCGGTGTTCGGCCCCGAGAACTACTCCACGTTACTGACCATTGAGCTAGAGGCCGCGGATGGCCGCCAAATTCTCAATGAGCGAGTCGGTGCTCCTATTGAATTGCCCATCACACCAGAAAAGTGGCGCCGCAGTTTCGAACGGTTCCTAGGACACAGGGAACGTGCTGACAGATACCTCGAAGCAGTCAGGGGCACGCTCACCATCGATGCCGAAACACTCGGCAGCCAATCGATCGTGTTCGAGCATGATGTGAAGCCGCTGCGCTGGCTCACTCGCCGCGCTCGTGATGACATCCTCGTAAGGCTCGTAGACGACACCGGGCAAAACGGAACAGAGGCCAAAGTCTATCGCTGCGACCTAGACCGCCCGTTGGAAATGTCTCCACTCGCACTCGACAAGGTTCGGGCAGGTCTGACGGTGGCGCCGCCAGGCAGTCTCTTCTATGCCGAGCACGCCGGACACAACGACACAGTCGCGGTCAGCAACGTAACTACCGAGAAGGGACTCCAAGGCCTCGGTTTTTCTCCCAAGGTCGGCAAGTTGGCACGCAATACCCAGACTCTATCGGATGCGTTACGTATACTCTCGAGGTGGCAAGAAGCCCGTCTGTCGGGCTTCCTCATCAAGGTCAGACATCGGCAGGTTGTCGACGGCATACTTGACGCTCTCTATGAAGCGGTGTGCGGTCAAAACTGGGCGGATGCAGAAACCCGGTTTCGGAATCATCCACACTCATCCGAAACGCTTGAAATTCTAAAATCTCGGATTGACAAACAGCCCAGCTTCGCCGTCGCACTCATCCGTAATTGGTCGAGTGTCAGCGCGGATCCGGATCAACGGACGCAATGGTTCACCGAGGCTGCGGCGCGCTATAGGGTCTGCAATGACCGCAGTCTCTGCGAGTTTGCGCTTCGCCTCGCGAGCCAACCGCAGGCACTCAGCGCTCTTCCGCTCTCCCAATTGAATACTTTCATTTCCCAGATCTTGAACTACCCGGCGACTCTGCGCGGTGCCCGCTTGCTGGCACTCTTGGCTGCGAGCGACGACGATGTCCCGATTCCATCTCTGCCAAGGTGGCAATGGTGATAACCCGTGTTACGCCACAGCAGGTTTTGTTGGGTTGCCGTCAGGTCCTGGGGCTGGCGTCCGAACAGGACCAGACTATAGACGATCAACTTCTTGCCGGACTGTTGCGGCGCAGCGCCGGCATCCATTGTCCATGCTCTCGTACCACTCTGCGCGCTTCACTTCTCGAGAGTCTCAAAGACCTCTCAGCGAAAGAACAGCCCTTATCCGAACGCGTGGATGCTGCCATCGAGGGCCTTATCGTGGGTGGCGATATTCTCGAACTCAACGATGTCGTCACTGAAGATTCCGCCGCAAGAGGCACCTGGGTATACGCAGCGCCTCCCGGCTTCGTGATTCGGCGGAACGGCAATGTCTTTCTGTTCGGCGTCGTACCGGACCAAGACGCCTTTCTGCCGGCATCCATAGCCGACCTCATCGTCTACGACGGTTACATGCGAATGATCCCGGCACAGCCCGATCATGACGTCGCCCACGAGCTTCAAGAGCAAGGACTGCAGCGACTCAGCGAAAGCGTGTGGCTCAAGAGTCCCAAGCGAGAAACGGCCGAAGCTATGCTCGACCGGTTCGAACGCATGCTCGCAGAACAGCCTCCTTCGGGGAGCATCAGTGACCTGAACGTCCTCGACCCCGAGCGCCCTGTCACTTTCTACAACGGACGATGGACCGTTCCCACGGCCCAAACCGGAACTTTCGTGGCAAGGCGGCCGCAGGAGTTCGGCGCGCCAATCTGGTGCTTCGCCCGCCTGGAGAGTGGTGCGCCCACTCGCTTCCTGGACCTTCCGCTTGAGCGATCAAGATGGCGGGGTTGCGATACCGCTTGGCACCTCCAGATGGCCATCGACCGTATCCGAGGCTCATCACAAGAATACCGGCGCATCATCGATGGAGACGGCATTCGCTTCGACTTCTTTTCTCCGCTCCCCCAATGGTCCCAACGGCGCCTCATGATATTCGGCCGGGAGGTGCCGCGGGAAAAAAGCCTGTTCTCCTACTTGCTGCCCCGTTCGGAAGCCGAAACGGAGGAACAACACTTGCGGGAAGTGCTCTGGCTGTCTTCAACCGACGATTCCGACTAGAGAGTGGGGGCGATGCAGACAATTCAAGAAACGATCGAGCAGTTGCATGGTGCACTATGCGACTACATCGAGGCCACCTATCACGTCAGCGCCAGGTCCCTTATCGCACAGCGCAAGAACTTGCTGAGCCTGCCGGGGGTCATCCACCAGATACCGTATCTGGAATCCACCCCCCGCTATCAGACGGGTCAACGATTCTCCGACATGGCGGATTTGCCCTCCGCCGCACTCGAAGCCTTCCATACACTTTCAAGACCGGAAGGCGACCTGCTCCAATTGATATACGATCCTCCCTACCAGCATCAGTCGGAAGCCGTCGACGGCAGTCTGATCCAAGGCCGCAATCTCATCATTATGACGGGTACGGGCTCCGGCAAGACCGAGTCGTTTTTGCTCCCGATCCTCGGCAAGCTGGCCCGCGAAGCGAAGCAAAACCCCGATTCTTTTGCTAACCGGCCGGCCATGCGCGCACTCATCCTTTATCCGATGAATGCACTGGTAAACGATCAATTGGGGCGACTCCGCGCACTCTTCGGCGATCCACGCCTGGTCGCTCTCTTCAAGAGCTGGGCCGGTCGGCCACCGCGCTTCGCCCGCTACACGAGCCGTACGCCCTACGCCGGAATGCGTACCTCCAGGAAAGATTCGGCGAAGTTCAGCGCTTTCGATGAGTTCTACGGAGAAACGGAACGTTGTGCGCGAGATCCTCAAGCCGAGGGCCACGCTGAAGCACTACGTCTTCTGACGGCACTCAAGGAACGGGGTAAGTGGCCCGCTAAACCAGACTTGTCGATGTGGCTGGGAGAAAAGGGCAGCAGATGGCAGGACCGCAATACCGGCGCTTTCCGTAGGGCTGTTACACTGCCGGACGATTCAGAGTTGCTAACCCGCCATGAAGTGCAAGTCGCTCCAGCCGATCTTCTTGTAACTAACTACTCCATGCTTGAGTACATGTTGATGCGGCCGATCGAGCGAACAATCTTCGACGCTGCTCAGGAGTTTCTTGACGACAACCCCGACGAGAGGTTTCTTGTCGTTTTGGACGAAGCTCATCTCTACAGGGGAGCGGCTGGCGCCGAGGTTGGGCTTCTCCTACGGCGCCTTCGTGACAGGTTGGGTATTCCACCGGACCGGCTCCAGGTTATCTGTGCGACTGCGAGCTTCAAAGATCATGAAAATGCGCCGCAATTCGGAGCTCAACTCTCGGGTCTGCCTGCCGACAGCTTTGTTCCCATTTCTGGCACACTCGATCTGCGGCCACGTAGCGCTGTCGGTGCAGACCGCGACGCTGACGTGCTGGCTAGCATCGATCTCCAGAAGTTCTACAAGGCTGCAACGGATCCCGAGCGCCTCGAAGTCCTAAAACCGCTTCTGGACCATCGTCATGTAACGGGCGATCACCGACCTGAAGTTGCCCTCCACCGCGCTTTGGCTGACTTCGAGCCCATGGGTCTGCTCATTAACAGAACTATGGAGAAGGCGATCCCGATTACCGATCTTGGGCATCAGCTCTTCCCTACCGCTCCCCCTGGAGTGGCCAATTCTGCGGTCACCGTCCTAATGGCACTTGGAAGCATAGCGCGCCTCGATCCTAAGACTCCCGGATTGCTGCCTTGCCGAATTCACAATTTCTTCCGCGGTCTCGCCGGCCTATGGGTATGTATGGATCCCTACTGCTCCGAAATCGCGGACGAGGAGAAAGATGGCATTTGCGGGAAGATGTACAGTCAGCCGCGCGACACATGCGATTGCGGCTCTCGCGTGCTGGAGCTCTACACGTGCAGGAATTGCGGCACTGCCTATGCGAGAGCCTACACCGATGACGTTGACTCCCCGACAGCCTTATGGCCGGAACCGGGCCAAAGCATCCGAACCGCAGACGGTCAAACCGCTCCGCTGCTATCCCTCGACCTCCTTTTGGAGGAGCCACTGATCGAGGAATCTGCAGAGCCTGCGGACTACGATCTCGAAACCGGGCGGCTCAATCCCCCCTCTCTCGGGCCCCGGACCCGCCAAGTCCACGTCCGCAGCGATCGCCTGTCCGACTCAGTCGAAGAAGATGACGAAACCCCCACGGGCTTCGACATGCGCGGCCAGTTCATCCCATGCGCCGTATGCGGCAAGACTGCCCGTTTCGGACGGTCCTACGTCCAGGACCATCAGACCAAGGGCGATGAACCATTTCAAGCTCTCGTTGCGCGCCAACTTCAGATCCAACCTCCGAGCTCAGCGCAGCCGACACCATTTGCGCCCCTGCAGGGCAGGAAGGTTCTGACTTTCTCAGATTCGAGACAAGTCGCAGCGCGCTTGGCGCCCAATCTTCAAATGTATTCCGTCCGCGATTCACTTCGTCCGCTCATCGCTTGGGGGTATCGCCGACTTCAAGAGGTCCCCGTCCTTGTTCCCAACCTCAATCTCGAGGATCTCTATCTAGCCATTCTACTCGCGTCGAAGAAACTCAACGTCCGCTTACGCCCCGAGATGAAATCTGGCGAAAGCTTCGCCGCAGCACAAACTGTCGAAAATGCGATCCTTAACGGTTCGGCCGATGACGACTCCGGTCTTCTCATGCTCTGCATGGAGCTTCGCAACGAACGCCCGCCCGAGGCACTGCTCGACAATATCGTCACAACCATCCAAGACCGATTTCTTGGTTTCGAGGCGTTGGCGCTCGCCTCTATCGCCGAGAGGACCAAGCACACTCCCGACCTTGAGGGTTTGCCACCATTGCCCGGGGTCGCAGAAGCCCCTGACGCCAAGGTCGCCCTGGCACGAGCCTGGTTGCGTTGCTGGCAGAGCTACGGCTTTTGGCTGAGCGCTATGCCACCTGTCTGGTGGAGACGACCTCGTAAGGAAGGAACAAGCGTCCGCGGTCATAAGGGTCGGTTTAAGGCCATGGATCGGGTCCTTGTCGACAACACCACACAGCGGCTGTTTCGCTCGCAATGGTTACCCAAGTTGCTTGCCTTGTTCACGCAAGATTCAGACAGCGGCTACAAGCGCTTACGTGGCAGCGAATTAACACTTCAATTCCAAGGCGATTGGCGTCATTGCTCGACATGCAAGTCTGTCCATCGGCCTGTCCCTGGTATCGAACACTGTCTCGACTGCGGCGGTACAGACGTTAGGGAAATGGAACCGAACACGGACCTGGTATTTCTTGCGCGGAAGGGCTTCTACCGTAAACCGGTTATGGAAGCCCTCACCACTCCGCCGCGTGAGCCGTTGGCGCTGGTCGCTGCGGAGCACACTGCCCAGTTGAACGCGCCCCAAAATGAAGATGTCTTCTCCAAAGCCGAAGAGAACGAACTCCTGTTTCAAGACATTGAACTCGGTGAGAAAAGCAATCGATCCACGGCTATCGATGTCCTGTCCAGCACCACCACAATGGAAGTAGGTATCGACATAGGCGCTCTTTCGGGCGTTGCCCTACGGAACATGCCACCCGGTCGCGCCAATTACCAACAGCGCTCCGGGCGGGCTGGCCGGCGCGGCAACGCCGTGGCCACAGTCCTTGCGTTCGGCAGCGCCGACAGCCACGACGAGCATTACTTCACCGAGCCGGACGAGATGATCCGTGGCGATGTGGTGGACCCACGATTGACTTTGGACAACCCGGACATCGTTCGCCGCCACATCTGCGCCTTTCTCCTGCAAAACTATCATCAGGCTCGTCTCCCCGAAGTTGATCCGAACCAGAGGCATGACCTATTCGCGGTCCTCGGCACTGTTTCCGAGTTCCGTAACGGCGCGTCTATCCTAAACCGCGATGACTTTGAGAGCTGGCTGTCCGAGAACGAAGTGCAGCTACGGCAGCGCGTGTCGGCCTGGATTCCCGACGAACTCTCCTCCATCGACCAGAGCGCCCTACTGGACGAGATGGCGGCCGACTGCCTGAGGGCCATCGACGAAGCGATCCGACCCACGCCGGAAGAAATGGAGAGCGCGGATGAGTCCGAAGATGAGGAGGCATCCGAAGATGCTGCCGAAGCAGGCGAGGAGCGGCCGCAACAGGCTTCCAATCCCGGCAAACTTCTCGATCGCCTACTCTATTGCGGAAAACTGCCCCGCTACGCCTTTCCAACGGACGTTGCGACCTTCCACGTGTTCGACCGTGACCGATCCTCACGCTTTCGGCCGATCATGCGCTTTGCACCCCAGCAAGGCCTTCCCGTAGCCTTGTCTCAGTATGCGCCCAGCAAGCAGGTCTGGATTTCGGGCAAATGTTATACGTCCGGTGCTGTCTATTCCGTAAATCCCGATGAGCGATATGCAGCCTGGGAAGCCAAGCGGATCTACATGGAATGCAGCGAATGCGGTTTCGCAAAGACATACCCGTTAACCGAAGCCGCACGGAACGATACTCGGGATTGTGAGGCGTGCGGAGCTGAAGAAACATTCGGACCCGGCAGATATTGGATCCGCCCACCGGGCTTTGCACATCCAGTTGACCTCCCTGAGGTCACCTCGCCTGACGACGTGCCTGAAACGAGTTACGCCACCCGTGCCAAGCTTTCCATGGGTACCCCCGATGAAGAGGCCGGCTGGATTGCCGTTAATGAGCGTGTTCGTGTCCTGCGATCACGCCAGCATCTTCTAGTATCAAATACTGGTCCCAAGAAAGACGGCTATACCTACTGTACCGCGTGCGGACGCATCGAAGCGAGCGCAAATCCAACCCCCACACTGATAGGCGCCCATCCCAAACCCTTCCCTGACAATGACACAAGCCAGATATGTGAGGGTATCACCCCCACACGGCACATAGTTCTAGGCACTGACTTCGTCACCGACATCGCGCTCTTTTCGCTGCACGTCACTTCTCCTTTCAGCCTCAAACCCGGTTACACGTCGACGAACGTGGCCCTCAGGACGCTCAGCGAAGCTCTTGCGAATGCAGCATGCCGACTACTGGAAATCGAGCCCGGAGAAATAATGGCCGAATTTCGTCCGGCGCTTACACATGGCGGCAAGACCGGCCTTGAAGCCGAAATCTTCCTTTATGACACTCTACCAGGAGGAGCTGGCTTCTCAAGTCAGCTTGCAGATAGAGGGCCCGAACTATTTCGACTGGCCCTACAAATCATGGAGGCATGCCCAGAACAGTGCGAGACGTCCTGCTACCGATGCCTACGGAGCTTCAAAAACAAGTTCGAGCATACGCTTCTCGACCGCCACATCGGTATAGCCTTACTGAGATATCTGCTTACAGGCGAGTATCCCGAATTCGACCAAGTGCGCCTCCAATCATCGTCAACGCTGCTATATCACGACCTTCTGCGCCAATCATGTGAGGACGTTTCGTTTACTGTGGACACTGATGTTACCGTCGAAGGTAAAACGCTACACGCGCCCATTCTTGCTGAGTTCACCAATGGGCGAAAAGCAATCGTTGTCTTGTCTGGGCCCTTGACACCGGATCACCCATCTGAACCTACCCTAGTGGATCTGCATCTTCACAACTCTACCCTGACACTGATCGTCGAAAACGAACTTCTGGTGCGCAGTAATCTACCTGTGGCTACCCGAAGTGTATTGCAAAAACTTGGCTTATGAGCCAAATGCGAGTATTAGGTCGTGTACCCATAAGGTGTTTCGTGATTTGCGAAGATGTGATTCAAGCTCCCAACCTCAGGGAGCTTGGAAATGGGTCGCTACGATCTGACAGACTTCGAATGGCGTGTGATCGAGCCGCTACTGCCGGACAGGTCCCGCGGCGTCCCACGGTAAGCGGTGCGAGCCCCCCACCTTCCGGTTGAGGTGGTGATTTGAGATTTCACCTTCTGGATTTGATCGGGAGGTGAGTTTCACCATGGTGGGCACTGTTGAGCTTCTCACAGAGGCTGAAGTGATTCCTGGCGGCAGGGGGTATCGTCGGTGGCCGGACTGGCTGAAGGCGCGGATTGTGGCCGAGACATTGGAGGCGGGGGCGACGGTTTGCGGGGTGGCAGCCCGTTACGATCTGCGTGCGAACCAGCTGTCGGACTGGCGTCGCATGGCGCGCGAGGGCCGTCTTCTATTGCCGGCCTCGGACAGGGAGCCGTCATTTACGGCGGTCGTGGTTCGGGAGGAGCGTCATGATCCGTCGCCGGCGGGCGCCGGGATGGAGGTGATGCAGGGCCAGGTGACGGTCCGTCTGGACGCGGCGACGTCGGCGGTCCGGCTGGCAGAGATCGTCTCTGCGCTGAACGCGTCGTCATGATTTTCCCGTCGAACCGGGTTCGGATCGTGGTTGCGACGAAGCCAGTTGATTTCAGGAAGCAGCACGATGGCCTTGTCGCGCATGTGAAGAGCGTCTTGCGCAAGGACCCTTTCACGGGAACGGTTTTCCTGTTCCGGGCGAAGCGCAGCGACAGGCTGAAGCTGGTTTTCTGGGACGGGACCGGGTTGGTCATGGTCTACAAGCGTCTGGAGGAGCAGGGCTTTGCATGGCCTGCGATCCGCGACGGTGTCATGACCCTGAACCATGCGCAGTTCGAGGCGTTGTTCGCGGGCCTGGACTGGCGCCGGGTGCGGGCACTGTCGGTTCGGGCCCCGGTCAAGGCGGAGTGACCTGACGGATCGGGCATGCGCTCTTGCGGCACTGCCAGGCGGGTCATGGCTGCGCTCGCGGCGGCGTGACCATGGGTCGACGCGATTCGGATTGTCGCATTCCGGAGCGCCGATTCCATCGTAGTGTTCGGGCATGGAGACGAGCGCGGCCGGAGTTGACCTTTCATCGCTTGCGCCGCCCTTGCGGGCGCTGATCGACGGTCAGCAGGCGGCTCTTGAGGCGCTGCGCGCCGAGAACGCGGCCCTGAGCGATCTTAAGGAGCGAAGCGCCGGAGTCGTTGTCGAGAGGCTGCGCGCCGAGGTGGTCTCGCTCACCGAGCAGAACCGCCGTCTCGAACATCTTCTCGACGAGCTGCGGCGGGCGTTCTTCGCGAAGAAGTCCGAGAAGCTTCATCCCGATCAGCTCCAGCTCGCCCTTGAGGAGCTGGAGGGCGCGCTCGCCGAGGCCGAAGAAGAGACGCCGGCGAGCACGACGCGGCCGGCGCGGCCGAAGCGCCCGGCCGCCGAACGCAACATCGGTCGGCTGCCGGCCCACCTGCCGCGCATCGAGCGGGTGATCGAACCGGAGAGCATCGAGTGCCCTTGCGGCTGCGGCGAGATGGTTCGTATCGGCGAAGACCGCTCCGAGCGGCTCGATATCGTCCCGGCGCAGTTCCGGGTGATCGTCACCGTGCGTCCGAAGTATGCCTGCCGCAAGTGCGAGGAAGGCGTCACCCAGGCGCCGGCGCCCGCTTGGCTGATCGAGGGAGC